>AR_comb_assmDRAFT_10293358_pt1 | contig 11332 bp, 10 predicted proteins | sample ArasoioldDNA_FD_10543 | JGI IMG/M metagenome (IMG submission 10543) | reverse complement strand
CCTTGCAGGTCGCCTGATTGTCCGCCGGAATCGGGTCCAAGCTCGTCCAGTTCTTCCGGTTTCTCTGGAAAACCTGCCCGTCGACTCTGCGATTTCTTCTTTTGAGGCATGTTACCTCCTGGGTACTTTCGATGGCTTAAGACATTGGATGCGCCGGCGAAACGCCCGGATGGGCATCATTTCTCGCTTCCGCTCAGTCTCGCCGCGGGTCGGCGTCACACCATCACGTCCTTCCGTTACTGTCGTTACGTCGAAACACGGCCGACATCACAGAGGAAACAGGCCTTTCAGGCGACACTGTGAGTGGAGGGAAGTTCTTCTGTGCCGCTCGACTACGTATCCTGCATTCTGACAATCTTTTCTACGATCCTTGTGGGCCGCCGTTGCTGGGAGGGTTGGGTCCTCGCCGCGGTCAACAGTGTGATCATCTGCGTCATCGGCCTTCGTACCCAGCAGTTCGGCTTCATCCCCGCGAATGTCTTCTGCCTGGTTCTCTATGGAGTCAATCTCCGCACGTGGCGCAAAGTGGACTCCTGAAACGCTCTCCAACCTGGGATCAAACGATAGCGCGGATGACGCCGCCGTCCGCCCGCACCGTAGCCCCATTGATGGCCGACGCCAGAGGGCTCACGACGAATGCTACGACTGAGCCAATCTCCTCCGGACGCTCGAAGCGGCGTAACAACGACGTCGGTCGCGCCGTCGTGAAGAACTCCTGCTCGAACTCTTCCCTCGTCTTCTTCAACTTGGTGGCAAAGTCTTCGACGAAGCGGCTCACGCCCTCGGAGGAGGTCGGCCCGGGAAGCACGGTGTTCACGGTAATGTTTGTCCCGGCGGTGGTCTCAGCGATGCCGCGCGCAATGGCGAGTTGAGCGGTCTTGGTCATCCCGTAGTGAATCATCTCGGACGGAATCTGCACCGCGGACTCGCTGGACACAAACACGATACGGCCCCAGTTCCGCTTCTTCATGCCCGGGAGATAATGCCGGCTTAGGCGAACGCCGCTCAGCACGTTCACCTCAAAAAAACGAAGCCAATCTTCATCTGGAATCTCCTCGAACGGCTTCACTTCGAAAATTCCGAGATTGTTCACCAGAATGTCGAGCTCCGGAAAGCGCTGAATGGCCACGTTGCATCCATCTGCGGTTCCAAGATCCGCAGCGAGCCCTTCAACTTTGCCGCGAACATGAGCACCCTTCAACTTCTTGAGCGCTTCGTCGACGCGATTTTGAGTGCGTCCGTTTACGACCACGTGTGCACCTTCGCGAGCGAGCGCCTCCGCGATGGCATATCCGATGCCCGCCGTCGATCCAGTGACGAGGGCGCGCTTTCCTTCGAGTTGCAGGTCCATATTTCGTTCGATGAGGGGCGCTACGGCGTCGATTCGAGCGCCGCGAAGAATTCTTGGAATGAGACAGAAAGAAAAAGGGCCGCTCGCAAGCGGCCCTAGAAATTAGCGTTTTGTAAGCGGATCAGTTGCCTTCGTTGCTGGCACGCTTCCACGAGATCAGCTCACCAATCGTTGAGCTGGTGCTGGAAACCGGCTGCTTGTAGGCTTCCACTTCCGAGCGCGAGGCCTCTTCGCCGACCGCCCGAATGCTCAAGCCCACTTTCTTCTCGTCCGGATTCATCTTAATGATCTTGAAGTCGTACTCCTGGCCCGGCTCGAGGTGCAACTGCGCGCCGTTTTCGTCGACCGCTTCGGAGTTGTGGCACAAGCCTTCAACGCCCTCGGCGATTTCGACGAACGCACCAAACGTCGCGACCCGCAGCACTTTGCCGTGTACGACGTCACCGATGTGATGCTGTTGGAAGAAGGTCTCCCACACATCGGGCTGGAGTTGCTTCACGCCCAACGAGAGTCTCCGCTTGTCGGGTTCAATCGCCAGTACGACCGCCTTCACGCGATCGCCCTTCTTGAGGACTTCCGAAGGATGCTTCACGCGCTTGGTCCAGCTGAGATTGCTGACGTGCACGAGGCCGTCAATGCCGTCCTCGATTTCGATGAATGCGCCGAAGTCGGTCAGGTTTCGCACGCGCCCTTCGACTTGCGTGCCGACCGGGAACTTCTCAATCAAGCTGTCCCACGGATTGGCCGCAAGCTGCCGCATGCCCAGTGAAATCCTCCGCTCGGTTGGATTCACGTTGAGCACCACGCACTCCACCTGGTCGCCGACGTTCACCAGCTTCGACGGATGCTTCATGCGCTTAGACCAGGTCATCTCGCTCACATGAACCAAGCCTTCGATGCCCTGCTCCAACTCCACGAACGCTCCGTAGTCAGTCACGCTGATGACGCGGCCGCTGACATGCGCGCCCACGGGATAGCGCTGCTCGGCATCGAGCCACGGATCGGGTGTGAGCTGCTTGAAACCGAGCGATACGCGCTGCTTGTCCTTATCGAACTTCAGGACCTTCACCTGGATCTGATCGCCCACGTTCACCAGATCACGAGGATGGGTCAGCCGTCCCCACGACATGTCGGTGATGTGCAGGAGGCCATCGATCCCGCCCAGATCGACGAACGCTCCATACTCGGTGAGATTTTTCACCACGCCAGTGAGAACTGATCCTTCTTCCAGGTGCTCCAGCGTCTTCGACTTCTTTTCGTTCTGTTCTTCTTCGAGAAGCTGCTTGCGAGAAACCACGATGTTCCCGCGCTTCTTGTTCAGCTTGATCACCGCAACTTCGATGGTCTGGCCCTTCATGCCGTCCAGATTGCGCACGGGTCGGAGGTCGACCTGCGATCCGGGCAGGAAGGCACGCGCCCCGGCGATGTCCACCGTCAGACCGCCCTTGATGCGGTCAATTACGAGTGCCTTAATCGGCCTCTTCTCGTTGTATGCCGCCTCGATCTCATCCCATGCCCGCAGGCGCTGCGCCTTCTGGTGCGAGAGATTGACGTAACCCTCTTCGGTCTCGCCTTTCTCGCGCATCACATCGATTTCGTCGCCCGGCTGGAAGCGCGACTTGCCTTCGTGATCCAGCACTTCAGCGAGAGGCAACATGCCCTCTGACTTTGCGCCGATATCGACTACGACGTGGGTGGGGGTGAGCTTGAGAACGGTGCCCTTGATCACACGATCTTCGCCGATTGCTTCTTCGCTTTCGGTGGTGAAGGTCTCTAGAGCTGCCGCAAAATCTTCAGTGGCGGATGTGGACATGGCTGGTTTGTCTTTTTCCTGAGTCGAAACCACAACGGGCTTCGGAGAATGAGTGCTGGATGAATGGGACGTGCCGGGAACTTCGTTTTGCTCGCTATCGGTCGTAACTTCGGGCTCGTAATTGGGGGCGGTGTTGTCGGACAAGGTCATGGACTCTCAGCTACCTCGCACTCGGTGTGCGCGATGGATTCGGGTTGCGTAGCGGACTGCCGGAACGGGTTTAAGGTTGTTGATGGGCCCCGCCTGGCGGCGAAGCTTAAACAATCCCAGCGGTCGGACGCACTACGTGTACCCGCGTCCAAAAGGGAACCCTTCGACTATAGCAACCGCTTCGGAACAGTGTCAAACCCCAAAAGGCCCGTTCCAGTGCGAATTCATCACGCTGTAACGATTCTTAGATCAATAAGATGCGCGCAGGATTAAATCTTTTTTGCGGGCGCGATTCCACCCCTAAAACAGCCCTTTTTCGCCCGCTTCCGTTCCAAATTCCACCGCCCTTCTGCTACCCTGCCACTCGCATGGACTACCTCTGGACGCCGTGGCGCTACGCGTATGTCTCCAGCGTCGATCTCACTTCCGGCTGCGTCTTCTGCCGGGCCCTGGAACTGGGCGACGACGAGAAAACGCGCATTGCGTTTCGGGGCCAGCACTGCTTCGTAATTCTGAATACCTTCCCATACACGGCCGGGCACCTGATGGTTGTGCCATATCAGCACATGGACGAGTTGCGGAAGCTGCCCGAGCCCGCCGCCCAGGAGATGATGGCGCTATCCCAGCGCCTGGAGACCGTCCTGCGCGATCTTTACCACCCTGACGGCTTAAACCTTGGAATGAACATTGGGAAGGCGGCCGGTGCAGGGGTGGCAGGCCACATCCATATGCACATCATGCCGCGCTGGGTAGCCGATTCGAACTTTATGACGGTGGTCAGTGAGACCCGCGTACTGCCTGAGACGCTGGATGTGACCTGGAAGAAAGTTCGAGAGGCGCTCGCAGGTTAGTCAAGGGCGGTCGTCACCTGGCTTGAGGCCTTTGGGCCGAGCCCACCCAGTGCGCTGCGCAATCGCTGGTTCAGTGGTTCGGAATAGAATCGCGCGATCGCAGCTGCCACCGCTGTCGAAGCCACCAGGAAGACCAGAAACCATATAGGCTTTCGAGCCGGCTCCAGATGGCCGCGGTCGACAATGTTTCGCATCAACGCCAGTACGACGATGTGGAACAGGTAAAGCTCGTAACTGCGCTGCCCCAGCCACCCGGTGGGCTCCCATCGAAACGGGTGTGAGTTCTCACCCGGGCGCCAAATCGCTTCGGAAAGCACAAAGATCGCCGCGCCGAGCGCCACTAGACTCGGCCCGAAAACAGGACTGTCACCGATGGCCTCCCGCAAGTAAATCCAGGCGATGAAGACGCCGGCGGCGACCTGAATGAGGTTCCTACCTCGGCTTCCGATCGTGATGTGCCGGCTTTTCAGCCACCGTGCCAGCACTGCTACGCAGCAGCCCATCGCGATCGCATCGAAGCAGGCGAAATATCCGTAAAGGAATCGGATCTCATCGTCGGCATGCCAGCTTCGATAAATCGGGCCAAATACGATGGCTGCGATCCAGACCGGCACAATCCATCTTGTGCGGCGCAGCAGCAAGCAGATCAGAGGGAATGTGAGATAGAAGACCTCCTCGACCGAGAGCGACCAGAGGATATTCAGCCCGTAGTTGAAGTAGCCGACCTTCGCCATCAGGACGTTGTGCCAGAAGGTCAGCACCGACAGGTCCGCCACGAAGAACGAAGGCGGGCCGTCACTTCTGAAGTGCGGAAGACCGAGCACTCCAAGCGTAGTGATGACCGTCAGAACCAGGACAAGACATGGAATGATTCGCCGCGAATCGAAACACGTAAAAGCGCCGCGCCGATATGGTTGCCAGGCTCCCAAAACGCATCGACATCGAAGTGATCAGGTAGCCCGATATCACGAAGAAGATGGTGACCCCGTAGTTGCCGTTGCGCGACACGGCACTGACGAAATCCGCACCGAAAATTCGAGCAAACGGACTCTGAACGAGGTTGTAGGCGAGATGAAAATGCAGAATCAGAACGACCAGGATGGAAACACCGCGCAACGTGTCGATGCGACGATCGCGGTGCTCGGAGGAACGCGCTGCGGATCGTACGGCGATCGTATTCGGCGAACTGGTGCCTGCGGCAGCTATCGGAGCAAGCCCTCCATCTCCTTCTCATCAATCACGGCGACTTTGAGTTCTCGGGCCTTGTCGAGCTTCGAGCCCGCATCCTCGCCTGCGACGACGTAGTCCGTTTTCTTGCTGACTGACCCCGAGACGCGGCCACCCGCATCTTCGATCATTTTCTTCGCCTCATCGCGGCTGTAGTTCGCGAGTGTGCCCGTCAGAACAAAGGTCTTGCCTGCCAGCTTGGTTCCCCGTTCTTTCTTCGCACCCTTGAAGGTCAGGCCGCCTTCTTCCAGCCGGCGCACGAGTTCGCGATTCTTCGGCTCGGCAAAGAACTCTGCGATGCTCTCCGCGATCCGTGGTCCGACCTCATTTACTTCCTGCAGTTCTTCAACGCTCGCCTTCATTAACGCTTCCATGGATCCAAAATGCTCTGCGAGAAACTGCGCGGTCCGTTCACCCACGAAGCGCATGCCGAGGCCAAAGATCACCCGCTCCAGCGGCAATTTTTTGGACGCTTCGATCTCGTCGAGAATGTTCTGCGCCGACTTGTCGCCCATCCGTTCGAGACTAAGCAGGTCGGCTTTCGTCAGCTTGTAGATGTCGGCCACGTTCTTCACCAACCCGCGTTCGGTAAGCTGCGTGACCAGGGCGTCGCCCATGCCTTCGATATTCATGACGTGTCGTGACGCGAAGTGCAGGATCGTCTCCCGCAGCTTTGCCGGGCAGTTGGCGTTCACGCAGCGGTAGTCAACTTCGCCCTCGGTCTTTACGACGTGGCCGCCACAGACAGGACACTTCTCCGGAACCTCAATTTTCTGGTGTCCACGCGGATGCTCTGCGTCTTCGACCACCTTGCTGACTTTCGGGATCACGTCGCCACCGCGCTCGACCTGCACCCAGTCGCCGATCTTCACGCCCAGCCGCTCGATCTCGTCCACGTTGTGCAGGGTTGCATTGCGAACGGTCGTGCCCCCGATCGGAACCGGTGCCAGTTCCGCGACAGGAGTGAGTTTCCCCGTGCGACCAACCTGCCAGCGAACGCCCACCATCTGCGTGATGCCGCCGCGTGCCGCGTATTTGTAGGCAATCGCCCAACGAGGCGCTTTTCCGGTAAAGCCGAGCTCGTTTTGCACGCCAATGCGATCCACCTTCACGACGATGCCGTCAATCTCATAAGGCAACTTCTCGCGCTTTCCTTCCCACTCGGTGATGAAGGACCACACTTCCTCCATGTTTTTCGCCAGCGAGCGGCTGGGATTCACCTTGAAGCCGGCGGCATCGAGTGCTTCGAGCGTCTTCCAGTGGCGGTCCATCAGCGTGCGACCGTTCACCAAGAGCATGTAGCCGAAGAAATCAAGCCGCCGTTGCGCTGTGATGCTGGCGTCGAGCTGACGGACGGTGCCGGCCGTCGCGTTGCGCGGATTCGCAAACAGCGACAAGCCGTTCTTCTCGCGCTCCTCGTTCATGCGCTTAAACGCCGCCAGCGGCATGAGCAGCTCGCCGCGGACTTCGAAGTCCGGCGGAATGCCAGCCTTGTGCAGCTTTTCCTTAGGAATGAAAAGCGGAACCGAGCGCACGGTGCGCACATTGAGCGTCACATCTTCGCCAATCGTTCCATCTCCGCGGGTGACGCCACGCACTAAGCGACCGCCTTCGTAGACGAGTGCCAGCGACATGCCGTCGAGCTTCAACTCGCAGACGTACTCGACATCTTTCCGCCCGCTCAGCTCATGAACACGGCGCTCCCAGTCGCGCAGTTCTTCCTCGCTGTAGGTATTGTCGAGCGACAACATGGGCGACGAATGCGCCACCTTGACCACGCCTTCGCGCGGCTTGCCGCCCACGCGCTGCGTAGGTGAGTCCGGTGTAATGAGCGAAGGGTGCTCTTTTTCGAGCTCCTTCAGTTGCTCCATCAGCTTGTCGAAGTCGAAGTCGCTGACCTCCGGGGCATCCAGAACGTAGTACAGGTATTCGTGGTGGCGGATCTTCTCCCGCAGCGCCTCCAATTTCTTCTCGACGTCTTTACTCGCGGTGACCATGGCTCCAGAATTATAGTGCTCATGTGCAGTTGCCATGGAGCGCTGCGCGGTCAATCAATCAAAGCGGAACCTCACCCTGATCGCTTCGCAGTTATGAAGACCATCCTCGAAACATCGCGTCTGCTCCTTCGTGAATTTGCCCCGGAGGATGCTGAGTCCCTCGCTCGCGTCATCTGCGACGCCGAAACGATGCGCTATTACCCGCACCCGTTCGACCGGGCCGCCGCCGACGAGTGGATTGCCCGCAATCTGCGCCGTTATCAGGAGCACGGCCACGGCCTGTGGGCGATGGTCTTGAAGGAATCGGGAGAAACGATCGGCGATTGCGGGATCACGCTACAGAGTGCTGATGGGGAGCTGCTGCCGGAAATCGGCTATCACCTGCGCCGCGATTGTTGGGGAAAGGGTCTTGCGACGGGGGCTGCGCGTGGCTGTCGCGATTGGGGTTTTGCGAATCTGCCCGGTGATTTTCTGATCTCGCTCATCCGGCCAGAAAACCAGCCCTCATGGCGAGTCGCGGAGCGAAACGGTATGACCATCTGGAAACAAGTTGTGCACTCAGGAATGCCGCACAACGTGTATCGCATCGATCGCCAGACATGGGAACGGCTGCAAAAGAAACGGCCAGCCTCGACGGCTGGCCACCGATCGTCGCCGCGTTAGTTCGACGCTCGTCTAAACGAGGTCTTCGATCTTCAATCCCTTGGGATCACCTTTCCAAGAACTCGTGAATTGCTTCTCCACAAACGTTGCATCGTACTGACGGTTTTGTTTCAGCAACGCTTCATGCAGGCCGTACAAGGAGCGGGGGTTCCTGGGATTGTGGTCGAGGTCCTCGCGGAACACTTTTTCGGCGCCTTCCGCATCACCGTTCATCAGCAAAACTGCTCCCAGAGTTTCGCGCACGGGATAGAACCAGTCCGGCGGCTCGTTGTATTTCAGCTTGTCCTGAGTGGCTATCGCTTCCTTCAGAAGCGAGATCGCGGCGTTCGGATCTTTCTTCGCAATTGCGATTTTTGCTCCCAGCACATCCCGCGCGATGGTCAGGACGTCCTTCGTCTTGTTGTTTACCGGCATGGCGAAGATTGCGTCTTCCGGCGTATTCGCCTGCGCATCTGACACGATTTTGTATTCCGCTTCTGCCTCCGGGACCTTCCCCTTGGCCGCGAAGGCCATGCCACGCCCGAAGTGCCAGAACAACGTCATCACCGGCATCTCCGCGGGCGGCTGCTTGGTGGCGAGAATGTCATCCCAGCGACGGAAGCGGACTTCCACCGCCATGGGAATCGTCATGAAGCCTTCGAGAGGCGGCATCTCTTTGACGCCGGGTGCGACGTGCTCGGCCAGTTGTTGGGCGGTCTTCTTCGCCTCTTCGTAATTGCCGTTCATCGCCGCGCACATGGCGATGAAATGCAGATTGTGGCTGTAGTACATCATCGGGTAGATGCCCTGCACGCCGCTGCTCTGGATGTAGGCGCGATCCGCCGCTGCCGCTTTCTCGTTTGTCTTTACGGCTGACTCGTAATCGCCGGTGCGAATGTAGACGTGGGCCGGCATGTGAACCAGGTGTCCGGCTGCAGGCGCGAGCGCAGCCAGCCGGTTCGCGCCGGCCAGCGCGCGCTCGGGGCTACGCGAAGCTTCTACCGCATGAATGTAGTAGTGGATCGCACCCATGTGGTTTGGATCACGACGAATTACCGACTCCAGCGTCGCTACGATTTCTTCCGTGTTCTGCTCTGGAGTTCCGTCCGTATGCCACAGTCCCCACGGATGCAGGTTCATGCCAGACTCCGCGAAGAGGGTTGCCGCATCGAGGTCGTCGGGATACTGCTTCACAACTTCCCGCATCGCGGCGAAGTAATCTTCGGCGGCCTTTCGACGGTCCGCTTTCGGGTCGGGGGGAAAGCGCTTCGCCATCGCCTGGATATAAGCCTGCTCGTTCGGAGTCGCCTGATTTGAGAGTTCGCCGGCCTTTTGAATCGCAGCATGGGCGGCCGCAAAGCGTTCATCGCTGGCCGGGTCGTTGTAGTTGGGGCCGACTGCCTCGGCGACACCCCAATAGGCCATAGCAAATTTCGGATCGAGTTGGGTCGCCCTCTGAAAAGATCTTGCCGCCTCGTCGTGATTGAAGGCGTAGATCAGACGTAGTCCCTGATCGAAGAACTGTTGTGCTTCGGTGTTTTTGGTGGACGTTGGATGATGGAGATCGCCCAGTCCGGTCATGAGCGTCGCCGGTTTCTCAACGGGATGACTTGCGTGCTCCTGCGCCATGGCTGCAAGACACCCACAGACGAACGCCAGTACGAAGATCTGCTTGATCACAGCAGAGATCCTCCTTCGCGAAATTTCTTTGAGTGGCCCCTGACGCTCCCGAGCGGGAGCTGGTGAATAGCTGGCGCTTTTAGCGCCTCTATGATGCGCTTAGCATATCAAAACCGTAATCGACTGCAATGAGAACGAATACTTTTGCTAACCTTGCGGCCATTAGGAAATCGCATGCCGAAATCTGCGGCTAAGCCTTTCTCCGCCAGTCAATCGTTGTTGAACGCCTTCGCGATTAACGATCGTATTAACAAGCCGGACGTTGGGGCGTTCCTCACCTATCTGGTTGCGCACGACGCCCATCATCGCGGTCAGATTGCCATGCTCGCCCGCCAGGTCGGACATCCGCTCCCGCAAAAAGCCATGTTTGGCATGTGGGAATGGGGAACGCGATAGACTCGACTCGCATGCGCAAGGCAGTCCTGCTCTACAACGAGCGCTCCGGTGGCGGGCGGATCGACCGGCACCCCGAATTGCGGCGTGGCCTACAACTGCTGCGGGACGCAGGCGTTGAAGCAACTCTGAAGGTCACTGCTTCCAGCGACGATGCCGCGGAGCAGGCGCGACGCGCCGTCCTGGATGGCGCGGATGCGATCCTTGCCTGCGGGGGTGATGGCACCATCCACGACGTCCTGCAGGGCATGGCTGGAACCCGTGTGGCTCTTGGTGTTGTCCCCATCGGTACTGCGAATGCACTCGCGCACGATCTGAAGCTTCCCCTGGACCCCGTGCATGCTATACGCGCGACCCTCGACGCCGATCACAAGCGGGTGGCGGTCGGCTTAGTCGAGTTCACGGACTTCGAGGGCCGCACGCAGAAGTGTTACTTCACCGTCGCCGTCGGCATCGGAGTCGACGCGCATCTGTTCTACAAGCTGCATCATGGGGTGAAGCAGCGTCTCGGCATGGGCGCATACTACGCGAAGGCATGGCAGCTTTGGTTTACCCATCGCATGCAGTACTTCGCGGTACGCTGTGGATCGAAATCGGAAGATCTCCCACCCATCCTTGCCACTGAAATGCTGGCCGTTCGCATCCGCAATTTTGGTGGTGTGATTCGCGAACTGGCGCCCGGCGCCTCCCTCGACCGCGATGACTTGCGCATTGTTCTTTGCCAGACTTCGAGCCGGCTGTCCTATCTGGCCTATGTCACGCGCGGTCTATTGGGGCTGAATTGGAACATTCGAGGCGTGGACTTGCAGCACAGCGAGCGGGTTCTTTGCGACTATTCGTCACAATCGCCGAACGGCAACCCTTCCGGCAAGGAGAAGGTTTATGTTGAAGCCGACGGAGAACTGATTGGGACACTTCCTGCGCAGATCACGATGGTCCCCGACGCGCTCACACTCCTGGTGCCGGCAAAGAAAGCTGATTAGTCTCTATCGCGCTGCAATGAACGGAATACTCCACCCAGAATTGCGCCCGGAGCCATAAACAACAGCGCGCTCACCTGACTCCAAATGGGGTCTTTGACCGGACTCGCGTGAATAGACCATGCCGCAATCCCCGCGAGCACCACTCCAAGCGCGGTTGCGTGCCCGACTGGAGCCTTCTTGGCGATGCTTCCTGTCAGATATCCGCCAGCGATCGCGAACGCCGTGCCTACCACGATGGCAAGTGT
>AR_comb_assmDRAFT_10335910_pt1 | contig 11334 bp, 10 predicted proteins | sample ArasoioldDNA_FD_10543 | JGI IMG/M metagenome (IMG submission 10543) | reverse complement strand
TTGCGCGGCTCCGAAAGATCCTTCCTGCCGCGCAAGAGCAGGATCCCCACGAGCCGCCACAGAGTTCCAACAACGAATATCGCGGTGGCCCATTGCATCCCCGGGCCGCGCGCGAATGTCAGCAGGTCCATGTCATTCCTCCTTCGAGATCCGGTCCTGGCGCTTGCGCCCGAGATACGCCGCCGCCGCGCCCACCGCGACGCCGACTGCCGCTGCGGTGCCGACGGTCTTGGCGCCGCCCCAGTCGGCGGTGGCGAGCGCCTTGTAGAAGCTGCCCTTGTCCCAGAAGTCCGGCTCCGAGCAGCCGAGACAGCCGTGACCCGACTGGATCGGGAAGCTCGTTCCCGCGTTCCATTTGATCGTCGCGCAGGCGTTGTGCGTGGTCGGGCCCTTGCAGCCCAGCTCGTAGAGGCACCAGCCCGCGCGCGCGCCCTCGTCATCGAATGTTTTCGCGAACTTGCCCTGGTCGTAGAAGGGACGGCGATAACACCGGTCGTGGATGGTTTCGCCGTAGAAGGCGACCGGACGCCGCTGCGCGTCGAGCTCGGGGATCCTTCCGAACGTGAGGTAGTGCGCGAGCACGCCGGTCATCACCACGGCGATCGGCGGGCATCCCGGCACGTTGATCACCGGCTTGTCCTTGATCAGGTCCGACACCGATCTCGCGGCGGTCGGATTGGGATTCGCCTTGGGCAAACCGCCGAAGGCCGCGCAGCTGCCGATGGCGACGACCGCCGCCGCGCCCTTCGCCGACTGCGCCAGGATGTCGACGAAGCTTTCGCCTCCCCAGGTGCCGTAGACGCCGTCGTCGGCGACGGGGATCGAGCCGTCGACCAGCAGCAGGTACTTGCCGTCGAACTCCTTCATCGCATGCTCGCGCGCTTCCTCGGCCGCGAAGCCCGCAGCCGCCTGCAGCGTGTGGTGGTAATCGAGCGAGACGAGGTCGAGGATGAGGTTCTCAAGCGTTGGCGCGCTGGTCCGCGTCAGCGATTCCGTACATCCGGTGCATTCCTGGAAGGAAAGCCAGATGACCGACGGTCGCTTCGCGGCGGCCAGCGCCTGGGCCACCGCCGGCGCGACGCCTGGCGGTAGCGCCATCAGTGAAGTCAGCGCGGTGCAGAACTTGAGAAAGGCGCGTCGGCTCACGCCGCTCGCCGCCAGCGAATCACCCAATGTCGTCATGGCTGCAACGCCTCCTTCGCTTGGCTCTAACGAATGCACATCTCAGCAACGGTAATTCAGCATTTCCCGGAGTCGAGTCAACGCATCGGCAGTGTCCTCCGTCGGAGCCCGCAGGATCGCCGGCGCCTCGCACACCTCGAGCAGGTCAGCGACGACCTCGCCGGCCTCGTTGCGGTGCGTCACGCGCCACACGCCCGGATATCGGGTCTCGTGGACATCGCTCGCTCCGATCGCATCGACGCTCGCGGTCACTGCGCCGACACCCAGCGCCGCTTCCAGCTCCTCGTAGTCCCCGCGCGATAGCGGCAGGCTGCGGAGGTCGATAGAAGCGGGCTCCCGCTTCTGCACCCAGGTGTCGAGCAGCCCGGCGATCTCGTGCAGTAACGCGCTCACGTTGCCGGTCGCCAAGTCCTCCGCGGCGACGACCTTGACCCCGATCCGGTCGAGGGCGCTCATGACTGCCACCGCTCGATCAGTTCGCGGGCGCGGGCGCACACCTCGGGAATCGCCCGCGCCACGAGCTCGCTCGGCCACTCCGACCAGTCGATGGTCTGCGGCTGGATGCCGATCAGCGCTCGCTTCTCCGGGAGGTTTCCTTCGAGCGCGGCAAGCGCCATGAGGTCGAGCAGCGCCACTTCGTGCACGCTGCGTTTGCGGTCGCTGCCCAGGAACGTATCCATGCGCTTCCCCTCGAATATCGCGACGCTCCCCGGCTGCCCGTTCATGTCGGCGGCGTCGAGCACGATCAGCGCCGGCGTGGATTCGATGAGCCCGGCGAGCGTGAAGCTCAGCGTGCCGCCATCGGCGAATCGCACGCCGCTCCAGCGCCCGTCGCGCTCGAGCTGGCGCATGGCGTGCACCCCCGCGCCCTCGTCGGCGAGCAGCACGTTGCCGATGCCGAGCACGAGGATCGAATCGGCACCGTCAGCAGATGCGCGGCAGGGGATCATCTTCCAGTTCCTCCAGGCTGCGCTCGCCGCCCAGCTCGGTTTCGAGAACGACGTGAGATCGGCCCTTGTGCACGACGCCGATGCGGGCGGCGTCCCGCCCCGCGGCCAGCGTACGCCAGGCGTCGAGCGCGCGGCCTGCATCCTCCGGCGCAAGCACCGCGATCACCCGTCCCTCGCAGGCGAGATACAAGGGGTCGAAGCCGAGCATCTCGCACACCGACTGAACGGGGGGCCGGATCGGGATCGAAGAACCGTGCAACCGCACGCACAAGCCGCTCGCGCGCGCGATCTCGTGGGCGACAGTAGCGAGGCCGCCGCGTGTCGGATCGCGCATGAAGCGCAGGCCGGGCAACTCGAGCAACGCCTTGGTGAGCGGCAGGACGCTCGCCGCATCGGACGCGAGATCGCCGCGCAGACCGAACTGCTCGCGTGCGAGCAATACCGCCGTCCCGTGATCGCCGACGGGCCCGCTCACCAGGATCGCATCGCCCTCGCGGATACGATCGAGGCCCATCCGAAGTCCGGGCCGCCGGATGCCGACACCGGTGGTGGCGAAGTAGACGCCGCCGCCTTCTCCGCGGCGGACCACCTTGGTGTCGCCGGCCGCGACGCGCACGTCGCAGTCGCGCGCCGCCGCCGCCATGCTGGCGACCAGGCGGTCGAGCTGAGCGAATTCCAGGCCTTCCTCGATGAACGCGCTGAGACTCAAATACGCCGGCACGGCGCCCGCCACGGCCAGATCGTTGACCGTGCCATGCACGGCGAGCGAGCCGATGTTGCCGCCGGGGAACTCAAGAGGCTGGACGGTAAAGCCGTCCGTCGTGACAAGCACGTCTCCCGCGGGCAGCGGCAGAAGGGCCGCATCGCTGCAGATGTCGAGCTGGGGATTGGCCAGGTGCCGGACGAACACCTCTTCGATCAATTCACGCATGAACCGGCCGCCGTTGCCGTGCGCGAGCGTGACGTGCTGACCGTCCATCACGATAGCGCTCCGGCTTCGATGATCTGGCCGAAGCTCAATCCGGCATCGTTGCACGGCAGGCGCCCAGGTATGACGACCTCGAAGCCGTCCTCTTCGGCGAGTCGCGAGACGCGCTCGCACAATACGCGGTTCTGGAACACGCCTCCGGTCAGTCCGAGCCGGGCAACGCCGTGGATCTCACGCACGATGCGCGCCTGATCCAGTACCGCGCCGGCGAGTGTCGAGTGAAACACGGCGGCGCGCACCGCGATCGGAGACGTCGCATCCATAAGCACGTCGAGGAGGGGTGCCCAATCGCTCAGCCAAACGCCATCGCGTTCGCAGAGCGGCAGCGCGATCGGATCGGCATCGCCGGATGCGGCCGCCTCGACCGCCATCGGCGCCTGCGCTTCGAAGCTCGCGTGCGTCGTGAGTCCGAGCAGCGCTGCCGCCGCGTCGAAGAGCCGTCCGGCGGATGACGTGCGAGGGCAGTTGACGTTGCGCTCCCACGCATGACGCAAGAGCCCGGGCTCCGCTGCGCACTCCGTCCACGCTCTGCCTGTTTCCCAGCACAGCGCCAGCGCGCTCCGCCATGGCTCCCGCGCGGCGCGCTCTCCTCCGAGCAGGCTGAACGGGCGAAGACTCGCCACGCGTCGCCACGCGCCAGGGTGCCCGAGGAACGCCTCGCCGCCCCAGAGCGTGCCGTCCTCGCCGAAGCCCGCGCCATCCCAGGTGAACACCAGCCGCTCGTCGCCGCGCGGCAGCTCGCCAGCGAGCGCCGAGGCATGCGCGCGATGGTGAAACACCTTGCTCAGGGGTAAGCCCAACCGCGAGGCGAGGCGTGTCGTGGCGTAGCCGGGATGCGCATCGCAGATCACCGCTTCGGCGCGCACGCCGTAGAGCGCCTGCAGATCTGCCGCAACCTGCTCGAGGAGCGCGAGGCTTCGCGGCGCGCCCGTGTCGCCCAGATGGGGCGAGACGACCGCCCGCCGTTGCCAGCCGAGCGCGATCGTATTCTTCAGATGTCCGCCCAGCGCGAGCGTCGGCCGCGAGAGCCGGAACGGCAGATCGATTTCCAGCGGCGCGTTACCGCGGGCAACGCGCAACGGGCGCGGCGCGCCCAGGAAAATGCGATAGACCGGATCGTCGGCCGGGCGAGCGATCGGACGGTCATGATGCAGAAACGCATCGGCAACGTGCGAAAGCCGCGCTTCCGCCTCGGCGTTCTCGGTCAGCACGGGCTCACCGCTCAGATTGGCGGAGGTCGCCACGACGGGCGCGCGGAAGTCGTCCAGAAGCAAATGGTGCAGCGGGCTGTACGGCAGCATCGCGCCAAGTTCGCTGCAGCCGGGCGCGACTTCCGGTGCGAGCCGCGAATCTTCGTTTCTCGGAACGAGGACAATCGGCCGCATCGGATCGAGCAGCACCCTGCGATGTGCGTCGTCCAGACGCACGGCGGCGCGCACCGCGGCGAGGTCCGGGTCCAGTGGAAACATGACGGCGAGCGGCTTGTGTGGCCGCCGCTTCCGGGAACGCAGCGCAGCGACCGCTGCCGGGTTCGCCGCATCGCACATCAAGTGGTAGCCGCCGATGCCCTTGACCGCGACGATGCGTCCGGCGGTCAACGCGCCGACGCACGCCGCGAGTGCAGCTTCGCCGCCCAGCGCGGCCGAACCGGAAACGAATGCCAGTTGCGGACCGCATTCAGGACAGGCGACGGGCTCGGCATGGAAGCGGCGGTTCAGCGGATCGGCGTACTCCGCGGCGCAGCTCGGACACAAGGCGAAATCCGCCATGGTCGTGTTCGCGCGATCATAAGGAAGCCGCCGGATCAGCGTGTAGCGCGGCCCGCATTGCGTGCAGTTGATGAACGGGTACCGATAGCGACGATCGGCGGGATCGCGCAATTCGGCGAGGCATGCGTCGCAGGCGAAATAATCGGGCGGAACCTTGACGTGAGAGAGCTCGTCCGCCCGGCTGTCGAGAATGGCGAAGCCGTGCAAGGCTTGCGGCCGCACTGACGCATCGGCGAGCTTCTCCGGTCGCGCGAGCGGCGGCGCTTCGGCCAGCAGCGCCTCGCCGAAGCTTCGCAGCGTGTCCGGGCTGCCTTGGGCGAGCACTTCCACGCGCCCGGCGAGATTCCTGACCCAGCCCTCGACGCGATGCCGGTGCGCAGCCCGATAGACGAACGGCCGGAAGCCGACGCCCTGCACGCGTCCGCCGAATACCCACCGCCTGGCCTCGTCGCGAGACAAGTGAAAACTTCCTCTAGCTGACGGTCTCGGTTCTCGACTTCCTGATGCCGCTGGCCCACCAGATGCGACACGCGCCTTCGTCGGAGACCATGCAGGGTCCGATCGGGGTTCGCGGCGTGCAGGCGCGGCCGTACAGATAGCACTGATCGGGATAGATCTTGCCGAGCACGACGCGCGCGCAGTCGCACCCGGGCGGCATTTCGCCCGCGCGCTTGCGCTCCACGGCGGCGTAGTCCGGGAAGCGCGTGCCGGCGTCATGGGCTCGATAGCGCTCGCGCAGCGCGAAGCCCGAGCCGGGAATCACGCCGATGCCGCGCCAGTTGGCATCGACCACCTGCATGACCTCGTGGAGGTGGCGCCGTGCCGTGGAGTTGCCTCCCGGCCGGACCAGCTCCGGATAGCAGTTATCGAGAAAGCATCGGCCTTCGATCAGCTGGCGCAGCACCGAGTAGGTCCCTGCGAGAAGGCTTTCCGATGTGAAACCCGAGATCGCCGCGGGAATGTCGTGCTTGTTCGGAACGAACGCCCATTCCTCCGGGCCCATGATGGTCGAGACGTGCCCGGGGGCGATGAGTCCATCGAAGCCTGGCTGGCCGGAATCGAGGAGCATCGCGACGGCGGGCCACGTGAGGCGCCCCGCGAGAAGCACGGAGAGATTGTCGGGCACGCCTTGCGCGAGCATCGCGGCCACCGGCGCTGTCGTGGTCTCGAAGCCGGCGGCGAAAAAGACGACCTGGCGCTGCGGATCGGCACGCGCGATGCGCACCGCTTCGAGCGGCGAGGCGATCGGGCGGATGTCGGCGCCGGCGGCCTTCGCTTGTTCGAGTGAACGCGCTTCGCCCTTGTGCACGTTGACGGGAACTCGCAGCATGTCCCCGAATGCAACCAGCGTGACCGCCTCGCGGCGGGCAATTTGAATCGACTGGTAGACGGCCTCTTCCGGGCACACGCAGACCGGGCATCCCGGTCCGGGCACGATCTCCACCCTCTCGGGCAGGGCCGCTCGCAGTCCCGCCATCGTGATGGAGCGCTCGTGGCCTCCGCAGACGTTCATGATCTTGAACTTCCGCGGCAGGTCGAGGGCGTGAATCCTATCGAGCCATCCTTTGGCCGTGACCATGACTGGGCTCCTCATTCGAGGGCATCGATCGGGCCGCTGCCCGGACCGACGCCAAGGCCTGGTGCAACCAATCGAGCCAGGACTGCATGCCCATTCCCTTGCGCGCTGACAAGGCATGCATTGGCGCATCGTTCGCAAGCTCGCGTAGCGCGCGCTCGGCCCGCGCGGGCTCGAAATCCGGCATGTGGGGCGCGAGGTCGCTCTTGGTAAGCAGCACGACGTCGGCGGAGCGGAACAGGACCGGATACTTCGCGGGCTTGTCATCGCCTTCGGTGAAGGACAGCAGAGCGACGTTTCGGTGCTGACCGAGATCGAAGCTCGCCGGGCACACGAGGTTGCCGACGTTTTCTATGAACAGAATGTCGAGGCCGTCGAGGGCTATCTCGTGCAGCGCGTCATGGATCATGTGTGCATCCAGATGGCACGCGCTGCCAGTCGTGATCTGAAGGGCCGGAATCCCCCGCGCGCGGATCCGCAGAGCGTCGTTCTCGGTTTCGAGGTCGCCGACGATCACCGCCATGCGTAGCTCATGCATGAGCGCATCGGCGGTCGCCTCGAGCAGCGCAGTCTTGCCCGATCCAGGCGCCGACATCAGGTTCAGCGCGAGCACGCCCTGCCGATCGAAGTGGGCGCGGTTGTGCTGGGCGGTCCGATCGTTGGCCGCGAGCAGACGGCCGAGCACATCGACGGTGGTCGTTCCGTGCGGGACGGGGCGCCAGGCGAGCGAAACATTCCCCGGGGTCACGCTACAGCCGCAGGTCTCGCACATCCCTTCTCCTCCCGCAACGCGGGGGCGCCGCCTACTCAGGCCTGGGCCGTGACCAAACGCTCCTTGCTCAATTCGACCCTTAGCAGCAGCAGCTCATCGCCCCCGGTGAGCTCGGTCTGCCAATTTCCGCATTTCGCGCACAGTAAACGCTGCGCGCTCGCTGATGATTCCCTGCCGCAGCTCCGACAGCGTACTCGCACGGCGGCCGCCTCGATGACGAGGTCCGAGTCTTCCGCCACCGTACCCGCGCAGGCCATCGGATACGCGCGCCGTAGCAACGCAGGCTCGACGCCCGACAGCGGGCCGATGGCCAGGTGCACCCTAGTGACGCGCGCCGAATGCTCGCGAGCGATGCCCTCAATCTGCTGGAGCAGCGCGTCGCAGATCGCCATCTCATGCATCGCTTGGGCCCGCCTCGGCGGCGAGCACCTCGTCGTAGAGCTCCCATGCCGAGCGCGCCTCCTGCGGAGTCATTCTCTGGATGGCATATCCGACGTGGACCATGACGAACTCGCCGATCGCGGGCCGGTCGTCCTGGAGGAGGAAAAGACTTACGTCGCGCTCGACGCCCTTGGCGCTGCACCGAGCCAGATAGCCGTCGATCGCGACGACCTGCATGGGAATACCGAGGCACATGGCGGGACTCCTCGGATTGCCGGCTCCGGCCGGTAGAAGCACGCGGCGGAGTGACCGACAAACGCTACCACATTCCGCGAAAGGGCGCATCATGCGCGCGGGGGCCTCGAAGCACACGGCGCGTCTTTTCGCCGCGGGACGGCAAACGCACCTACGTTGCGAATTTTGAACAAATGCCTTCCCTCCGCTCCAAGGCGGCTTAATCGGAGGATAGGAGGCGCATTCCAGGCTCCCTTGATCGAGATTCAACTCTCGCATCAGCCGCCACGCTGCGGCATCTCAGAGGGAGATCGTAGCGAGAAGGTGTTGAACAGGACTTGCTTGGAAGAGGTCGAACGCGGGTGGAGCGTGAGCCTTGGCGGAGGGGTGTCCGCCCTATCTAGTCTGCGCATCCAGCCATTTCCCTCTGCAAACTGTCCAAGTCTGTCGACAGAAGGCAACGGTTTTCCACCAAAAGCCACCTATAATGGTGGAAAGAATGGAGGAAAGCCAAAGTGTCCAAAACCCAAACCCCGGACCGCAAGCCGCTGGACTCCGACGTCGCCATTCGCGGCAGGATGACTCCGGGCCGACATCGTGTCGAGGCTCGCGGTCTCTATCTCAACGTCACGGCAGACGGTAGCAAAAGCTGGGTACTGCGCGTTGTCGCAAATGGCAGGCGGCGCGAGCTTGGACTTGGGAGCTATCCCGACGTGGGTTTGGCTCAAGCGAAGACCGAATCAGCCCGATATCGCCAGGTGGCGCGCAGGGGCGGCGATCCTGTTGCGGAGCGGGACAAGGACCGCATCGAGCTGATGACATTCGAACAGGCCGCCCGCGCAGCCTATGACGACCACAAGGACTCGTGGCGCAATGCCAAGCACCAAGCGCAGTGGATCAACACGCTGACGGCGTATGCCTTCGACCCAATCGGTAACAAGCCGGTATCCACCATCGAATCGCCGGATGTGCTTAAAGTGCTTGCACCCATCTGGCTGACCAAGCCAGAGACGGCGCGCCGGGTGCGGCAGCGCATGGCCCTGGTGCTCGACTGGGGGAAGGCCAATGGCTATCGAACCGGCGAGAACCCGTGCAACGCAGCCCGCTCGGGAGCTGGTCTGCCGAAACAACCGATGAAGCCGGAGGACAAACGCCACTTCGCGGCCATGTCCTATGTGAACGTGCCCGGATTCCTTGAGGAGTTGCGCGCCGGCCCCGCATCGCAATCGGTCCTACTCGCGCTGGAATTCCTGATCCTTACCGCCGCGCGTACCGGTGAGGTACTCGGCGCCAAGTGGTCCGAAATCGATCTACAGGCTAACCTTTGGACGATCCCGGCTGGCAGGATGAAGGCAAAGCGCACTCACATCGTGCCTCTCTCGCTGCGCGCCGTGGCAATCCTCAAGGATGCCGCGAAGCTGCCGCGCCGCGGGGACTACGTGTTCCCAGGGATCGAGGGTGCCAAGCTCTCCAATATGGCATTGCTGATGCTGCTGCGCCGGATGGGGAAGGACTGCACCGCGCACGGTTTCCGTAGTGCCTTTCGGACCTGGGCGGCAGAGAAGACCAATTTCCCAAACCAGCTATGCGAGTGGGCGCTCGCGCATGGGATCACGGACAAGACCGAAGCGAGCTACAACCGGACGGACCAGCGCGACCGCCGACGTAAGCTGATGGCCGCCTGGGAAACTTTCCTCTCCGGCGGTGCGACTCTAGTGCAGTTGAAGAGTAGGAAGGCCGCGAACTGATGGCGGCGCGCGAACGGCAGATCAAGGTCGCGCCTGGCCCGGTTGGCGCGGCACTCCGATATATGCGCCAAGGGAGGCCCATTGCTAGGAACCCCAAACTTCTCGATGGCTCGCAATCATGCGATTGCTATTGCACGCGACGGAGCCGGCCATTTGCCCGCAGAAGCTAAAGCGGCAGCGCTCGAGCTGATCAATTCGACGCTGGAGGACTGGAAGCTCCAACAGGGTGATGCCGATGGAAACGTACCGAGGAAGTGCTCGCGAAGCAGCAGGCAACGGTGCGCCCGATACACGCGCCGGTGCTCGAGGGCAAGGCGACCTGCATCGACTGCCACAAGGGGGTCGGGCATGCGGCACCCTGAGTAGTCCGGACGCCGTTCGAGCAACCTTCCGAGCCAATGTCGCGTCTGGCCGTAAGCAGCCAGTTTTCAGCGTCCGCTTCCGACCCGAAGCGGACGTGCACATCGGCGGAAAGCGGACGTTTAGGCGGCCCCCAACAGCGGACCTTCGGCGTCGGCTTGCAGCGGCGGCGCGCAAGCGCCGTCCGCTGATTCGATCACTCAACGCAAAGACGGCGACAAGAAACGACAGCAGCACTATCGCCCAGAACGAAAGCGTCGGAATCGCGCCCGCCGACGTCGCCGCTGTGCGTCGGGTGTTGCACGACGGGCACACGCCTCTGCCCAGGCACGAGAATCTATATCAGTGCACGAGCGGCGAGTAGCCCGGCGCAACGACCAGGCCACCACTGCCTATCACTGACGTCCCGTCGAGCAGCTGGATCGAAAACTGAGTCGGGGCGGCGCCGTTTTGCCACAACAGGTCGGCCTTGCCGTCGTGGTTGAAATCGCCTGACCCGACAATTGCCCACCCGGGTCCAGCAGCAGGCGCCGGCAGTCCGCTGGTGACACTGGCGCCGTTCATGAAGTAGATCCACCTAGCGGTACCGTTCTCCCACAGGATATCTGCCTTGCCGTCGCCATCGAAATCGGCAATTTGCGTTGCGATATAGCCAGGGGCGACCGCAAGTCCTCCGCTACTGACGATGGTCGCCCCGTTCAACAAGTAGATCCAGTACTGGGTCGGATTGGCGCCGTTGTTCCAGAGGAGGTCGGTTTTGCCGTCACCGTTGAAATCGCCAACTCCTACGATCTCCCAGCCCCGCGTTGCGGGCGGTACCGGCTGGGAACTCGTGACGGTCACTCCATTCATGAAAGAGATCCAGCGTCCGCCCGAAGTGTTCTCCCACAGGATATCGGACTTGCCATCCCCGTCGAAGTCGCCGATCTGGGTTGGCAGATAACCTGCAGCAACCGTTAGTGGCCCGTCACCGATGACCGTCGACCCGTTCATAAGATAGATCCAGTATTGGGTCGAATCGGTGCTGTTACTCCACAACAGATCGGCATGTCCATCGCCGTTGAAGTCACCGATTCCCGCCAGCACCCAACCCGGTGCCGCCGCAGGCGCCGGCGACGAACTGACGACGCTGGCGCCGTTCATGAAGAAGATCCAGTCGCCTCCGCCAGCGGTTGCCTTGAACAGGATGTCAGTCTTGAGGTCGTTGTCAAAGTCGGTCTTGCCAAGGGGTATGCCAAGAGACGCGACACCGGTAGTCATCCGCCCGATTCGGTTGCCGACACCTTCAGTGAACCACAGGTTGCCGTCGGGGCCGACTGTGATGCCGGCAGGGTACGCGTTGGCGGTGATGCCAGCGCTGAACTCAGTGACGAC
>AR_comb_assmDRAFT_10040348_pt1 | contig 11334 bp, 9 predicted proteins | sample ArasoioldDNA_FD_10543 | JGI IMG/M metagenome (IMG submission 10543) | reverse complement strand
CCACGCCGGGCGGCGCCGTCTCTGTTACAACTCGTTTCAGTTTTATTCTCTCCCGACACGGCTCCCTTTACAACGAGGGCTTAGAACCTGCGGTCAGAGCCGGGTGGTCCAGGGTTACCCGGGCGAAACCGCGAGGAAGAGGCTTTATTCGACATGCTTGTGACGGGGGTCACGACCGGGCTGCGGCAAAAGTGCGCCGGCTCACCCAAATTAACCTTCGTGCAAGGGATAATTAAGCCGTCCTTCAGCGATGGCGGTCGAAACTAGTATCGCGGTTAAGAACTGGCCGCTTCGCCAGGAGAACCTGAACGTAGGAGATCGATCATGTGGAAAGCCCTCGCGTTAGTCACCGCAATCGCGCTGCCCCTGCCGGCCATGGCCGCCGGCAACATGGCGTGCAGCCAGCGGGATGATGTCCTGCACCAGCTCGGCGACAAGTACAAGGAAGCCCCGTCCGCGGTCGGCCTCGCCAACAATGGCGGCCTGATCGAGGTGCTCACCAGCGATAACGGCGCGACCTGGACCATCATCGTCAGCATGCCGAACGGCACCAGCTGCCTGCTCGCTGCCGGCGAAAACTGGCAGCCGGTCGAGCACGTCGCGCAGGGCCCGTCGATCTAGTCCACGACTCTCGTCGGGCTGCGATCGCGGGCCTTCCGGGAGCGGCCGCTCAGTCGGCCGTCCCGAAGGTTCGGTACAGCACGCGATCGCCGACCTGGATCTTCAGGCGCGCCGCCGTCCCGCCGTTCAGCTCGAGCACGGCTCGCGCCGGTTGCATCGACGAGATCGTCGCCGTCGATCCCGGAATCGCCCGCTCCGCGATGTGCAGGATCCGGCCATCGTCGCCGATGAACAGCATATCCAGCGGTATCACCGTATTCTTCATCCACATGCTGACCGGCCGCGCGGCCGGATAGAGAAACAGCATGCCGGCATCCGCCGCCATCCGCTGACGATACATCAGCCCTTGCGCCCGCTGTTCTGACGTCACCGCCAGCTCGACCGCGAACCGTTGGGAGCCGCCAGCCGTCTCGATCGCCAACTGGTCGCGCTCGAAGGCCTGCAGCCCGGCTCGCGCCGCCGGCGCGACGAGGGCCAGCGCCAGTCCAACCATGGCGAATATCCGTCCGATCATTGCCGCGGCAGGTTAGCCGCTGGCGTCGATCCGGTAAACGGCGGCCGCATTACGAAACGTTACAAGATCCGCCTCATACGACCGGATGCCGGTTACACGGGCGTGCGAGAGTCCTTGTCGTGGCCGGCGTGCCGGCAGAGCGAAGGACCTTGGCGGACATGGCTAAAATTCTGCTGATCGACGACGAAGACGATCTGCGCGCGTTCGTAGCGATCGCGCTCAACTACCATGGCCACGAGGTCACGCAAGCGAGATCGGGGCGCGTCATCACGGATCCTCCGAAGGGCGGGATGGCCGCGTCGGAGTTCGATCTGATCATCACGGATATCGTCATGCCGGACTCCGAGGGTCTGGAAACCATCATCGCCGCCCGGAAGGCCCACCCCGCTGGCAAGATCATTGCCATTTCCGGCGGAAGCCGCGGTGCGACCGGCTCCGGTGCCGACTACCTGCAGCAAGCGCGCCTATTGGGCGCCAATGCCACGCTCGGCAAGCCTTTTTCCACGGCCGATTTGTTCCGAACCGTCGAGCAGACGCTGCATGCAGCCTGAGCGATGGCGATAGCGCGCCCCCGGCGACGGCGAGTCCCCAGCATCCCCCCTGACGCCGCCGCCGGGCCAACGCTAAGGCCGTGTCTTTGAACTGTCCTGAAGCATGCCGTCCGCGGTTGCGGCCACGCGCCGCCGCTTGACCTCGGCGGAGAGCGTGTAGCCGACGTTGCGGACCGTCTTGATCAGGTCTCCCTCGCCGCCTTCCGACAGCTTCTTGCGCAACCGGCCGATCAGGACGTCAATGCTGCGGTCGAACGGGGTCCACTCGCGCGAGCGCGTGAGATCGAGGAGCTGATCGCGACTGAGCGGCCGGCGGGCGTGTTCGGCGAGCACACGCAGCAGGTCGTATTCCCCGCCCGTCAGGTCCATCTCCCGGCTGTCCTTGCCGAGCAGCCGCCGATGCGTCAGGTCGAGCGTCCAGCCCGCAAACGCCAGCACCTCAGTCGTCGCCGCCATGTCGGTCTCGGCGAGGCCGTGGGCGCGTCGCAGCACGGAGCGGATGCGGGCCCGCAATTCTGCCAGCTCGAAGGGCTTGCCGATATAATCATCGGCGCCCAGCTCCAGCCCAAGGATGCGGTCCATGGGCGTGTCCTTGCCGGTCAGCATGATGACCGGGACCGCGCGCTGGCTCCGCAGGTCGCGCAGCAGGTCGAAGCCGTCGGCGTCGGGCAGGCCGAGATCGAGCAACACCAGATCGATGGCCGCCGCGCCGAATTCGTGCCGCGCCATCCCGGCGGTCGCAGCCTCGGTAACGGTGAAGCTCTCGCGTCGCAGATAGGTCGACACGAGGCTGCGAAAGTCGACGTCGTCGTCGACCAAGAGAATCGTTCCCTGCTGCATAGGGTCCTCGCTCTAGCTAGCTGGAGTGCGGGATGGGCTGGATTGTAAACGGCCGCGGTTTACAGGGCGTTACAAAACCGGGCGCCGGCGACACGGCGGATTTACGCGCCTCGGCTACCTTACTTGCCGGTTTCCATTTCCAATCCCTTGCATTTGACGGGAAGTCGAGTGAACACCGCCAAAGCATCGACCCTCCGTCGGATGAGGGCAGCCGGGCTGGCTGTCCTCATCCTCGGATTCCTGGTGGCGGCCTGCTACGGCATCGTCGACGCGACGAAACAGCTGTCTTTGATCTCGCGGTACTTTCAGACCAGCAGCTGGATTGCGGCGCAGGTACAAGCCGAGTACTTGCGCTTCCATGGCGCCGTGACCGGCTACTGGGCGGAACCCTCGCCGGCTGCCCAGCAATTCATGTTCGAGCGCCTCGACGTGTTCTGGAGCCGCCTGCCGGTGGCGTTGGAAGGCGACGAATCCAGCCAGGTGCGCAAGATCCCCGGCGCCGCGGCAACGCTGAAGAGCGTCGAGGACGACCTGCCGGCCGTCGAGGCCGAACTGCGCGCGCTTCGCCCCGGCGATTCCCGCGCCTACCACGCCCTGCTCGATCATCTCGAGCGCTACCGCCTGCCGCTGAACAGCATCGCCCAGGCCATGATGATCGGCGACAAGACCGGCGCCAACGAATCGGAAATGCGCCGCGGCGGGCTCGAGCTCGTCCTGAGCTTCTTCGCGGTCGTCGTAGTCGGCGCCGTCTTCATCGCGCTTGTCCTGCATGGCAAGCAGCAGAACCAACGACTGTACCTGCAGGCCCGCGACAGCGCACAACAGCTGGACCTCGTGAAGAGCCAGCTGGTGGACGCCATCGAGAGCATTTCGGAGTCGTTCGTCCTGTTCGACCGGAACGAGCGTCTCGTTCTGGCCAACACCCGCTTCAAGGAATTCCACGGCGGCGACCTGATCCGCCCCGGCGCCGCCCTCGAAGACGTCTTGCGGGCGGACACCGCGCGCAGCCCGGTCGAACCCGAGATGACGCCGGAGGCGTGGATCGAGCAGCGCCTGGCGCAGTGTCGCGATCCCGGCGCCGCCTTCGAACTCATCCTGGCCAACGGGCGCATCATCAGCGTCAGCGATCGCCGCACGTCGCAAGGCGGCTATGTCAGCGTCGGGACCGATATCACCGACAAGAAGGCGGCTGAGAAGCTGCTGGAGGGCCGGCTCGCGGCCATCGAGGCGTCGCTCGACGGCATCGCCATCCTGGATCGCCAGGGGCGCTACATGTACCTCAATCGCAGCCACGCGGCGCTGCACGGCTATGACAATGCGGCGCAGCTGATCGGCGAGACCTGGCACGTCGTCTACGAAGCGGACGAACAGCGGCGCTTCGAGCAGTCGATCCTGCCGCAGCTGCGGCGCGCCCGATCGTGGCGCGGCGACGCCACAGGCCGCCGGCGTGACGGCACGACCTTTCCGCAGGAGCTGTCGCTCACCTCCCTTGACGATGGCAGCCTCGTTTGCGTCGTACGCGACGCCAGCGAGCGCCGGCGCGCCGATGAAGAGCGCGCGCGCCTGCTCGAGCAGTTCCATTTCGCGCAACGCTCCGAGGCGATCGGCCGCTTGGCCGGCGGCATCGCGCATGACTTCAACAATATCCTGGGCATCATGACCGGCTTCACCGAGCTGTCGCAGCTCGACCTCGGCGACGAGCATCCGGTGAAGCCCCATCTCGACAAGGTGCTGTCGGCCGGCCGGCGCGCCAAGAGCCTGGTGCAGCAGATTCTCGCCTACAGCCGGCAATCCGGCAGCAACCGCCAGCCGCTGCGCATCGACCTGCTGTTGAAGGAGACCTCGTCGCTGCTGCGCGCCACCCTGCCGACGACGATCCGGCTTTCCAAGAAAATCGGCGGCGCCGGCACGCTCGTCATGGCCGACGCCAGCCAGATCGACCAGATCGTGATGAACCTCTGCGTCAACGCGATGCACGCGATCGGCGACCGCCGCGGCAGCATCGAGCTATGCTTGGAGGACCACCGGGTCGACGGCGAGGGTGAAGTCGCCACCGCTGCAACACCGAGCGTCCCATCCGCCATGCCCGTACGGATCGGCAAGGGCAACAACGGCACCGCCAACAAAATGTGGTGCGGCCAGTTCGCCGGCGGGCGCTATCTGCGCCTGGCGGTGAAGGACGATGGGTGCGGAATGAATGCGGCGACGCTCAAGCGCATCTTCGATCCGTTCTTCACCACCAAGCCCACGGGCACCGGCACCGGCCTCGGACTCGCCGCGGTCCTCGGCATCGTCAGCGAGCACAACGGCGCCATCTCCGTCGAGACCGAACCGGGCGTCGGCACGACCTTCGAAATCTACCTGCCCGCCCGCGAGGAAGCCGGAGAGCTCCCGCCGGCGCCGGCCCGCCGGATGCTCAAGGCCGACAAGCGCGCCACCGTTCTCGTGGTCGACGACGAGAAGGATCTCGCGGCGATGACCTGCGCGATGCTGCAGGCCATCGGCTACGCTGCCGCCAGCTGCACCAACGCCGCCATGGCGCTGTCGATCATCCGCGACGATCCCTTCGCCATCGACCTGCTGATCACGGACCAGACCATGCCGGGGATGACGGGAGACGAGTTGGCGGCGAAGGCCAAGGCTCTCCGCCCCGACTTGCCCATCATCCTCTGCACCGGCTACAGCGCGCGCCTCAACGACGCCGTGGTCAAGGAAATCGGCGCCCACGCCGTGCTCTTCAAGCCGCTGTCGCGCGACGACCTCGGACAGGCCGTCGCACAAGCCCTGCAAACCCCACCCGTGGCAACGGCCGCCGCCTCTGCCTGATCGCGCCCATCTCCCTTGGGGTGAGACTACCTTGCTTCTACCTTCGCTCCCGAGGCCAGCCGCCGCACCTCGTCGCGCACGCCGCCGTCGCGCGGCGCGTCCGCGATCGTCGTGAACCAATGCTCCGCGGGATTGCGGCCCTGGCTGCGATTCCACCAGAGGCCGCGCAGCACCGCCTGCGCCGGCGGCGTCGGCGTCACCGTCGGATCGATCCCGTTCAGCACCGCCCACACGCCGGCCCAACAGCGCGCCACCGCCCACGGGTTGTAGCCGCCGCCGCCGAGCACGAGCAGCCGTGGCGCCACGCCCATCAGACTCCGCACGACGTGCCAGAGAGCGCGGTTGGAGAGCGCCAGGCCGCTCATGGGATCGTCGGCCAAGCCGTCGGCGCCGCATTGCAGGACCACTGCCTGCGGCCGCAGCCGCACCGCCATGGAGAGCACGACCTCATCGAACAGAAAGGCCATCTCGCTGTCGTTGAAGCCGGCAGGCACGGGCAGGTTGAGCGCGCTTCCGCCGGCCCGGTCGTCGATCTTCCCCGTGTAGGGCCACCGCCCGCTTTCATGGATCGACAGTGTGAACACACGGTCATCGTCGGCGAAGGCGTCCTGCACACCGTCGCCATGATGGGCGTCGACATCGACGTAGTAGATGCTCGTCAACCCGGCATCGAGCATCGCCAGGATGCCTAGCACGGGATCGTTGAAATAGCAGAACCCGCTGGCATGGTCGGGCCGCCCGTGATGCGTGCCGCCGGCCGGATTGTAGACGACGCCGCCGCCGCGCAGCAGCTCGACCGCCCTCAGCGTGCCGCCGCAGGCGGTGGCCGGCCGCCGGAAGATCTCGGGAAACACCGGATTGCCGTTGCGTCCGATGTTGTAGCGCTCGCGTCTGTCGTCGGGCACATGCTGGTCCGCCTCAGCCTGCCGCACCGCGGCGATGTAGTCGCGATCATGAAACCGCGCCAACTGCTCCGCCGTCGCCATCGGGCTGTCGAGATACCGCCGCTCGTCGAGCCAGCCCATGGCGCGGATCAGGTCGAGTGCCGCCGACACCCGCGGAATCGCCAGCGGATGCCGCCGGCCGTAGGACGACGTGCGATAGATGTCGCTGCCGATGAGGAGCGGGTGACGGGCCATGCGACAAGACCTGATCGCACGGCCGCCCTTCGTCAAGCGAGTAACCCCACGGGACCCTTTGTTGACGCGCTTTCCCGCAGAGAGCATCGTTCGCCGTAGTAGCTGGGGTTTCTCGGAAATGCCGAAGCAGATCGGCTGGCTACGCTGGCTCCCGGGGCTGGCCACTCTACGCCAGTACCAGGGTGCTTGGCTGCGCCATGACATTGTCGCCGGTGTCGTATTGGCGACGATGTTGGTGCCTGTCGGCATTGCCTACGCGGTGGCGTCGGGCGTGCCGGGCATCTACGGTCTCTATGCGACGATCGTGCCGCTGCTGGCCTATGCGCTGTTCGGCCCCAGCCGCATCTTCGTCCTGGGACCGGACTCCTCGCTCGCCGCCGTCATACTGGGCGTCGTGCTTCCGCTGTCGGGCGGCGACCCGCATCGCGCCGTGGCCCTGGCCAGCATGATGGCCGTCGTGTCGGGCATCGTGTGCATCCTGGCAGGTCTGGCCCGGCTGGGCTTCATTACCGAGCTTCTCTCCAAGCCGATCCGCTACGGCTACATGAACGGAATCGCGCTGACGGTGCTGATCAGCCAGCTGCCCAAACTCTTCGGCTTCTCCATCGAGAACGACGGGCCGCTGCGAAACCTGTGGGCGATCGCCGAGGCGATCCTGGGCGGCAAGGCAAACTGGACGGCCTTCGCCGTCGGCGCCGGCTCGCTAGCGGTGATTTTGCTTCTCAAGAACACCAAGCGCGTACCGGGCATCCTCGTTGCCGTGATCGGCGCGACCGTCATTGTTGGTGCGCTGGATCTCGGCGCGCGCGCCGATATCTCGGTCCTGGGCCCCCTGCCCCGGGGCCTGCCGGTGTTCGCTATTCCCTGGATCAACTATGAGGACATCGTCCCGGTCGTGATCGGCGGCGCTGCCGTCGCCCTGGTGTCGTTCGCGGACACCAGCGTGCTGTCCCGCTCCTATGCCGCGCGAACGCGTATGGCCGTCGATCCCAATCAGGAGATGGTTGGGCTCGGCGCGGCCAATCTGGCCGCAGGATTCTTCCAGGGCTTTCCGATCAGCAGCAGTTCGTCCCGCACGCCGGTGGCAGAGGCGGCCGGCGCCCGCACGCAGCTGACCGGGGTCGTCGGCGCGCTCGCTGTTGCCCTGCTGCTCCTGGTGGCGCCGAACCTCCTCCAGCACCTCCCTTCCGCCGCCTTGGCCGCGGTCGTCATCGCCGCCGCCATCGGCCTGGTCGAGGTGACAGACCTGATCCGGATCTATCGCATCCAGCGCTGGGAGTTCTGGCTGTCCATCGTGTGTTTCGTCGGCGTCGCCGTTCTCGGCGCCATCCCCGGCATCGGCCTCGCGATCGTGATCGCCGTCATCGAGTTCCTCTGGGACGGCTGGCGACCGCACTCCGCGGTGCTGGGCCGCGCCGAGGGCGTTAAGGGCTATCACGACATCACCCGCTATCCCGACGCCCGCCAAGTACCTGGCCTCGTCCTCTTCCGCTGGGATGCGCCGCTGTTCTTCGCCAACGCCGAATTGTTCAAGGAGCGTGTGCTCGACTCGGTGAAAAATGCACCGACGCCCACGCGCTGGCTGGTCGTGACGGCGGAACCGGTCACCAGCGTGGACGTCACCGCAGCCGACACTCTCGAAGAGCTGGACAAGGCCCTGCACGAAGCAGGCATTGAACTGTGCTTCGCCGCACTCAAGGATCCCGTAAAGGACAAGCTGAAGCGGTTCGGCCTGTTCGCGCAGATCGGCGAAGGCGCCTTCTTTCCGACCGTAGGCGCCGCAGTCGGCAGCTATCTCGAGAAGCACGCTGTGGATTGGGTAGATTGGGAGGATCGCGGCCCGCCTAGGAAGGAGACTTGATGAACTGGCTTCTGCTCTTTGTCCCGCTCGCGATCGGCCTGGAATACCTCGCTCCCGAGCGGCATCTCCTCGTCTTCGCCACTTCCTCTCTCGCCATTCTGCCCCTAGCCGGGTGGATGGGCTGGGCCACGGAGCAGCTTGCAGAGCGCATGGGCGAAGGGGTCGGCGGGCTTCTCAATGCGACCTTCGGCAATGCCGCCGAGCTCATCATCGCACTCGCGGCGTTGCGCGCAGGCCTCCACGATGTCGTGAAGGCGTCGATCGTGGGGTCCATTGTCGGGAACATCCTGCTGGTGCTCGGCGCCGCCATGCTGGCCGGAGGATTGCGTCGCCCTGAGCAGCACTATAATCCCGCCGGGGCGCGTTCCCAGGCGACGATGCTCACGCTCGCGGCGATCGCGTTGATCCTACCAGCCGCCTTTCAGGTCGCGGCGGGGGCGACCGCGGAGGGGCTCGGCCGGCTGAGCGTCGCGATCTCGGTGGTGCTCCTTCTCGGATATCTCCTCTACCTCGTGTTCGCGCTAGTCACCCACTCCGCGCTCTTCGCGGGCTCCCACTCGCCCGAGGAAGAGAAGCCACCGGCATCCGTAGCGAGGGCCGCCCTGGTGCTGGCCGGGGCCACGGTGGTGATCGCCTGGATGAGCGAGATCCTGGTGGGGGCGATCGAGCCCACGGCGCACGAATTCGGCCTCAGCAATGTCTTCGTCGGCGTCTTCGTCGTGGCGATCCTGGGAAACGCGGCCGAGCACGCAACCGCGATCACTGCGGCGATGAAGGACCGCATGGACCTCTCGCTCTCGATTTCGATCGGCTCGAGCGTGCAGGTGGCGCTCTTCGTGGCGCCCGCCCTGGTGCTCGCGAGCCTCTTCCTCGGTCCCGCGCCGATGGACCTGGCCTTCTCTCCCGGCCTCGTCCTGATCGTGCTTCTGTCGGTGCTGATCACGGGCCAGATCGCGGGCGACGGGCGATCCGACTGGCTCAAGGGCATGCAGCTTCTCGCCGTCTACCTGGTCCTCGGCCTCACTTTCTTCTTCCTGCCGGGCGCATCATCTCATTGATGGCGGACTCGCAGCGGCCTGCACCGGCTCCAGGTTCCCCACCAGCGTCGGCAGGTATTCCATCACCGTCGGATGGATGTACATGGCGCGCTCGATCTGCTTGTAGGAGACGCCAGCATACATGAGGTCGAGGATCGACTGCACGACCTCGTCGCCCTCGATGCCGAGCATCGCCGCACCCAGGATGCGCTCGCTGTCGGCGTCCACGACCATCTTCATGAAGCCGAGCGTTTCGCTGCGCTCGCGGGCGCGCCCGACGCTGCTCATGTCGAGCCTGCCCGACAACAGCCGCTTGCCGCTGGCGCGCGCCTCGCGCTCGCTCATCCCGGCGCGCCCGAGCGGCGGGTCGATGAACAGTGCGTAGGTCGTGATGCGGTCGCTCACCTTGCGCTTGCCGCCGTCGAACAGGTTGGCCGCCACGATCTCGTAGTCATTGTAGGACGTGTGGGTGAAGGCGCCGCGGCCGTTGCAGTCGCCGATCGCCCAGATGCCCGGCACGTTCGTCTGCAACTCGTCGTCGACGGTGATGAAGCCGCGCTTGTCGGTCTGCACACCGGCTTTGTCCAAACCGAGGTCGTCGGTGTTGGGCACGCGGCCCACGGCCAGCAGCAGATGCGATCCTGCCGCCTGCTTCGAGGCGTCGGCGCAGTCGAGCCCCGCCACGATCTTCTTGCCGCGCATCCGGGCGGTGATGCATTCGGCCTTGAGGCGCACCGTGATGCCCTCGCCCTCCAGGATCTCGCGGACGGCGTCGGAGATTTCGGGATCCTCGCGGCCGATCAGCCGCTCGCCCATCTCGATCACCGTCACCTTGCTGCCGAAGCGCCGGTACATCTGCGCGAATTCCAGCCCGATATAGCTGCCGCCGATCACGAGCAGATGCTCCGGCAGTACATCGAGCTCGAGCATGGTGGAGTTGGTGAGATAGGGAACGTCGTGGATGCCCGGCATGTCCGGCACCGACGCGCGGCCGCCGACATTGATGAAGATGCGCTCGGCCTCCAGCAACTCGCCGTTCACGCGCACGGTCTTCGGCCCTTCGAAGCGGGCATGGCCCTTGTAGACCGTGACGTTGTCGGTCGACCGCATCCACTTGGCGATGCCCTTGGTGCCCCTATTCACGATATCGTCCTTGCGCGCCTTCACCTTCCGCATGTTGACCTTGACCCCGCCTTTGATCGCCACGCCGAAATCGGCGGCCCGGCGCGTGATGTAGGCGGCGCGCGCGCTCGCCACCAGCGTCTTGGTCGGAACGCAGCCGACGTTCACGCAGGTGCCGCCGAACCGCTTGCGCTCGATTACGGCGATCTTCAGTCCTTCGTCGGCCATGCGCGAGGCCAGCGGCGGTCCCGACTGCCCGGTGCCGATGACGATGGCGTCATAGCGTGTGGCCATGGCTCTTCTCCTTGCCGCGAATGCTTGACAAGCCCGGTAGCAGCCGAAAGTCTGCCATGCAGAGAGAGGGCATTTCCACCGCCATGACCGTCCAGTCGATCATGACCGCGAAGCCGCTGACCTTGCGCAGCGACGACACGGTGGCGCGGGCGGCCGAACTGATGCTCGCCCATCGCTACCTCATTCTCCCCGTCGTCGATGCGAACGGCCGCTGCGCCGGCGCTTTCGACATGTGGGACCTGCTGGCGCTGCTGCTGCCGAAGGCGGCGACGCTCGACCATCTCGTGCCCGACCTCGGCTTCCTCGGCGACGACCTCCCGAACCTGCAGGCGAAGCTGAAGGAGATCGGCGGCCAGCCCGTCGGCCCGCTCGCCCGTCCGGATCTGCCCCTGCTGAAGCCGGATACGCCGGTGGTCGAGGCGCTGCTCCTGCTCTACCGCAACCGCACCACCCTGCCCGTCGTCGACGAGAAAAACTGCGTCATCGGCGTTCTTTCCTATTGGGATGCGCTCGCCGCCATCGCGAACAA
>AR_comb_assmDRAFT_10029822_pt1 | contig 11336 bp, 6 predicted proteins | sample ArasoioldDNA_FD_10543 | JGI IMG/M metagenome (IMG submission 10543) | reverse complement strand
TGGCAAACACCATGGGCGGCGTAATAATGGTGTGCCAGTAGCCGAGAATGAGGGCGTGAATGCGCTCGTCGTCGAGCGCCAGCTTGATGGTATTCCGGTAGGTCGTCGGTGGCTCGCCACCCGTGATGTCGACCGGATTCCCTGACGCCCCAAAAGGTGGAATGAATTTTTTGAAGGCCGCGTCGAGATCAGGGGGCATGCTCATGAGGCGCAGGCCATTGTCCACACAGGCATCGGAGAGCAACACGCCAGAGCCTCCCGCTCCGGTCACGATCACGATATTTTCACCTTTAGGAGTCGGCAAAATCTGCAAGCCCCGGGCAAACTCTAACATGTCATTGAGGCTGTAGGCCCGAATCACGCCACACTGCCGCAGCACGGCGTCGTAGATCTTGTCATTCCCCGCCAGGGCGCCCGTGTGCGACCTGGCTGCTCGCGCGCCCATGGCCGTGCGTCCGGCTTTGAGCACGACGACCGGTTTTTGCTTCGACACGCGCTGCGCCACCTCGGCAAACGACCTGCCGTCTTTCAAATCTTCGACGTGCATGGCAACGACCTGGGTGTTGGGATCTTGCTCGAAGAACGTCAGCAGGTCGTCTTCGTCAATGTCTGACTTGTTCCCGAGGCCGACGATAGCCGATACCCCCATCTTGGCCGAGCGGCTAAAGCCAATGATGGCCATGCCTACGCCACCACTCTGGGAGGACAGCGCCACCTGGCCTTTTTCGTCATAGGGGGTACAAAAGGTTGCACAGAGGTTCTTGGGCGTATAGTAGAAACCGTAGATATTGGGCCCCATCAGGCGCACATTGTACTCGCGCGCGACGTTGACCACTTCCTGTTGCAAGGCCTCTTCGCCAACTTCAGCAAAGCCAGAGGGAATCAAAATGGCGCCCGGGATGTTTTTCTTGCCAACCTCCGCCAGGACCTGCGCCACAAAACGCGCTGGAATGCAAAAGATGGCAATGTCGATCTCGCCTGGGACGTTGAGCACGCTCTTGTAACACTGACGCCCTAAAATTGCCTCGGCGCGCGGATGAATGGGATAAATGGCGCCCTGGTAGCCACCGTTGATGAGATTTTTCATCACCGAGTTGCCGATCTTACCGTCTTCCGGCGTGGCACCGATGACCGCCACGGCGTTGGGCTGCATGATGCGTCGCATGGCCCGCAGGATCTCCTCCTGCGCCGGCCGGTAGCGCTGCGGTGACACAGCAAAATCCACGACGATACGCACATCCACGGCGGTGGCCCCGGTGTTACTGGCAAACACCGGGTTCAGATCCATTTCATGAATGGCGGGGAAGTCATGCACGAGCTGCGACACGTTTTCGATTAACGTGCCCAGGGCCTCGCGATTGACCCCAGGGGCTCCACGCACCCCGTGTAACACGGCAGCTCCAGCGATATCGTCGAGCATGGCAACCGCTTCCTGGTGGGGCGTCGGCGCCAGGCGGAAGGTAATGTCCTGCATCACTTCGACGAGGATCCCCCCCAGGCCAAAGGCCACAAGCTTGCCAAAGCTGGGGTCAGTGATGGCACCAACGATGACCTCCTGGGCGGCTGGTAGCATCTGCTGCACTTGCACGCCGACGATGTGCGCATCGGCTTTATAGGCCCTGGCATTGGCGAGAATGGTATTATAGCCCCGCTCCACCTCAGCCGCGCTGGCCAGACCGGTGAGGACACCGCCAGCGTCCGTCTTGTGCAGAATGTCGGTCGAGACAATTTTTAACACGACCGGGTAGCCAATCTCCTGTGCCAGACGTGCTGCCTCTGGCGCTGAGGTCGCCAGGCCTTCTTTGGGTACTGGGACGCCATAGGCTTCACACACCTGCTTCCCTTCTGGAGCCGTGAGCACTGTCCGCCCTTCAGCCTGTACCTGATCGAGCACTGCCTGTACCGCTGCGCGATCACCTTGCATCTTGCCGCCTTTCTCACCTGTACCAGGATGGTAAACGTGTATGAACGTGAAAAGTTTACAAGTGTTGGGGGTATCATAGTGTACCATAGAATACCCCCATGCTAGTGTCAAGAGAGCGTCAACACAAGGGAGTGGCCGCCGTGCATGGGCAGAGGGTGGCCCCAGTGTTACCGCACCTTTGGACGTGGCTAGTGAGGCGTACGATAGGTGGCGAGAAAGGCCTGGGCGTCCTCCGTGAGCATGGTGAACGCCAACACCGCTTCGCTGGATGCGTACGCCATGACTTTGGCGTACGCCTCGTGCGCGGTGTGACCCGGTCGCTCCAGCAGTACCTTGAGGTTGTCGTGCACTGCCACCTCGCCGTCGAGCACCACCGTGGCAGACGAGAGGCCCATAGCCGTCATCTGCCCGGCAAGGCCTACAGCAGACACGGCTTTGCCGTGCATGCGATAGCAGGTAATAGCGAGCGGAGCGCTGAGCGGAGTTAAAACCTCCTGGGGTTTGTCCCGTAACGCCACCCGATACGGATCCCCCATCCCACAGATGTCATACAACGTGAGAGGCTGCTCCACGCCCTTGAACTGCACCTCGATAGTCCCCTGCACGCGCACCACGTCGTGCACGCGTGCGTACAGCTCAGGACTGATCAGCACCTGTCCACTCACGGTATACGATTCGATACGGTACGCGGTATTGATCGCGCTCCCCATGGCGCCATACTTGGTGCGCTGTTCGGAGCCGATATTTCCGACAATCACCGCGCCCATGTTGATCCCAATCCCCATCGCGAGTTCTGGCAAGCCGAGGCGGCGCTGTTCGGCATTCACCTCGGCCATCGCGTTTTGCATCTCAATGGCGCACGCCACGGCGCGTTCCGGATCGTCACTCGCCGCCAACGGTGCCCCAAAAAAGGCCAGGATACCGTCTCCCTGAAACTCGTCTACCGTGCCGCGATAGCGGGTAATAACGTCGATCATGCGCTCCAGGTAGCGATTCGTGATCTGCACCACCGTGTGGGGATCGAGGCGCGCCACCATGGAGGAAAAGCCCCGCAGATCGGACACCAGCATGGTGAGATCGCGGAGTTCGCCGCCGAGCCGTAAGCCGTCCGGGGAGGCGAGCAAGACGTGCACCACGTCCGTGCTGAGATAGCGGCCAAACGTGGCCTTGATAAAATCTCGATCTTTCAAGCCCGCGGCCATGTGATTGAAACTCGCGGTCACCAGGCCGACTTCATCACGGCTCGGAATAGCGAGCCGGTAGTTGTAATCACCGTCCAGGATGGCGTTGGCGCCGGTGGCCAGGCGTAGGATGGGACGTGCGATGATGCGGCTGATCAGGACGACCACTCCCCCCAACACCCCTAACGTCAGCAGCACGCCCACCCCGAACAGGAGACTGAGCGTCTGCAACGGGTGTTGGACCTCGGCATACGGCAGGTGGAAGAGCAAGAACCACCCGGTGCTGGGGATACGACTGACCAGCGTATAGTGCGCCGCAGCCGCGTAGATGGCCGAGGGGCGGTCCGCGGCCAGAAAGGCCCGGAAGCTCTCGGCATCCGCACTCTGGAGGATGGTGCCCGTCAGCATCATCTCGTGCTGGGGATGCGTGATGTAGAGACCGGTACGATCGACCAGGTAGGCACTGCTCGCCGCGCCGAGGCGCAGGGCGGTCACCCGTTGCACCAACACGTCAATAAACAGGTCAGTGGCAATCACGCCAATCAGGCGCTGCGCGTTCTTCACCGGCGCCGCAATGGTCATGATCAGCCGCTGCGTCCTGGCGTCGACGTAGGGCGTGGTGAAAATGAGGCGATCCTGGGCCACGGCGTCCTGGTACCACGGACGCTGGTGATGGTCATAGTCCGCAGGGAGGTCCCCCCCGGTCTTCGTGCTCACAAATGGACCGTCCTCATAGCCCATATAGACCCCGGGTGGATCGCCAATCTGTTGGCCCACCAGGGTAAAGGAGGCGTGCTGGGTGGGGTGCGGCGCTGTGTACTGTGCTTCGACGTCCGCCAGCGCGGCGAGGGCAGCACTCTTCTCCACGAGCCAGCGCTCCATGGAGGCCGCCACCAAGCTCACCATGGCTTCGCTTTTGGCCGTGATCTCGGTATGCAGCAGCTGGCGGGTGAGCAGGTACAATACCAGTCCCATCACCACCAGGACCAGGGATGCTGCTGCCAGAATGCGGACGAGTATCCGGTTGCGGATCTTCGCATTGAAGACGACAGGTCCTGCAGTCATGGACATGCCCTCGCCTGGATGCCTCATGTGCGCTCGCCCCACGCCCTACGCGGCTGCATCCAGGTGCGCATACCGCAACGGCCACCGCACAACTGGCGACACGTGCGCCGCGGCCTGCGGGGCACCCAGCGGTCACGCACCCTCATGGACGCGTGGAACGGTCTGCGCTTCAGCATGCGCCAGGATGGAATCGCGTCGCGAACATCCCCTATATCCCCTCTATAGCATTACCAGGAAGCTGGGGTCGAGGTCAACCCACGCATCAACTCCTTGGCACCAGTCTGCAGGAGCCTGTAGCGGTCTTTGACGGTGGCGCGATGGCGCTGTATCCTGTTCCCTATAGATGTTTCTTCCTCTGTTATTCAGAGAGACCAGGCCTGCATTGCTAATGTATTTTCTGCCTATCTATAGACCGACCCGGAGAGCGAACCAGGGAGTCAAGCATGTCGTCTTCTGCTGAACATCTCACCCCTATCCAGGTGCTTGCCACCATTGCAGCGTTGCTGTCGAGGCCGGCTCCCGCAGCGCAGGACGCGCCACCGTGCGAGTGGTGCCATGGTCCAACGGTGTGGACCACTGGCAACAAAACACGCTGTACCCGTTGTGGCTATGTCCCTTCGTGACACGATGGGACCTGTGCGTGACACAGCCAGAATGTTGCAACTTTCCGACTCAGCCCTGCGGGAGCGTTTAGGGCCAGATCTCGTGGATAGGGATGGTCAGGTCAGGGAACAGGGAGGTAGTCAAAGTGTCGCCATCGCTCTCCCCCCAGACAAGACTGGGTTCCACCAGCACCTTTCCTCCATACGTGCGCACAACCAGATGTAACCAGGTTCCAAGGCGTACGATGATTTCAGAATGCCGGAGGTGCGGACGGGTTAACACCCTTAACCTAACCCTCTCCCGGTGGAGAGGGAACCAAACTTCTAGCCATGTCGCTCCCACAGATGCGTGCTAGCATAGCGCTCGCCCAAATCGTTAAACAGGGTAACGATGTGGCCAGACCGCACCGTCTTGGCGACCGTATAGACCCCCTGCATATAGGCGCCGGAGGACTGACCGACGAAAAAGCCGGCTCCGGCGAGGCGCCAGCACATGTCATACGCCGACTCCACGGACACGTCGACGCGACAATCGATGACGCTCTGGTCAAGGATAGCTGGCACAATCGCATCTGGACTGCCCAGAGGCTTGAGGCCTTCCACACCCGGAAACTCTTCTGGGATGATGGCGACCACTTGAATATTGGGATTGTACTCCTTGAGGCGCTTGCCAATGCCGGTAATGGCACCGCCTGTACCAATGCCGCCGACAAAATGGGTGATCTTGCCGCCTGTTTGTTCCAAAATCTCCACAGCCGTGCCGTAATAGTGGGCCTGCCAGTTACTGGGATTGCTGTATTGATCGGCGAAGAAATAGCGCTCCGACTCCCGCTCGGCCAGGCGATGCACCTCGCGCAGCGCCTCGTCGTATCCTTTCAGGGCGTCCGTCGTGATGAGCTTAGCACCGTGCGCGACAATACGCTTGCGCCGTTCGAGGCTGGCATTCTCCGGCACCACCAAGTGTACCGGGTATTTTAACACGGTACCGAGCATGGCATAGGCAATACCGGCGTTGCCCGAACTGGAATCCAGAATAATCTTGCCCGGACGTAAAGTTCCCGCGGCCAGTGCATCCAGGAGAATTTGCCGTACTGGCCGATCCTTCAACGATCCGCCTGGATTGAAATACTCTAACTTCGCGGAGACGGTCAGATCCGGAAACTCCTCCTCCAGCACATCGACCCGCACCAGCGGTGTATTGCCAATCGTGGCCAGGAGAGGGTATTGCTGCAAGAATTTGGCGTGTTCATGGGATGATAGCATGCTACGACTCATGCGCCCTCGCAAAGTATGTCGATACGTGTTCGTACACTCGAGAGCTTGCGCCCCCAGCGCGCTGCGGCTGCCTATAGAGGTGCCTCAAAAATTACGCAGAGAGTATAGAAGTATCAAAAGCCCTTTACCAGCCTCCGGAGCCACAGGCAGGGCTATGGAGTTTCTGGCCGTCGGCGTTGCATGCAGTGTGCTAGGCTCAAATGTGCTACACTTCCCGCGCCATTAGACATGCACAGGTAGTGTGGCTGGGGGTGAAGCAAGCCCTGGAGAGCTGGCTATGCCAATACGAGACTTGCACGTGACCAATATAGGGCCATTCGACGATATGACGTTCGAGTTTGACGAGCATATCAATGTCTTCGTTGGACCCAACAGCAGTGGGAAATCAACGACCCTCATGACCCTGGCGAACCTTGTCACCTATCCTTTTACGTTGCCGGAGAGGTTGTGCAAAACAGCTCACGCAGCCTTCACCGTCCACCTTGTCGGGCGCGACGGCCAGCCACAGGAGCTGACCGGAGTCCTACCTCTAGACCAGGATGCTCTGGCGTATTACTCGCGCTGGGCCAGCATCCTGACCACGCTGGGCTACAGCGCCTTCGTGCCCGCGTTACGGCAGAACACCGGCTTTCGTAGCAGTGGATCACTAGCCGAGTCACAATGGCTAGAAACGTCACAGCTCCCCGAGGAATTGTTGCTGCGCCGATCATTATTACCCACAGATGCCGCTCTGATCCGCGCTGAGGCGGTTTTGGAGCGCATGGTCGAGTTCGCGGACCGCGCCGTGCGCCGCAATGATCCAGCCCTGCGCCGGCTGCTGACGCAGATAGCCTCTATGGCCTCGGAGATCCTCGATGGTTTTCCCGTAGAGTTTTGGCGTATTGCCGAGGACCGCGCCGGCGTGTTTCCCCAGTTTCGAACCCTCGATGGGGATATTGCCTTCGATGTCTTTAGCCAGGGAACGCAGTCTGTCCTGCAGTGGCTGGCATATGTGCTCATCAGTTATGCCAAGTACTATGGTTATCCGTCGAATCTGGCCGAACAACCCGGCGTCATGATTATTGACGAAATCGATGCACATTTGCATCCCACGGCGCAGCAGCGCATTCTTCCAATCCTGCGACGCCACTTTCCCAAGATGCAAATTTTCTGCTCGACGCACTCTCCCCTCATGCTGGTCGGTCTCCAGCCTGGGCAAATCCAGCGCCTGCAACGTGATAGCCATGGCATGGTAAGCGTGTCGCGCAATGCTACAGTTATCGCTGGTCAATCTACAGATGCCATCCTGTCCCAGTTCTTTGGGATACCCATTGCCGCCAGTGAGCCTCCCGCGGAAGGGCCTAAAGGCCCTGCGCCGACACAGTCGCGCCAGACACCAGCACCGACGCGCGACCGGCGCAGCGCCCGAGCACGGACAACGTCTCAAGCTGCTTCCGCCCGTACCCCCACTCCCAGGACAGGGAGCCGTAGGCGCTCGTAGTCAGCCAGGTCACGCCCGTGCGCACAAGTACATGGCTTCCTCCTGTGAGGCAAACAGAAACGTCTGGAGCAGCGTGAGCCCCGCCTCAGCGAGCACCTCGGGCATCATCTGGGGTGTAAAGCGGGTGGAAAAAAACACTTCCAGCGACTCGCCAACCGCAAAGGCAAACACTTCATCGTATAGGGTGAGCTGTACGGGTTGGCGCATCGTAGCCGCAGCGCGGATCTGCCAGATATGGCCATCGGGACGCAAGAGCTGGGTGTGCACGGCGAGCTGTATCTGCGAGGCTGCAAACCCCAGACTGTCGAGCAGTCCAGTGTACCAGGCATGCGCGAAGGGATTATCATATTGCGGCAAAATCCGGGCGACAGCGTCAGCATACAGGCCAGGAGAGAGGTTCGCTGACAGCAGCAGCATATCGCCGGGACGCATGAGACTCTGGACATAAGGCAAAAAGGTGCGATAGGCAAAATTGGGGAGCATGCCAAAACACGCCAGGAGCCGCTGGGAAGCGGCGGTCTCATGCTGGGACAACCAGGGCGTCAGCTCCGGTTCTGTTTCCAGGTCAACCACGAGCGGTGTGGTCAGCAGCGCTGGCAGGGTGCTCTGGATGCGTAGCATTGTTTCCACTACCAGGGCCACACTCGTATCCATCGGCGTGAAGAGGAGCGTTGGACAGCGTGATATGGCATGCTGCAGGAACAACGCGTCCTTAGTGCCGCCACCACACCCGAGGCTGACATAGTGCAAGGCACTGGGTGACAGGGCCTGCAGGGCGGCTTGAAAGGCCTGCTGGTAGAGAGTCAGCAGCGCTGGCTCAGTGCGGGAAGGCGAGTACGCCTGATGATACGCCAACCAACGCTGCGCCTGGGCCGGGGAGTCGTAGAGAAACTTGCCTGGAAGTTTGCGTGTACGTAAGCCACGGCGCAACTGCTCAGCCGCCTTGGCGGGATACTGGGAGTCGTGCACAGTGAGTGTCACGGGCATAGCGGCAGATTCCTCCCTGAGGCCACAACAGGCGCACGACCGCAACGGATGTCCTCGGCCAGTTCCTGCAGAAAAGCCATCTGGCTGCCGCGAAAGGCAAAATGCGGATTGCATACACGGATCCAGGCGGTGAGTTCCTGAAGGGAATAGCCATGCACCAGATACGCGGCGATGAGCATAGTGGTCGTGCGTCCGATGCCGGCCAGGCAGTGCGTGACCACGGTTTTGTCAGCCGCCAGGGCGGTAAAAAGTATCTCGGCAAAGGTGTAGACCTGGTCGCGGCCTGGCGGTGTGACGTCCTCAACTGGCACGTGATAGATCTCGAAGTCGTTACATAGCTCAGGATGATCCATGGGCCGCTCAAGGAGGGAGATCAGCACTGCGACGTTGTACTGTTTGAGCAAGGCCGCCTCGTGTTGCCGCCGCTGCACACTGGGGGTAAGCCGCAGAGCCGGTTGGGCATGATCCTCAACCCATGACACATCGTCAAAAATGCCAGTTTTGGCGTTCATATGCTCGGCCATGGCCAATAATGTTGCGCGAGCGCGCAAACGGTGCAGACGCTCTCTGGCTACGTCGGAGGACAACTCGTAAAACATGGCGACTTTTGGACCATAGCTGTCAAGATAGCTCCACAGGCTGTCCAGAGGGGGAGTAGGCAGGTGCTGTTTGCCCAGCCAGCTCAGCAGGAGTCCCTCTTCGAACGAGAGCTCAAACCAGTGACACTGGTTAAAACCTGGCCGCCCCATTCCACCCACGCGTCCCTCAAGAAACCACCAAAAACTGCGCAACTGGTGCTGTATGGGCATGTGCGCCTCCTTCTGTAGCGCTCCACCTGCTGCCATAGCCATACCCGCCCGGAGCTCTGGGGCTATTCTACTACACATTTGAGCAGTTCTACAGCAAAACTTGCTTTTGCCCAGTGCGGCAGTGTGTTATATAGGCTGGTAGTGCACTACGATACTTTTGACGAATTGCCTGGCTCTTGGTCGCCCTTCCGAGGGCGATAGGGACCAAGAGCGTGTTACTGGTCTCTAGGTGATATGGGAGGGGCAAGTATGGCTGGCACGCGAGGCGACCATCTTCTGGCCGTTTACGTCGGTATTCCGAGTGAGATCGAAGACGAGTTTAATAAGTGGTACAACACGCAGCATGTCCCGGAACGGTTGGCCATTCCTGGGTTTCAGAGTGCCGCACGCTATGTGTCACTTGAGGGCACACCCAAATATATGGCCTTCTATGAACTCGACCATGCCAGTGTGCTCGAAACCCCGGCCTATAAGCGGCTAGGCGAGAACCAGAACGACTGGGATAAACGTATTCTCCCCAACATGCAAGTCGAGGCACGCACCGTGTACGAGTGCATCTTTACATGCGGTGAGGCTGGTGCGCAGCATGCGCCCTACCTCCTATCGGTGCGTCTGGACATTGCCCCAGAGGTCGAGGACGATTTTAACGAGTGGTACAACGTTGATCATTTGCCGAAGCTCGCTGCCGTACCGGGCGTGCATGGCGCCCGGCGCTATCGCAAGTTATCGGGGAATGGTACGAAATACCTGGCACTGTATGAGTTTGACAATGCTCAGGTGCGTAGTACGGAAGCCTGGGCCAAGGCTGCTAATACGGAATGGACCAGAAAAATACGACCCCATCTCAAGCCATTGAGCAATATTGGTCAGCGCCTGTTGTAGTGGGGAGGTGGATGGAAGACGAGAGGTAACTGGTGCTACTTATGTCCCACCTTGGCATAGCACCGGCATGAGTGGCGCCAGATACTGGGGAACTGTGCAGCGGCGCGATCTCCAGGCATGAGCGCAATGCGTTAGCAGCGCTCCACTGGCACTCCTGTGTTGCGTGGACGTGTGCTGGGTACCTCTGGCAGCGCTGCGTAGTGGTGCATCGGGCGTATAAAATTACGTGCGCAATATCTGGCTGATCGCCTCTGCACATTGATCACACGGACTTTCGAGGACTTGGAGGTCGGTAGAGTCGGGCTTAGCAAAACGAAGAAGTTGGTCAAACTCCCTGATTTGGTTGATTTTTGTCAGGGAGAAATCCTTCCATGCGTGATTTTTCCAGCTAAAGAGCCGTGCATGCAGACTGCAATATTGAAGTGGCATACTTTGTCCTCAGTGTTGCAGAGTTCCTTGGTCTATCCAATCACCCTTCTCGTCGCTGGAATATAGAGCAAAAAGTATACCAAGGGATCATGAGGACTATAACAGACAAGAGCAGAACGGATAAGTGGCAACTATGGACTCACTGCAGAGTCCTTCGGTCGAGAATGCTTGCATTGGGATGGTCTGAGACTGTATGCTAGAGAGACTACAGTGTATGCAAATCCATACACTTGCAACGGCTTGTAGCCAATGTTCTCCAGGGTGCGCTCAGGGCGCCGTGCGAGGGGCATAGGAGTATATGAAAACGTCATGCCCGCTGCACTGCCTCTGGAAAATTCCAGGGCAGCGGGCATACTGATTTATAGTATGGTATCTATGGATCTTGTGGGCAGGGGGAGCAGGCTACTGTACGCTCCTATGACGATTTTGGCTGCGAATGACAAGCCGGATGACACAGTTCTGTGTGACTGCGCTTGGGCCGCCCGAGGTCCGGCGCGCCATGCAGCGGGTGCTGCGCACGGCAGCGCCTAAGTGGAAGCCACAGACAACAGGAGGACCTATCATGATTATGCGGCTTACCTGGGGAAAATTGCGGGCAGGCACTTGGCAGGACTTTGAGCGGGCCTATCATGCGACGGTGGCGGGCAAGGAAGTGAAAGGCCTGCGTGGACGCTGGCTCGCGCAAGATGTCAACGACCCCAA
>AR_comb_assmDRAFT_10140348_pt1 | contig 11339 bp, 9 predicted proteins | sample ArasoioldDNA_FD_10543 | JGI IMG/M metagenome (IMG submission 10543) | reverse complement strand
AATACAATGATTAAAACAATGATTCCAAGAGATGGTTTTTTGCTTGGCGGCGGCTTTATCGGCTCTTTTTTCGATTTTGTCATACGCGAATTATATAGAGCAGCCTGAAGTAAAACAAATTATTGGCTGCATCTTTGTAGTTGCAATTCCAAGCTTGTTATCTTACTATCTACATTTTGCAATTGCAATGCGATTGCAATAAGAATTTATGGTAACAGCTTCACCGGCGACCGATCGTTTCGAACAATTCGTTCGGGAACATCGCGGAAGACTAACTCCGCAAAGACAACTCATCGTTAAAGAATTTCTGGCATTGAATGGTCATTATGACATTCAGGAACTCTATGAGCACTTTCGAAGACAAGGCAAACGCGTAAATCCTTCCACAATTTTCCGAACCTTAAAACTTCTGGTTCAAGCGGGGATTGCTGGTGAACGTCATTTTGCGAATGGCAATACCAAATATGAAGTAAATGTTGCGCATCACGATCACGTGATCTGTCTTGGCTGCAAAAAAATTGTGGAATTTGACAGCCCGAAATTAGAAGGTGTTCAAGCGCGAATCGTAAAAGATCTGGGATTTGAAATGGCGTTTCATAAACATGAAATCTACGGCTACTGCCGTGATTGTCGAAAGAAAAAATCATCTTAACTATGCAAAACTTCCTTTCTTCTTTAGTGATTACACTCCGCGAAGGCATTGAAGCCGCGCTGGCGATCGGAATCATTTTGTTATATCTGCGAAAAACCGGACGCACCGCGTTGCTTGCCGCAGTTTGGTGGGGTGTTGCTTGCGCATTGGCTGCGAGTGTTATTGGCGCTTATGTCCTTCAAAGGATTGCAGTGAATCAGGAAATTTTAGAAGGCATCTTGATGTTTGTTGCCGCAATCTTTGTTACCACCATGATCATCTGGATGTGGAAATCGGCTCGCGGGTTGAAGAAAGAGATTGAAGCGAAAGTGGAAGCAATTGCATCACAAGAAACTGAAGGACGCGGCGCATGGTTCGCTTTATTCATGTTCACGTTTCTGATGATCGTTCGAGAAGGAATTGAAACGGTGATTTTCCTGAGCGCGGTCAATGTTTCATCGCAAGCAATCATCAGCTTTTCCGGTGGAATCGTTGGCTTGTTACTCGCGGTCGTATTTGGAATTTTCTTTGTGCGAGGTTCGATCCGGATCGATCTTGGACGCTTCTTCAAAATCACCGGAATTGTACTGTTGATTTTTGTTGTTCAGCTGGTGATTGGTGGATTTCATGAATTATCAGAAGGTGGATTGATTGATATCGGCCCGCGGGCTATGGCCATCATCGGACCAATTGTAAAAAACAACGCATTATTTTTAGTGGGAATTTTGTTGATTCCGGTTCTGATGTTGATTATCCCGGCCCGCAGCAAGGAAACTCCTGGCGGCACAAAATCGCGTGCTGATCAAAGACTGGCAATTGCAATCGAACGCAAACAAAAAATGTGGCGGATCGGTGCCGCCGTATTAGCAATCTGCGTGGTTATGTTTATTACGTTCGATTACGTCTACGGACAAAACCGTACATTGTCAGCGCCAATTCCAGTTGAAGCCGTGAACGGTGAAATCAGAATTCCGCTGAGCACAGTGTCCGATGGTAATCTTCATCGCTTTATTCTGAAAGGACATTCTGTGCGGTTCATTGTGATGAAAACCGGAGACAAAATCGCAACGGCACTCGATGCCTGTGAGATTTGCGGCAGTCAGGGTTATGTTCAGGAAGGATCGTCCATTATTTGCTTGAATTGTTCCGCTGATATTAATCCTTCAAGCATCGGTGACAGCGGTGGTTGCAACCCGGTTCGCTTAACATCGATCAATCAATCCGGAACGATTGTTATTCCAATAAACAGTCTATTGCAAGAAGAACATCGTTTCGAAAGTTCATCGCACCAGCACGAATAATGTTAACCAGACTCATCGTTCATTCGTTTCGAAGAGATCTTCGGAAAAAAGCTGTGGCCATGGCTGCAGTCGCACTAGCAACTTGTCTGGCTACATTCCTTTTGAATTGGTCATTTAATTTGGGAGACAAGATTCAAAAAGATTTGCGTGCCTATGGTGCGAACATTTTGATCCTGCCTCAAGGCGAATCGCTGCAATATTCCGAATCAAACGAAGTTCCAGCGCAGATTGGAAGCGATCAATATTTGCAAACTGCAGATCTGCAAAAAATCGAAACCACCTTTTGGAAAAACCAAATCGTAGGATTAGCCCCGATCCTTCCGGTATCAGTCCAATCGAAAAGTTCAACTCTCGTTTTGGTCGGAACTGAATTCGGAAATAAAGATGCAAAAATGGATCTTCGAAAAGCCTCTCCGTATCTGGTGATTGATGGCTCATGGCCGAGAACGGATGATGAAGCAGTTGCTGGTGCAGCTTTAGCGCAGCGTTTTGGATGGAAGAAGGGAAGTGAAGTCCCGGTTGAATCCGATGGAAATTTAAAAACTTTTCGGCTCAGCGGGATCGTGCGTTCTGGCGGAATAGAAGAAGAACAACTCATTGCTCCATTATCTTCCGTGCAAGCGCTTACAGGCAGCGCTGGAAAATTTAAACAACTGTTGGTTAGCGCAATAGTAACTCCGCAAAACCAGTTGTACCAAAAATTTCAACGCAATCCATCTGCATTGACGCCCCAGGAATTTGAGCGATTTTCTTGCACTCCATATGTCACCAGTGTGGCGAAAGATATTGCAAAAGCTTTTAACGGAGCCGAAGCAAGAATCGTTCGAAGAGTCAGCCAAAGCGACGAAAAGATTTCGCACAAAATGAACTGGCTGATGTTTTTGGTGACACTTGCCGCTCTGATTGCTTCTTCGTTAACTATGACCAGCACAACTACAGCGATGATTCTTGAACGCAGGAAAGAACTGGCATTGATGAAAGCGATCGGATCACAAAATGCATTTTTGCTGACTTACTTATTTATAGAAGTTCTTATCCTGGGAATTCTTGGCAGTCTTATCGGTTTTGCCGTAGGAAGTTTTCTTTCAACCGGGTTGAGCAAAGCAATCTTCGATTCATCTATGGAATTAAAGTGGGCAGTTCTGCCGCTGGTTGGAACGATTGGGGTGTTGATCATTCTTTGTGGAAGCCTCTGGCCGCTGCGGCAGGCAATCACTTTAGAGCCGGCACAAGCGCTGAAAGATCTATGAACAAAAATGCTTTTCGATGGCGATTAATAAAAAAAGCTTTGCTTCATAAGAAAGCGAAAGCATTGCTGTTGATTCTTGCAGTAATGATGGGCAGTTCAGTTGTTACTGCATTATTGAATCTGGAATTTGATTTGCGTTCACGGATGAATCGTGAACTTCGCGATTACGGTCCAAATGTCATTTTAGTTCCTTCAAAATCGAAACTGATTCCAGTCTCTGCACTCAAGATCCTGCGCAATCAGCGGTTGAACTTGATTGGGTATGCGCCCCAGCTATTTGTATCGGCTGAAATCAAGAACGTGCCGGTTGTAATTACAGGGACTGATGTAAATGCATTGAAAAGGCTTTATCCCGGATGGCTTTACGATACGGATAGTATTACTCCTGTAGATGCAATTGCCGGGAAAAAGTTAGCAGAGCGGATGCAGTTTAAGAAAGGAGCCATCGTCGAGATTTCTGCGGGATGGCATCGGCAAGATATAAGAATCGGAGGAACGTTGGAGAGTGGCGAATCGCAGGATGATCAGCTTTTTGTTCCGATTGTGATTGCAGAAGGTTTAGCCGGAGCAAACGGATTCAATCAGGTGTTAATTAGCGCCCTGGGTGATGCTAAAGATGTTGAAAAGCACTTTTCAGAATTGATCACACCAGAAACAGGAATGTCTTTTCAATTAATCCGCAAGATTACAACCGCGGAGCAAATCATCCTGGATCGCATTTCACACTTAATGTCTTTGGTCATCGGCATTATTTTTGTAATCCTTTTCTTCTGCATTCATACAACAGTGTCTGCAATTTTGTTAGGCAGACAATCTGAAATCGCCTTGTTGCGAGTTCTTGGGGCAAGAAGAAAACAAATTATGCGAGGCTTGATATTAGAACTTTTGTTTCTGGCACTCCTAGGCGGATTGCTTGGATTTGTAGTTGGAATGGTGATGGCTCAAATTCTTGGCAAGATTTTATTTCAAACATTTGTTCAACCGCATGCGCTGGTTTTCTTGATCACTATATTTTCATCGCTTGCAATGATGGTGTTTTCATCGTATTTACCGATTCGGCGAGTAATTAATCGCCAGGCAGCCGCAGTGTTGAAAGAAGCATGAACATCATAAAACTGGAAGGCGTTACAAAAATTTATCCGAACGGGCTGAAAGCCGTGGATAATTTCAATTTGGAAATTTCTCAAGGTGAATGGGTTTCCATTATGGGACCTTCCGGCTCGGGGAAAACTACTTTATTAAACATTCTCGGTCTGATGGATCGTCCAACTTCTGGAACCGTGCTGATCAACGGTCAAGACACCAGCGGATTTACAGAACGCGAAATGACCATATTCCGCCGTCAAACTGTAGGTTTAATTTTCCAGCAATTTCACCTTGTGCCGCATCTCACTGCGCTTGAAAACGTGATGCTCGCACAATATTTTCACAGCGTTGTTGATGAAAGTCAGGCAATTGACATGCTTACTCGCATCGGAATGCAGGATCGATTGCAGCATTTACCATCGCAGCTTTCAGGCGGAGAACAACAACGGGTTTGTATCGCGCGTGCATTGATCAATGAACCAAAGATTTTGCTGGCTGATGAACCAACCGGAAATCTTGATGAAGAAAATGAGCAGGAAATCATCAGACTACTAATGAAATTACATGAACAAGAGGGCTTGACGATTTTAATGGTGACTCATGATCTTTCTGTTGGCAGAATGGCAGATCGGCAAATCGAAATGAGTCATGGCCGGCTTGCTTCAGCGACTTTTCTGGTAAAACAAATCGAAGACGATATTGATGATGCATTGGAACAACTCTGGCTGTTAAAAGAAGAAGACCGTTTGAATCTGGATGGAATCCGAAATGGCTCGGCTTTGTTAAATGAACAAATGATTTCGCATCTACGCTCAATCCGATTGATTCAAGCTGAGAATGGCTCACTTGTTTTTACTCAACCTGGTGAAACCAGGGCACGAGACATCATTCGAAGACATCGTTTAGGTGAATGTTTATTTGCTCAAACTTTTGGACTTTCAACCCGCGAAGCTTCAAATGAAGCCTGCCAGTTAGAGCATATTATCAGCCAGGATGTGGCTGAAAGAATCTGTACCTTCCTCGGACATCCTCAGCTTTGTCCTCATGGACATGAAATCCCCCCGGGCCGCTGCTGTAAAAGCTAATCACCAACACAAATCCTTTTTGTAGTAGAATCGTTGTAGTAGGGGACGGTATATGTTTATTCTCTTGCCAGTTGCGCATGAGCAACAAAAGGTTCAGCGTCTACCCTGGATTACTTTCGCACTCATTGCCATCAATGTAGTCGTCTATCTCATCACAAGCCCCGGTCATGACGACAATCAACGCGAAATAAATGAAAAATACGATCAGGTCGTGAAATTCTACGTCCAGCATCCTTATCTGGAATTTCCGGACAGCATGAATCAGTTTTTGACTCAAAATGAACTCCAAAAGATTGAGGCAATGAAGGAAAGTGGCGAAAAACCACAGGACCAGGACACGCTTGAAGAAGAGCAATCCAAATTAGATGAGCTTGCCGGTGACGTCCTTACACTTCTAAACCAGGATCCGTTTCGAAAATATGGTTTCGTTCCCACTGATCCGCATTTCACAAATGCATTCACCTGCATGTTTATGCACTCTGGATTTTTTCATTTGTTCGGCAACATGCTGTTTTTGTTTTTGGCCGGTTGCGCAATTGAAGATGCATGGGGGCGTCCGGTATATCTGGTTTTTTATCTTGCCAGCGGATTGATTGCGACTGGCGCACATCAAGTAATTTTTCCGCACAGTGCAACACCGCTGGTTGGTGCGTCAGGTGCAATTGCAGGTTTAATGGGAGCGTTTTTAGTTCGTCTCGCAAAAACAAGAATCCGTTTCTTTTATTTAATCTGGCTGTTATTTCTTGGAGTGCGCACCGGAAGTTTCTATGCACCTGCTTATGTAGTGTTGCCACTCTGGCTTCTTCAACAATTCTTAATTGCCTCACTAGATAGCGGTTCAGGCGGCGGAGTTGCAGTTTGGGCACACATTGGAGGATTTATTTTTGGTGCCATTGTAGCGGTGGTAATCAAGCTTACAAATTTTGAAGAAAAGTTTATTGCGCCTTCAATCGAAAAGAAAGTGAGTCTGGAACAAAATCCATTGTTTTTAAAAGGAATGCAGCTTTCTGAAAACAAGGATTATTCCGGGGCGTTGATTTGTTTGCAAAAAGTTGTACGTCAGGATCCGAATCATTATGAAGCCTACATGGAAATGCGCACAATTGCGGAAGTGACCGGAGATCGCGTTGGTTATAATCGAAATACTGCCGGAATTTTTGATATTGTGCTGCGAAATCGCGAGTTCGATCTTTTTGTTGATTTACTCGCACCATATAAAGAACATCCATTGCGTGATGCACTTCCAGCGCGCACCTTGATGGGGATTGCAAAATTTTTCGAAGAACAAAACGATAGCACTGCTGCCATTGGTTATTATGAAGATCTGGTTCAACGTTATCATGATGATCCACTGGCGATAAAAGCGTACAGCCGGCTTGCGCATCTTTACCACGATAAATTGGAAGATAAAAATCGCGCGGTGGATGCGTTCAGAGAAGCTTATTTCCATCCGCAATCTTCAGAAGATTGGAGAAAAGGATTGCTTTCGGAAATGAAAAAATTTGGAATCACCCTGAATCATCTTGGTGGAGCAAAATTCACAGAACCTGAGCCTGCGTCAAAGGCGCCAGTGCCAGCAGCAGTCGAAGATTTTAATTCGTTTGATTTCGAAACTTCCTCAAGCGCAGTTGCAGCTCCGGTTAAAATGGCACCGAAAGAGCCAATGTTGCTTCCCTCTTCAGTATTCGATGGAGTGAATGGCAATCGGACAATAGTCAAATGCAAAATTGAAAAGATTGGATTGAAAGGACTAATTTTGAAAAGCGAAGAGAAAACAGGACAGCTTCCATGGAAACGGATCCGCGCAATTTCAGTGGCAAGCCTTCAAAATCTGAAAAGCAATGGATCTCCGCTGATTATCGATTGGATTGCTCAGCCTCTTGTTGATGAAAACAAGAAAGTAATTTACCGAACCTACGGATCTGAAATTGATTTCGCAAGAATTTTCCCGCGAGTTGAACAAAGTTTTGATGAAGCATATCGCAATTTTATTGGAATCGTTTTGCGAAATAGCGGAGCGCGATGCCTGCCAGATTCTAATCGCTGCGTGGGGCCAATTTTCCTTGTACTGCCAGGATTGAACGAATACGAATCTTATCTAGAACAGTCTTTGTAAGGACTACTTTGTCCATTCAACTTGCGCGATCACACGCCCCATCCCTTCAGGCGCAAGCTTTAAAGATGAGTAAGAAATATCCAGGTAAGTGCGCAATTCAAGAAGTGTTTCAAACGTTACTTCATCCACGTAACAAATAAGACGGTGCAATTCCGAAGTGTGTTCCAACTCCCATTCTTCAGCTTTTAGCAAATAAACAATGTTGCGCACCCGCTCCAGAAAATTCGAGACTTCAGGATCTTCAACTTCGCGTAGGATATCAAATGGAATCCAGAAACTGCGATTCAAAGATTCAAACCACAGGTGAATATGATGTGGCTTGGTGCCCATCACGATTCCGTCTTGATCTTTGATGTTGAGCTGTTCTGCATAATATTTGGAAGTACAACGCAAAATGTCGCCTGGCTGAAACTCATGATCCGGCATTAGCGTTTTTCCGGTGGTTTGATTGCAACTCCAATCTCGCGTTTCCCGGGCCACGAACCCATTCCATCGTAAATGTTTACAAGATTAACGTAGCCTTTTTCGCTGAGGATTTCGCAAGCGGCAGCACTGCGACCGCCGCCCTGGCACACAACCAGGATTGGATTTGCTTCGCGCGGAACTTCATGAAAACGTGATTCAATTTCATCAACTGGAATTAATTTTGAACCTGGAATGTGTCCGGAAAGATATTCACTTTGACTTCTAACATCGATTACCACTGCTTGATTTGGACCACTTAAAATTTTCTCTGCTTCCGCTGCTGCAATATCTGAAAATGGTTTCCCTTCATCAACCATATCTCCAGTGACTTTTCCACCGCTTGCGTAAATGCGCAATACTGTACGGAGTCCTTTCATGTCATTGCGCAAATCTTCCTTTGCCCAGGAAATCGAATTTTGGAAACTATCTTTCACATCTTCAATCCGTTTTTTGAATGATCGGATTACAAGGAGGTTATACAAGGAAAGTAGTACTGCAAAGATAAGCAAGATAGTCATGAACGTTCCCATACTTTTCTCCTTTGATTCACCACAAAAAAATAAAGATCACAAAGTTTCTTTTTTTAATTTTGATAAAGCTCTGTGTTCTTTGGATCTTTGTGGTGAGTTCTTAAATGGCCATTTGCCTGTGGCTTTTTGTTTATTAAACAGCACAGATGCAGCAGCATTCAATGCAGCAGGCGCGGTCCAATAGGATGCAATTGCACTGTGAACATTCCCCGGTATCACATCGCGCGGATAAGAACCATGAATTAAGCAAACATTTTTGCCGGCTGAAACAAGAGCATCAATCAATGCTTTTTGTCCGGGATGATTTGAAATTCCGGTCACAACAATAATATTCCACTCAGTTTTTGAGAGCGCAACCAATTGGTATGCTTCTTCATCAGTAATCTCGATGCTGTAGAGATATTCTTTAACACGCTTTCCTTCATTGCGTAGCCACCGCGACAATGCAGTTCCGCTCTTTTGGATCCATTTTGTTCTGGGTACAAATAAAGTCCAATCATCAGCATCCGGTGCTGACTTGTTTGATAATATTTTCGTAATTGCCCGATTGCTGATCGTGTTACTAATCTGTTCCATTTCGTTAACAACAGATGAAAGTGAAATATTATTTACAGGCTTCTTTAACTTCTGTTGTTTGAAATTCACAATTCGGGTTGCATTGTTCCGAATTAAGCGTGCTAACTCAAAATCATTTTCTGCGCGATTCAAAAGTTCCTTGAATGTGTCTACAACTCCATTCGGTGCGCAGATTAAAAACAAATGATTGCCGGCTCTGATCGCAAGTTCCGCAGCACCCGCTAAACTCCATGCCTGCGAAACGGCTCCCATCATCAAATCATCAGAAATTGCTAAACCTTCATACGCCCAGGCGTCGATCAGCAAATCCCTAACGATTTCCGGTGAAAGTGATGCAGGAAGCATCGAATTCAATTCCGGATAAAGCGCATGGTTTACCATGACGAAAGGAAGTTGTGAAAGCAAATCCTTATACGGCCGCAAATCTTCCTTTAAGATCTTTTTCCAGGCGCGAGTAACAACCGGCAGATCCAAATGCGAATCAAGGTTTGTATCACCCAGACCGGGAAAATGTTTTCCGCAACCTAAAATAGATTCTTGTTCATAGGCGCGAATGATATTACCTGCGAATAATGTAATTTCATTTGGATCATCACTGAAACAACGCGTACCTAATCCGTTTCCAGGAGTTCCTACGGCCAGATCAAGAACCGGATTAAAATTCACATTAAAACCAAGTGCAGACAAAATTCGGGCGTGAGCAGAATGAAGTTTTTTGGCAAGATTCATACTGCCGCAGGCCTTTATTGCCATTGCCGGCGGAATTGTTCCAATGATTTCGTTCAAACGTTCGACTGTTCCGCCTTCTTGATCAACAGCCAAAAACGGTGGAATCAAACTGTTTTTCCACAGATCGGAATTAAACCGAGCAACCTGTGATGTGCTTTTGATATTTCGCTTAAACAAAATGAAACCGCCGGGTTGAAATTCAGATAGAATCCGCTGTGTTTCGGGATCATTGATATCTGTCCCGTTCAATCCGATCCAAAAACATTGCGCTAATGCGATCGCCAGGTATTGATCCGATTTCATTGTAATTTTTTCTTCAGCTCTGCAAGAAGTGTTAATGCTTCCAGGGGTGTGAGCTCATCAGTATTTGTTTTACGCAAAATTTCAATCGCTTCCTTGTATGGTTCTTCTTTAAAAAGATCCAGTTGCAAAATCGCTGGTGATTCACGCTTACCAGCAATGATTGGTAATCCTTGAAGATCGATCGAATTATTTTCAAGTGTACTCAATATTTCTTTGGCGCGCCTTATTACATCCGGTGGTAATCCCGCAAGTCTTGCAACTTGAATTCCAAAACTTTTATCAGCAGCACCTTCCTGAACTTTTCGCAGGAAAACGATTTCATCGTTCCATTCCTTGATTGCGATGTTGAAATTTTTTACCCGTGAACAGGTGAGCGCAAGCTCAGTGAGTTCATGAAAGTGCGTTGCAAATAGAGTTTTCGCCCCATATTTGGAATGATTGTGTAAAAATTCAGCAACTGCCCACGCAATTGAAACGCCATCAAAAGTGCTGGTACCGCGCCCGATTTCATCCAGGATTATTAAACTCTTTTGCGTGGTGTGATTCAGGATGTAAGCGGTTTCAATCATTTCAACCATGAACGTTGATTGGCCTTTTACAAGATTGTCGGATGCGCCTATGCGTGTAAAAATGCGATCAATTACTGGAAGTTCAGCTTCTTTCGCTGGAACAAACGAACCGATCTGCCCAAGCAAGGCGATTAATGCAGTTTGCCTGAGATACGTGGATTTACCACCCATATTCGGGCCGGTGACGATCAGAATCTGATATTCCTTTTGATCTAAATAAGCATCGTTCGGAATAAATCGTTCCGCTGGATTAAGAAGTTCGACACAAGGATGACGCCCATCAATTATTTTTAGATGATCCATATCGTGATATTTTGGCCGGCAGAAATGATAACTTGCTGCAGCCTGGGCAAGCGCAGCATAAACATCTACTTCTGCCAGAAGTGTGGCCGTTTTTTGAATTCGCAGAATTTGTAAGGCGATCTTTTTGCAGAGATCTGAATATATCTGTTGTTCTAATCCTGCAATTTTTTCTTCCGCCGTCAGTATTTTATATTCATACTCTTTCAATTCTGGCGTTACAAATCGCTCCGCATTTACCAGAGTTTGTTTGCGCTCAAATCCTTCAGGAACTTTGGAAAGCTGTCCGCGCGAAACTTCAATGTAGTAACCGAAGACTTTGTTGTAGCCAACCTTTAGTGTGGAAATGCCGCTTCGTTTGCGCTCCGATTCTTCAATTGCGGCAATCGCTGATTTATT
>AR_comb_assmDRAFT_10901323_pt1 | contig 11341 bp, 5 predicted proteins | sample ArasoioldDNA_FD_10543 | JGI IMG/M metagenome (IMG submission 10543) | reverse complement strand
GGCGGCGATTGGACGCTCCTCCGAGCCGACGGTGTCCTCGAGCTCGACCTCCGCATCACACTCGAGACCGACGACGGAGCCCTCATCCACATGATGTCCTTCGGGCTCCGTCACGGCCCGCCTGAAGTGATCGCGGCGATCGCGCGCGGCGAGAGCGTCGACCCCTCGACTTACTACTTCCGGACCACGCCCCGCTTCGAGACCGGTCACCCGAAGTACGCGTTCTTGAATCGCCTCTTCGCCGTATCGAGCGGCGATCGGCGCCCCGAGGGTCCCATCTACACGATCGACGAGATTTTGTGAGGTGCCATGCGAACGCGTCCCCTGATGTCACTCCGGCTGAGCACGGCGCCCACGCAAAACATCGGCGCTGGACCGCACGGCACTCGCATCACATTTCCGATCACCGGAGGCTCATTCGAAGGGGACCGGCTTCGCGGCAAGGTGCTGCCGGGCGGCGACGACTGGGCGGTCACACGTTCGGATGGCATCCTCGAGCTCGACCTGCGCGTCACGCTCGAGACCGACGACGGGGCACTCATCCACATGACGTTCGAGGGCATCCGTAACGACCGAGCGCCGGGAGCGCCCTACTTTCGCACGTTGCCGCGTTTCGAGACCGCCGAGGCGAAATATTCCTTCTTGAACCGGCTGCTCGCCGTCGGAGTGGGGGAGATCCGTGCCGACGGGCCGGTTCACGTGATCGAAGAGATCCTCTGATAGATGTTCAGCAGGGTGCGTGTATGCTACCCACCTTTGTCTGCGGCGAGGTGGTCCCATGCTGAGACTGCTTTCCTGTCTCGTGATGCTCGCGTCGACGGGCGCGTCGTTGAGCTCACAACCACAGCAACGCGCGCGGCTCAACGTGCTCTTTCTGATCCGATGATCTGATGACTTCCCGCGTGCCGGCGATGAGCGGGCGATCCCGGTTGAGGTAGGCGACCGTTCGCAGGCGTATCGATTTCAGGTACGCTCGGTGGCTGCGCGTTGCCGGGCGAGATCATCGACGTGCGCGGATTCAGCAACGGCTCAGGTTCGGCGGCGGTCGGCTCATTCTAAGAATGGAGAGACAGCATGAATATCCTGCTCTGGGTGCTCCAGGTGTTGCTCGCGCTGGTGTTCTTTGCCCACGGGTTGATGCTTCTCTCCCCACCGGCGGCGATCGCCGCACAATTGAACGCCTCGCTGCCGCGCTGGTTTCAGGTCTTTCTCGGCGTCGCCGAAATCCTGGCGGCGGTGGGAGTGACGCTTCCGGGTATTTCACGCATTCAACCGTGGCTCGTCCCCTCCGCGGCGGCTGGCATCATGATCGTGATGATATCCGCGACGATTTTTCACTTGATGCGTGGCGAAGTGAGTTCGGCTGTCACCACGCTCGTGCTGCTGGCGCTTGCCACGTTCGTCGCGTATATGCGCTCGCGGGTGCTTCCGATCAGGGAGCGGCGTTTCGCATAGCCCGATGTTCTCACCCGAGCCGTAGCTCACGCCTTCGGCGACTTCGGCGAGTCCAAGTCGTGGCGGCGGAATAGATCCTCGCGACTGAAATGCGTGTACCACGCCCGCGTGGAACGCGTTATCAATGATTACGGCAGCGTGGAGAAGTAACGAACGGGGTGCTCCATGGATCCGCATCAATTGCCGACAGGGCTGGGGGCGCCACGCACCACTCAGTCGCAGGCAGCGGCTACAGGCGGAACGCTGGGCCCTTACCGGTTGCTTGATCTGCTCGGCGAAGGCGGGATGGGCGAGGTTTGGGTGGCCGAGCAGACCCATCCGATGCGACGCCTGGTCGCCCTGAAGCTGATCAAATCGGGCATGGACAGCCGGCAGATGATCGCGCGGTTCGATGCGGAGCGGCAGGCGCTTGCTCTGATGGACCATGCGGCCATTGCCACAGTCCTCGACGGAGGGACCACTGAGGACGGACGGCCGTACTTTGCGATGGAGTACGTGAAAGGCGAGCCCATCACAACGTACTGCGACCGGATGCGGCTCGGGACCGAGGAGCGCCTCTCGCTGTTCCTCCAGGTGTGCGACGGCGTCCAGCACGCGCATCAAAAAGGCATCATCCACCGCGATCTCAAACCATCGAACGTTCTGGTGACGGTCAGGGACGACGGGGCGGCGCCGAAAATCATCGACTTCGGCGTCGCGAAGGCGATCGCCCAACCGCTCGTGGCGGGCACCCTGTTCACCAGCCTCGGCATGATGATCGGAACGCCTGAGTATATGAGCCCGGAGCAGGCTGAATCGGGTGGCGTCGATATCGATACGCGAACGGACGTCTACGCTCTGGGCGTGCTGTTGTACGAGTTGCTCACGGGATGTCTGCCGTTCGACCGCCAGGAGCTGCTTCAGAAGGGGATCATCGAGCTGACGCGGGTGTTGCGGGAGAAGGATCCGCTGCGCCCGAGCATCCGCATCACGCAGCTTGGCCCCGGGTCCGCGGAGGTGGCTGCGTCCCGGCGAACCGATCCGAACAAGCTGGCCGGCCGGCTGCGAGGTGATCTTGACTGGATCACGATGAAGGCGCTCGAGAAGGATCGGACGCGCCGGTACGGATCTGTCTCGGATCTCGCGGCGGATCTCCGGCGCCATCTCAACAACCAACCGGTTCTCGCGAGCCCGCCGAGCACGTGGTATCGCGTCGGCAAGTTCGTTCGCCGGCATCGCGCCGGCGTCTCGGCGGCAGCGACACTCATCGCGATGCTTGTCGCGTTCGCGGCGACAACGGGAATCCAGGCGCGTCGTATCGCCCTCGAGCGCGACCGGGCCAACCGCGAGGCGGAAATTGCGAAGGCCGTGAATGACTTCCTGCAGAACGACCTGCTGGCCCAGGCCGGCGCCAGCTCTCAGGCTCGCCCCGATACGAAGCCGGATCCCGACCTCAAGGTGCGGACGGCGCTCGATCGTGCGGCCGCAAGCATCGAGGGCAAGTTCGCGGGGCAACCTCTGGTGGAGGCATCGATTCGCCACACGATCGGCAAGACGTACGACGACCTCGGCCTGTTCGCGGAAGCGGAGAAGCACATGGCGCGAGCGCTCGACCTGCGTCGTCAGGTGCTTGGCGAAGAGGATGCCAGCCTCGTGACCGGCATGAGCGATCTGGCCGCCGTGTTCATGAGGGAAGCGAAGTACGACGAGGCCGATCGACTGCTCGCACGCTCACTGCAGACTGCCCGCCGGACGCTTGGTGAACTGCATCCCGACACCCTGACCACCGTGAGCATGCTCGGACGCCTATACGTGTCGCAGGGCAAGCATTCCGAGGCCGAAGCGCTCTATCTCAAGCTGTTGGAAGACAGGCAGCGCGTCCTCGGCGAGCACCATCTCGATACGCTGGAGACCATGGGTGCTCTGGCCAGTCTGTACTGGCGCCAGGGGAGATACGCGGAGGCGGAACCGGTCAGGGAGAAGGTGGTTGAGTTCCAGCGTCGCGTGCTCGGGGAGGAGCATCCTGGCACCCTGACCAGCATGAACAACCTCGCACTGCTGTACTCATATCGGGGGAAGTATGCCGAGGCCGAGGCGCTCTTTAACCGCGTCCTGGAGATGATGCGTCGAGTGCTCGGGGAAGAGCACCTCGAGACGATGATCGCGAGTGGCAATCTAGGGCTCGTCTATTTCAGACAAGGCCGGCACAGCGAGGCGGAAAGCCTTTTCAAGAAGACCCTCGAGCTCAAGCAGCGCGTGCTCGGCGAGACGCATCCCGAAACGCTGACCAGCATGAACAACCTGGCCGTGCTGTATCGAGCGGAAGGCAAATATCGGCAGTCGGAGTCGCTTTACGTCCAGGTCGTGGACCGTCAGCGGCGCGTGCTCGGCGAGCAGCATCCGAACATGCTCCTGACGATGAACGGCCTCGGCCTCTTGTACGAGCTTCAGGGCAGGAACGCGCAGGCCGAGGCGCTCTATGCGAACGTGTTGGACGTCCAGCGTCGCGTGCTCGGGGAGGAGCATCCTGACACGATCAACACGCTGAGCAACCTGGCGTCGGTCTACGTAAAAGAGGACCGAAACGCCGAGGCGGAACCATTACTCGTGAAGGCCGAAGAAGTGCGCCGTCGCGTGCTCGGCGAACAGCACCCTGACACGTTACGCAGTATGAGCAGCGTGGGTTCGATCTACGTGAGGGTCGGCAAATACGATCAGGCGGAGTCGGTTCTGCGTTCCGCCCTGAGCATCTATCAAAAGGTGTTTCCCGACAGCTGGGAACGATACAACTGCGAGAGCCTTCTCGGCGCCAGCCTGATCGGGCAAAAGAAATACGATGAGGCCGAGCCCGTCGTCACCAGCAGCTACATGGCGATCAGCCAGCGGAAGGCGACCATCCCAGCCGCAAGGACGTCGGCGTTGGATGAGGCTGGTGAGCGAATCATTCAGCTGTACCGAAGCTGGAGAAAGCCGGAAAAGGCCGCCGAATGGACGAACGCGTTGCGAAGCCGGTGAATCGCCGGCGCTCCAGAATGAAGAAATGGACCTCTCCATCCCAGAGCGTTTGACAGATGCATGCCGGGACGTGCCCGAGCGTCTCGCCTGGCTGGCGCGACTGCCTGAGAGCCTCCATGGTTTGGAAAGGCGATGGTCGCTGACGCTCGGGGTTCCGTTCGATAGCCCTGAGGTGAGTTGCGCGTGGGTGGCGCCGGTGACACTCGCGACCGGCGGATCCGCGGTATTGAAGCTGGGCATGCCTCACATGGAGGGGCAGCACGAGATCGACGGCCTGCGCTTCTGGCGCGGGGATCCGACCGTGCGGCTGATCGACGCAGACGATGATCTCGGAGCGATGCTCATCGAGCGGTGCGAGCCCGGGACGCCGCTGCGAGCGTTGCCGGAACTCGAACAAGATGTTGTTGTCGCACGGCTGCTGCGCCGCCTATGGCGCTCGCCCGCGGCACCACATTCGTTTCGGCCGTTGTCGGCACTGACGGCGCTTTGGAGCAGTGAGACGCTTGCGCAAGCGGAACGCTGGCCTGATGCTGGCCTCGTCCGCGCGGGTTTGTACCTCCTGCACGATCTCCCGAGGAATGCGCCGGCGAACGTTCTGCTCGCGACGGACCTGCACGCAGGGAACATCCTTCGCGCGGAACGGGAGCCGTGGTTGGCCATTGATCCGAAGCCGTTCGTCGGCGACCCCGCGTACGATGCGACCCAACACCTCTTGAACTGCGAGGCACGTCTGCGCAGCCAACCCGAGCCGACCATCCGCCGCTTTGCTGACCTGCTCGAAGTGAGCCACGATCGCGTTCGGCAATGGATGTTCGCCCGCGCGGCGACGGCAGCGGGTGGGACTGGGATGGACGATTGGTTGATGGGCCTGGCCCGGGCATTGGCTCCGTAGCGGCGATCGCCTCGTACGGTTGGATAAATGCGCCTTGCGGTCGCTTTCTTACGCGGTGATGACGTCATCCACAAAGACAGAGAATGAGGTGCGTGGGGGCAGATTCAGCGAGCGAGATTCACGCCGCTGCTCCCCAACTGCAAGTAGCGGGGTTGGAAAACAACTGATAGGCGACCGACATCCTCAGTTTGAGGTTGGATCGTCCTGGTTCTGTTGGCTGTCGATTGGAGAGGTTTCTTCGTTCAGCGGTAGGCGGCCACCGCTCGCAGCCGTTGCCCTGATTAATCTTTCGTTATTACTGCTGCATTGCTGTAAACGCGACCGTGTTGCAGCTGCGGCATGATTCGCAACCGCAGCTGCAACACGCGCGACTCTCACTGCCGATAGTTCCCTACCGAATCGTGACCCGCACGATCTTCGGTGGGGCAAAGCTGCCGCTCACGTTGCTCCATGGAAACACGGCAAGATCGTAGGTTCCGGGAGCGAGTCCATCGACCATCATGCCGTAGCCGCTCTCGCCGAAACGGTCGCCATGCACGGCAGCGACATCCGGGCGAGCGCCGCCATAGTCGGGAGTTCCGAGGAAGATCGGGGCTTCACCAGTAAGCGGGTAGGCCCAGACGTGGATCGTGTCGACGCCCGTGCCCGCCTCCGCGTCGAGATCTCCCGCCCAGCCGCCGAGCATGAACGGCTGTGACACCGTCGGCTCCGTTGGCGCGTCTATGGTTACTTGGGAGCCAACGTGCCCGCTGCCCTTGGGGTGGAGGATGATCCGCACTTCGTGTCGTGCTGCCGGCCGCCCCTGCGACCATCTCACAAACAGGAGGTCATACGCCCCGACGAATCCGGCCCCCGGAGACCACGTGAACTCTCCGGTTTCGCCATTCAACTGCGATCCGGACGGGAGCGCCTTTAGACCGTCTTTCGTGCGCAGATAGCCTGAGTAGCGCCCGCCCGCCTGGCCTTCGAGACGCAGTTCGAAACGGTCGGCCTCTTCGCCGCGGATAACCGCCCGGCCCGACTCGCCAATCGGGTAGTTCCTCCATTCAGTCGATGGATCCCAACCGCGCCGTCCAACTAACGGGCTGGTCGTAGCTGGGGCAGTGGAAACGTCTCGTGCCGAGATCGCGTTCGTGATCCGGGCCTCCGCGCTCGTGCTCGCCGCCGCCGTGTTGACGCCGTTTGAAACGCGGAAGAACCGGCTGCCCAAGCCCGACGTCATTCCATTGCTGTCGGTAGCCGTCCAAGAGATTGTGTGTAGCCCATTAGCTAGCGTGGTCGTGTCGATCGTGTAGTGGCCCACCGCCCCCTGGCTGTTCGCCAAACCAGGGAACAGCGACCCGATATCCGATCGATAGTGGTTGTACGACGGCCTGCCGACAGCGACGCCGTCGATGTAGACGGTAATCGTGGAACCATCGGCGGCAATCGCCTTGGGATTCTGTGTCAATGCCCACCCAAAGTTCACGTACGCCGTCCCGGACACTGTCGCGCCCTGCGCTGGCGTGTCGATCGTTCCGAAGGGTCGTGTGGCGTGAGCGTTGTCACACGTCAGAGTCCGGATGCCGAGACGGGCCGTGTGACCTTCCCGATCCCGTGCGTACACCGAGAACACGAAAGTGCCGTTCCCCCTATCGGGCAGCATGTTCGTGAGGACCATGAACCCCCAACCACCGCGGTTGTTCTGCGGGTACCACGGATAGGCCGCCTGCACGTCGGGCCTGGCGCCGTCGATGAAGACGCCAGCGCCAACGTATACCTGTGCCGCTCCGCCGCAGTTAGCGTCGACTGGCGCGGTCTCTCCAGCGATCGGGTTGCGGCAGATGGTTACGTTCTCCACTCCGTTGTCATCCAGCGCCCAACCCGTGAAGGGAATCGCCCCCGTCACGCCCGTCTGATTGTCGATCGGCGTGTCGACAGTTCCGATCGGCAAGGAGGGTAGTGGTGCCGGTGCCGTTGACTGATACATGAACGCATCGCGCCGAGTGATGGTGCCGCCCCCTGGCCACGGTGCCGTCACACTAACACTCACGAGCCCGTCCGCGTGCGCAGGCGTCACAGCGGTTACCGTTGTGGCGTTCACGACGACGACGTCCACAGCGGGGACCCCATCCATCAGGACGGTCGTTCCCGAAACAAAACCTGTACCGTTGATGGTCATAACCGTTCCGCCGCTCGACAGTCCGGCCGAGGGCATTACGCTCGAAATCGTCGGAGAGGGATTCGTCGAAGTGGGCGTGCTGAGCGTTCCGGTTTTGTCGCCGTAAATGAACCGGTTGATGATCGGGTCATACAGCTCCGCCAATTGCTCATTCCCACCGGTCTCGACGCGGTGATACCAGTGCACGGCTCCGTTTACCGGCGGCGCATCCGCCTTCCACCCGCTCCCAATGCCGGCTTCGATCCGTTGCGCCATCTCTGTCGCATCAGGTCCATAGAATGCGCGATAGGTCTTCAGGTAGGAGCCGTAGCTGAACGGCCGCATCGAAGCATAGAGCGCGACGCCTGACTCACTTTGAGTGGTTGGCGTCCTCAGCTTCGACATCAGCAGCATTACAAGCAAATTCAAGTCGTCGCCGGTATTGTCGCGATCCGCGGCGTCGTGAATCCGCAGCAGCACGTTGGCGAGCAACTCCGCTTCGCCCTTCCAGTCGCTCAAGCTCTCGCCCCTCGCACGAGCAAAGAGGTTTTCGGTCATGGGACCGATGAAGTCGCCGGAGTGGACGTTATTCAGGCGGCAGATATTTAACTCTGCGGCCTTCTGGGTCTCGCAAGTGAGTTTCTCGCCAGCCTTGATGACCTCGCAGGCGTCCTTCTCTCCTTTGTAGATCGCATTCTGGGTCGCTTTGGCCGCCTCACAGGCAACCTTGTCAGCAGCGTAAATGGCGTTCTGTGCGGCCTTCGCGACTTCGCATGCGTCCTTGTTTGCCTTGTAGATAGCGTTCTGTGCTGCCTTCGCCAGTTCGCATGCGGGGTCGTTGCCATAGAGAATGCAGCCGCCGAATGGGTTGGAGATGAGACATACGCTGCAGCTTCTCGTATCCTCCTGCAGAGTGCAGCTTCTCGTGTCGGTCTTGAGGGAACAGTCCCTTGTGTCTTCCCTCAGCGTGCAGATCCTCGTTGCGTCACAGCTGCGGCGCTTGATCGCCGAGCAGTCCCAGCCGTCCTGACCGAGCAGGTTTCGCCAGTTGCCATTGAACGAATGCTTGCCGAGCGCATCCTCGGGCAACGCCTCCCACAGACGGCGGAGCTCCTCCTGCTTTCCCCAGACGCCCATGGCGGCGACGAGCGGCACCATCTGGTCGCGGGAAAACCCGAATTTCTTATCATAGGGGTTGTTCCAGGGAGCAAGCTTCGGATGGCGGTAGAAAACGCCGTCACGATTGGGTTCGAGTAGGCGGAGCACCTGATCGAAGTTCAGTTTTCGCCGGTGTGGCCACGGCTGCAGCCCGGGCGTGTTTTGTCGAATCCACACGCCCAGCCAGTACCACCCCTCTCGTTGAGCGGTGTCTCCGCCGTCCCCGTACGGATGCTCTTCGCTCGGCCGGTGAACGATGAGTCCGTCGGCGTCGCAAAGCAGATCTTCTCCAGCTGTGGCAAACGGCTTGATGATGCCTGCCTGGGACTCACAGGAAACCGGGGCGTTCTGGCCGCCTGGGCCCGGGGTCTGTGCTCGGGGGGGAACTGTGGTCAGCAAAACGAGCAGGAGCACGACAGCGGCGACGGTATGTTGGAAACTCATTTCAGACTCCTTGGCGGGCCATGGTCGAGGCCTGCTGATCACCCAAATGCGGCGCTTTGCCAGAACGAACAGCCGGTATTTGGGGAAAGAGGAGGGCTTTCTGAGTATCATTCCGACACTTGGCTATGAACAGACTGTTGTGGGGAATCGGCACGCTAGTGCTGCAGTTGGCGATGTCCGGCCTGACGCCCGTGACGGCGAACCGTCAAGTGCCGTTAGCCACGGGCGTCGCCGAAGTGCGGCAGCTGAATCAGCGCGGACGCTTCGCCGACGGTGAGCGGCGCGCCCGCGAACTCTTGGTCGATGCAGAGGGGCGCTTTGGACTGGAGTCGCTCGAGGCAGCGTCAGTCCTCGACGCGCTCGTCGAGTCCCTCCAGCAGGGTGGCAAGTCCAAAGATCCCGACACTCGGGCCTCCGCCGAGCGGGCGCTGCTTATCAAAGAGACGCGGCTTGGTAAAGAAGACAAAGAAGTAGCAGTCACGCTCACTGGTCTGGCGGCGGTGCTGACAAGCACCGGCGACTACGCTGCCGCACGGTCAACGTTGCAGCGGGCACTGGCAATACGTGAAAAGACGCTCGGGCCCGACCACCCGCTGACAGCAACGACCATCGGTCACCTGGCCATGGTCACGTCCGAGTTTATCGGCGAGGCAGTAGCCGCCCGCCCCCTGTTCGAAAGAGCCTTGCGGATCACCGAAGCTGCCGATGGCCCTGATCAGTCGGCGCTCGGACGCCTGCTTTTTAATGCTGCCCGAAACGCACTGCGACGAGACGATCCGACGACTGCCCGGTTGTACTTCGAGCGGGCGCTGTCGATCTTCGAGAAGCAGCTTGGGGCCGAACATGCGATGGTCGGCAACACGCTGACGTCGCTCGCGATGGCGTTGCAACGAACGGGCGCGTATGCGGATGCGCAGACGCGCTTCGAGCAGGGCATCGCCATCCTCGAGAAAACCGTCGGCCCGGACCACGAGTGGGTGGCCGGAGCGGTGAACGACCTTGGCCTGCTCATGTGGCAGCTCGGCGACTACGACCGCGCGCGCGCTGACTACGATCGGGCCTTCGCTATCTGGAGCGGAAAGAACAGCGCTCAGGCGGCAGCGCCGCTCAACAACCTCGCGATTCTCGCGAGGCGCAGCGGGGACTACGTCGCGGCTCGGGACTTCTACGACCGCTCGCTCGCGATCAAGGAAAAGGCGTTCGGCAGGGATCACGTCGAGGTCGCCCTCGTGCTCCACAATCTCGCGAACCTGCTGTTCGACATCGGCGACTATCAGACATCACAGCGTCTCTTCGAGCGCGCCATCGTCATCCGAGTCGACAAGCTCGGTCCGACACATTCGCTGGTCGCGTCGAGCCGCTACGGGCTCGCGACGACGCTGGCCGCCGCCGGGCAAAACAGGCTTGCCTATCTGACATTTGAGACAGCGTTGTCGCTGTGGCGGAAGAGTGGCGCCGACTCCCCGGACGTCGCCGAGGGGCTACGGGGGCTCGCAGCCTTCCTCGAAGGCACCGGTCAACTTCGCCAGGCGGAGCGGCGCTATGCAGAGTCGCTGTCCATCTACGAGAAGGCGTACGGCCGCGATCATCTCGAAGTTGGCTCAGTGTTGAGCAGCCTGGCGGCACTTTATGTCCGCCTCGGCGCTCTCGAGCGGGCTCGGTCCCTTTCCGCCCGCGCCCTGCCGATCCTCGAAGCGGTGCTCGGACGCGACAGCCCGCAGGTCGCCAAGGTGCTTGCCTTGGAAGCGGACATTCACCTGCGGCGCCAAGAATGGCCAGCGGCTATCGAGAAGGCGCTCCAGTCCGAAGCAATCAGCCGCGATCGGTTCAGGCTCACTGCGCGCGCGCTCAGCGAGCGACAGGCGCTCGGTTATGCCGACGTGCGAGCGTCAGGCCTCGATGTGGCCCTGTCCGTTCTCGCCAGTGATCCCACCACCGACGCTGCAACCCGGCGAAGCGTCCACGACGCGGCCATTCGTTCGCGGGCTCTGGTGCTCGACGAAGTCGCGTCGCGGCATCGGCCCACCGACGTCGATGTGCAACTCACACCCGCAAGCCAGAGGTTTGCCTCGGCGCAGCAGCGCATGGCAAACATACTGGTGCGAGGTCCCGAAGGACGCCCGCAGCAATATCGCCAGCTGCTCGATCAGGCAAAGAAGGACAGGGATGCCGCCGAGGAGGCGCTGGCAGCGCTGAGCATCCCGCTTCGCGACGCGCGGGCGCTCCCCGAAATCGGCGCCTCCAACGTACGGGCGGAA
>AR_comb_assmDRAFT_10581505_pt1 | contig 11343 bp, 7 predicted proteins | sample ArasoioldDNA_FD_10543 | JGI IMG/M metagenome (IMG submission 10543) | reverse complement strand
TTTATAAAGCTGCCGGTCAATATTCCCAGCAACCCGGTCGCAATAGCGGGAATGGTTGACATCAGGCCCTCGGGATCATGGATCGTTAAATATAAATGCCCGGGAAGTATTGAGCGATCAACATAGGAGGCAAAGTTTCCTTCCATTGTAAGGTCACCTCTTGGAAAACCGGGAGCTGAAGTAAACTTCAATAGCAACCAATAACCAATGATCAAAACAAAAAACCAAATGATCTGTGCCAGTTGTTTTGAGTATAAATAAATAATGTTGGCAAACATATATGCAAGGCCTATCCGACCCAACACACTTCCAAAACGTATCTCAGAAAGAGGTCTTAATTCTAATCCATTATTGTAAATGATCCCCAGTACCACAAGTGTCAGTCCACGTCTTACAACACGCCATAGCATCTGTTGCCTTGTTTTTCCCTTTTCCAATTCACGACCCACAGAATAAGGAGTCGCTACACCAGCGATAAAAAGAAAAAGTGGGAAAATGAGGTCATAAAAATGAAAACCGTTCCAATCCGGGTGTGTCAGTTCGGTAGAAATAGTTCCCCAGACAGGTGAACCTGTGACTCGGTAGAGAGCGTGAAAGATCTCCTCGGCCCCCATGATCCAAAACATATCAAAACCGCGAAGAGCATCCAGTGAATAAAGTCTTTCAGAAATATTGGTGGTGGTTCGCAATGCCATATAATTTTAGTTTCAGTTGTGTTGATAGCCCTAAAATAAAATGGAAAGGTTCAATGAAAATGAATGGACAAAGGAATGAATGAGCCTAAAGATAAGTAGTTTATGGAAAAGAAGAAATGAGGATAGGGGTTCAAGGCACAAGAATTCAAGGCACAAGATTCAAGCGTCTTGTGCCTTGACTCTTGCTCCTTGTGCCTTCAATTATAATGCACCCAGCTGTTTTAAAAACTTTTCTGAATTGGCTTTTACATTGGCCGGGGGATTCATGCTTAACGATTTTTTAAAATTTGTGATTGCATTTTTTGAATCACCTTTTGTGACATACGCCTCCCCAAGGCTATCAAAGCAATTTGCACTCTTGGGAAAACGTTTTGTGTTGAGGGTAAACATCTCGATGGCCTTATCAACCTGGCCATTGTTCATCAATTGATAGCCATATTGATTCAATTCAGCTTCCGTAGAAATGGCAATAGCATCGTTTACCACTTTGTCTGCTTCTTCTGTTTTGCCCATTCCCCGCAAGACATTTGATTTTATGTTTAAAGTAGCAAAGGAGTTATTCATCGTAACGGCCTGGTCGGCCCATTTCAATGCCTGGTCATAGTTGATCTTGTTTTGCGCTGCATAGTTTGCTGCACTGGCGTATCCCTGCCAACTAAACCCTGTGGTGTTCTTCAGCTCCTCCACAGCATTTGCCATTACGATCTTGTCCACATCAAATTCGATCTTTACAGGAAATTGCTTTTTCTCCCAATTCAAAACAAGCTCTGATGAAGTTTTTGTGTTGTTGATAAAATCATACGTCAGCATCTCAGTCATTGGGATTTCGCGCAATTGTATTTTAGTACGGAACAGATCATTGTTCGGATCGTACCAGAAACTCCCCCATGATTGATGATCTTTTGACAATATTACCTCGCCCGTGTTGTCTTCATTGATCACAAAGAATAGCCCGTAGGTACCTGCAGGCACTGGTTTTCCTTCCACCGTTGCATCATGTGAAAATTTGATGGTGGTATTTTCATTAGCTCCCGCACGCCATGGTGCAGAATTCCCGGCACCAAAACCCTGCACGTTCCATCCATAAGGAACGAGCTTGCCCCATATTTCGCGACCTTTCACAGACGGCCTTGAATAATTTACTGAAACAGTCGAAATACCGATGGTTTGCGTCACCGAAGCAGCTGGACTTGGAGTTCGCGGTGTCGTGATCGGCTGGCTTACCGTCTTCAAAGAAATGAATGAGATTAGCAGCAATTGTGTTGCTACTCCCGGAGCATGTAACTTTCTCATACTTCTCATTTTGGTTAATAAAATAATTGTCGATAAAAAGTACGATAATAAAGAGGTTGCTGTGAAGACAATCTGCTCAAACGTTACAATACTGTGTCAGAAGGTCTTTTTTAAACGTTTGTCGGTCTGTCACTCGACTGTGGGTGCTATTGTTTTCCAGAGATCAATTTATAAAGCTTGCCATCGGCTTTTGTCATGATATACAGTTCGCCTTTCGCATCCCGTCCGAAATGCAGGTCCACTCTGTCATTGCCGCAAAGTTGTTTAAGGGTTTTACCCTCCCCATTAAAAGAGACTTCCCATTCCTTGATCGTCGCAAACTTTCCCTGGCTTATATCGGCTATATCTATATAAAATAGTCGTCCCGTTGGGATATCGCCGAAAAGAAATTTTCCTTTTAATGCGCCGATTGTTCCCAAATATTCACATCCACCTGAAATAGCCTTGCCTTCATCATGATCATATTCGGCAATTGGGTATGTGATGTTATAAATACTGTCATTAAGTGGTAATGAATAAACTCTATTTAGATCACCATATGCGTTTAGCAGAAAGCTTCCCTCACGGATCGGCCAGCCATAATCATGTCCAGGTTTGATAATATAGATCGATTCGATGTTACCATGACCAACATTACATGCGATCATTCCTTGTTTTTTACTCCACGTAAATCGATGTGGGTTTCTGAAACCATAAGCATAAATTTCACCAAGTTCATTCTTATCCTTTACAAACGGATTTGTTTTCGGAATTCCATACTGGCCATTCAAACTATTTTTTCCCGCTGGATCTATGCGAAGAATGGTTCCCCAGATTCTTCCCTTGTCATGCGCGAGAAACTGGAAAGCATTTTCAACAGCCCCGCCATCACCTACACCAACATATAACAAGCCATAATCTTCATCCCCCTTTTTTGACAGGGGATCAAAGGCAATTTCCTGTACTCCATGGATCCCGGTTACCATATTTATCCTCATTATCTCCCGGCCTGTTCCTGCAAATGTTTCCGCCTTTGGATCATTTACTTTCCATTCTGTTAATACCCACTGCAGGGCCACTTCAAGAGAATCCGGATATCCAAAATCAGCTTTGCCTGATCCCGGAGCTTCTGTGTGAGTTGTGTATAATAATCCATTTTTAAAAAACTCAGGATGAAAAACAAAACTTCCAAAGCCTGTTGCAAGACCCGGTTCATTAATGAATTTAGGTCTCAGTTTTGCCATATCCATGTAAACGACCGCTTTGTTATTTCGTAACCTGTATAGCTTACCACGCAGATCTACAACAAAAAGATCATTCGTGTTAGGCTGAATTTTCATTTCAGTGATTCTTGCTAACGGCATCTTACCACTATCACTCGATGCGGGAAATTGAGCTACTAATTGCAGCCCCACTGTTAGATCAGATCGTTCGATCGGTTCAGGGATCGGGTTCGACAATGCATTATCATTTGGATTTGCCCCTTGTCGGCGATTCTCTTTATGAGAATGGATGAACGCAATGATATTTTTTATTTCATCCTCTTTTAGCCAGGAAAAGGAAGGCATCACTGTTTTATACTTGTCATGCAATTGAACGGCGTGTTCATCTTTCGAATTGATCAGTAGCTGCGGATCTTTTATAAAGCTTGTGATCCATTCGGCAGGAACATCATTTGTCAGGCTGCTCAATTGAGGCCCGATCGCATCCTGCCTGAAGTTGTGACAACCACTGCAATTAATATTGAAAGATTTTTCTCCGGCAGCAATGGATGTTGAATCTGTAGCAACGGCATCATTTGAAGATGCCCCGGGTTGGCAGGAGTTTAAATAGAAAAGAAATGAAAGAAGACTGAAACCAACGGAGATTTTTTTCAGCATTGCTTTTTCAATGATTGATGCATTTACAACTTTAATTCTCCCCAGCCTTTCCTGTACTCTCTTTTTATAAATTGATTGGCCGCCTCAAAATTGGTGATCCTCATATTTTCACCATCCCATTTATAAGCAAAATATCTTCCGGGCGTTTCGATGTCCTGCATCTCGCCATATACTGGGTCTTTTCTCTTTGTTGTTTTACGAAGATTGAAACTGCGTAATAATAAATTCCCCATTAACACAGTTTCAGTCAGCGGACCAGCATATCCCTCGAAGGGAGAATCCACTTCGGCATTCCCATAACCGGCAATAGAGGCATCAACCCATTGCCACCAATGACCATCCATATCACCTTCCACCCTTGGATATTTTTTTGGAACATTTACATCTTTGTTCAATGATAGAGGTAATAATCTTGGATGACTTCCGCCCCATCCACACGAAACCTTTCCTTTTGTCCCAATAAACAAGCTGCCCCCTTCAAAATCGTTTTCTTGTGGTATGTCTGCCAATGCTTCATTCATGTTTACATCGGCATCTAATTCATCCGGACGATCAGGCACAATCCCTCCATCCATCCAGTATAATTTCAATTCACGGCCATCCTTTAAAGTGAACTTATAACGAAGCTTGCTCGACGGGGGAATGCTTTCAGGATAATCAGCTTCTTTAAAGATGCCCGAGTAAACTGTTGTCGCATCGCAAGTAACCTCGGTTGGATAACCAAGTTGCAACAATTTAAATGCAGGACCGATGATATGACAAGCCATGTCGCCTAATGCTCCTGTTCCAAATCGCCACCATCCGCGCCAGTTAAATGGAACAAGATTATCAATGTAGTCAACATACTGAGCAGTTCCCAACCAGAGATCCCATTTCAGTTCTTTAGGGACAGTTGGATGTTGCTTTGGCCACGGAATTCCCTGCGGCCACACAGGACGGTTCGTCCAGTTATACACGGTATGTATATCGCCGATCAATCCTGCCTCAAACCACTCCCTCATTGTACGCATGCCTTCACAAGATGCACCCTGGTCACCCATTTGTGTAACAACTTTATACTTTGCCGCAGCCTGTGTCAGAATACGCGCTTCGTAGATATCATGTGTCAATGGTTTTTGTAAATACAAATGTTTTTTTAATTGCATGGCACTCAAACCAACGATAGCATGGTTGTGATCCGGTATCGCAACTGTTACTGCATCAAAATTCTTCTGTTCTTTCTCAAACATCTGTCTCCAGTCATAATAAAATTTTGCTTTCGGAAGTTCTTTCCGACGCGGTGCAGCCATCCGGTCATCGACATCGCATAGAAATGCAACGACGGCATTTTTCTTTGGAGCATTCACATAATGGTGAATATCGTTTTCAGCTTCACCACCACAACCTACCGCTGCGATATAAAGCTTATCGCTCGGTGCGACGAATCCCTTGCCTAACACATGCCGGGGTACAATATAAAACCCCGCCGCTGTTAATGCCGTATTCTTTATAAATTCACCGCGGCTTATTTTCTTTCCGGAGATTTTATTTTTTTCGTTTTCCATAATGACAAAATTGAAAATGTTTTCAAAGAATTTTTATGATACCAACTGTATATCTATTATCATCGCCCGTTGTGTCACTCACTTGTACGTTCTGTAATTCTATTCGACAAAATTGAACCCCTTCGGGGTTCACAAAAAACAACTCCATTTGTTTTCAACGGGCTAAAGCCCGTTGCTATTGATATTTTGCTCCTCCGGAGCTATTTCAACAGGTTAAAAACCGGTGTTATTCATATTTGCTCCTCGGACCTATTTTCGAAATTGCAATCGAGACTTTTTTTGCCTCTGTAGTTCTATTCACCAAATATTGAACTCCTTCGGAGTTCTCCAATCTTCGCTATTTTGTTCAACGGGCTAATCCGTTGCTATTGACATTTTGCTCCTCCGGAGCTATTTCAACAGGTTACCCCGTTGTTATTGATAATTTGCCCCTCGGAGCAGTTGTCAAATTTCAAATCATTCTTCGTCAATAAACCTGCCTCTACTCACTACTCACCATTCACCATTCACCATTCACCATCACAACTTCCTGATCTTAATGTTGCGATACCAAAGCTTTCCATTCTCTGTTCCCTGGAAAGATATATGGCCTTTTTTAAAAGTTCCGAAGCCCGGCCACTCTTTAAACTTCGTGTTCTTTATCATCTCCTGCCAATTGTCATCCCACAAATTTGTCTCGGAAACCTTATGTCCATTTTGTATTAGCGTAAGGTGACCGTTGTTTGAAATGATCTCATACTTATTCCATTGTGGAGCGGCATTCACCCATTCGGTATCACATGCAACAAGATCATAAAGATCACCTGCCCGGCATTTTAAAATTCTCCCATCATCATTGCAGGCAAGATCGGCTATCTGCATTTCGGGACCCGATTCATAGGTGTCTTTGAATTCGGACGACTCATGTACATAGAACATCACGCCGCTGTTTGAACATGGCTCCATCTTCCATTCAACGCTAAAATGAAAATTTTCAAATTCCTCATCCGTAACCAGGTCAGCAAAATCTTCATAAACGCTTTGCTTATTTTTATTCAGGAAGATCATCCCGTTCTGAACCTGCCACGCCTTGCCCGGTTTGTTCTTCATGTAGGAGTGCCAGCCCTTGAGATCCTTGCCGTTAAAAAGCAATTGCCAACCTTCCTGCTTTTCCTTTGCAGTCAGTGTATTTTGTTGAGCGAGGAGATTTAAACTGATAGAGAATGTAGTGAGAATTAAAAGAGAACTCTTTTTATTCATATGGTTATAATTTATTCTGATGAAGTGTATGCATTCGAAGCCAGAACTAAGGTAGCAAACTGAAACGAATGAAAGTGAAAATAATTCACCCGGTTATTTAAAAAGCTTTCTTAGATTGTGTATCAAATTTACTTGCCATAACGCGCTTATGAAACGAAACTACTACATCGTGGCACTCATCATGCTCACGTTCTTCGTCATTTCCTTTATCACAAATATTTTTGGACCTATTACACCTGAAATTAAGAACGGCTTTAACCTCAATTATGTATTGACCGCTGTTTTATACTTTGCCTTTTTTATAGCTTACGGAGTAATGTCAATCCCGGCCGGCATGCTCATCGAAAAATACAATGAAAAAAAGATGATGACGGCCGCATTCATCGTGGCATTTGCCGGCTCGTTGCTTTTTGCCTCGTATCCCAATTACTCTGTAGCCCTTCCCTCTCTTTTTATCATTGGCGGCGGTTTTGCCATTCTCCAGGTTGTCATTAATCCTTTATTACGCACCGCGGGAGGAGAGGAGCATTATGCATTTAATTCGGTGCTAGCTCAATTGATATTTGGTGGCGCTTCATTCTTAAGTCCTCTTGTTTATAAGTATATGGTTGGAGATCTTGCAAGAAGTGATGGTTCACTTTCATTTTTTCACACTATTGTTCCTGCAAATCTGCCTTGGGTATCCCTGTACTGGTTGTTTGCTGCCATTTGTTTGCTGATGGTCATTGTCATTGTTGTTTCAAAATTTCCGAAAGTAGAGTTAAAGGCTGAAGAGAAGGCCGGGGCATTGGCCACGCATGTCATGTTGTTCAAAAAGCGTGTAGTGCTTTTATTCTTTTTAGGAATGATCTTTTACGTCGGCACTGAACAGGGAACGGCGAATAATATTTCTCAATTTTTATCGACATATCACGGTTACGATCCGAATACGACGGGTGCCGATGCTGTCGCATACTTCTGGGGATTAATGACTGCCGGAGGAATACTCGGTCTCTTATTATTAAAGATAATGGACAGTCGGAAAGTTCTCGTCATTTTCACCATTCTTGCCCTTATCTGCTTGAGTGCCGGGTTATTTGGTTCGGCCAGGGTCTCTCTGTATGCATTTCCAGCTGTCGGGTTCTTTGCCTCTGTTATGTATCCCATTATATTTTCCTTAGCACTGAACTCCATTAATGAACATCATGGTTCATTCTCGGGCATTCTTTGCACCGGAATTATTGGTGGTGCAATCGTTCCCCTGATCATTGGCTGGCTAGGCGATCATCTCGGACTGAGAAGCGGAATGCTGTTTTTATATATTTCAATGGGGTACATTCTGAGCATTGGCTTCTGGGCAAAGCCTATAATTAAAAATAAAACCATCTTCGACAAAAAAGAGGATCCCGTGGGGCAGCTTCTGGAAAAATAGAGGCACACAATCAAATGGCAGAATAAAATCAATAAACGATATGAAAAAACTTTTTTGCTTCCTATTGTTTGTCTTTTTTTCTCATTATTTATTTAGCCAAAACCGGGCAGAAAATTTTCGCATGATCCTGCATGATGACTGGAGAATGCAATGTTCGCTTACCGACAAAGCAACCGGCGACCAGGTATCAAAAAAAGATTTCCCGGTGACCAGCTGGTACAGGATCACAGTCCCTTCGACTATCATCGCTGGTTTGATCGCCAATCACGAATATAACTTCGACCCATTCTATTCACAAAATTTTGAAAAACTCGCCGACAAAAGATTAGATACTACGTGGTGGTATAGGAAAGAATTTGCCTTGCCTTCTTCTGAGAAAAATAAAAATGTTGTTTTGAAATTGCATGGTGTCAATTATAAGGCAAATGTTTGGCTCAATGGCGTGTTGATTGCTGATTCATCCTTTATCAAAGGCCCCTTTAGAATTATCGAACTGGACATAACAAAACAAATAAATCATTCAGGAGAAAATGTGCTCGCACTTGAAATTCTACGCCCCTTCAATCCCAACAAGCATGACGGTGATCTTGCCATCGATTATGCTGACTGGATACATTATCCCCCGGATTACAATGGAGGAATTGTAAACAATGTGGAGGTACTCACTTACGACCAGGTTGGGATAAGACATCCGCTCGTCACCACTAAATTCGACCTGCCTTCTCTTAGTGTAGCACACCTGGCGGTAGACGCCGAAGTAATTAATTATACCGATAAAGAACAGGAGGCCGTTGTAAAAGGAGAGATCAACAATGATATTCAATTCCAGCAGAAAGTTCATTTAATGCCAAATGAGAAAAAACAGGTAAGCTTTTCTCCATCTGAATTTTCGCAGCTCAATGTTAAGAATCCAAAGATCTGGTGGCCCTGGCAATATGGTAAACCGGAATTGAACAGAATTGAAATGTCAGTAGTAAAGAATGGAAAAGTAAGCAATTCGATCGCGGAGAACTTTGGTATCAGGCAGATCACTTCACAACTCATAAATAATGCTTCGAGGAAATTTGTTATTAACGGGAAACCTATCATGTTGCGCGGTGCAGCCTGGTCACCGGATATCTTTCAGCGTCATTCAAAGAAACGGGAAGAGCAGGAATTGAAACTCGTTCGCGACATGAACATGAATATTGTTCGTTCCGAAGGAAAATTGGAGGACGATTATTTTTATGATCTCTGTGACCAGTATGGGTTGCTTGTCATGACCGGGTGGATGTGTTGCGGTGCATGGCAATATCCGGAGAACTGGGATGCAGCAGAAAGAAAAGTTGCAATGGCATCAGACAGCAGTGTGATGTATTGGTTGAGAAATAAAGCCTGCATCATGGTTTGGTTGAACGGAAGTGATATGCCACCACGGGATTCAACCGTGGAGGCCGATTGGCTTGCGATTGAAAATTATTTAAAATGGCCAAATCCTATCATCAGTACGGCTGATGCAAGTAAATCAAAAGTGTCTGGATATAGCGGCGTAAAAATGAATGGCCCCTACGACTGGGTGCCCCCTGTTTATTGGGAGACTGATTCAAATAAACATGGTGGTTCCTGGAGTTTTGCTACAGAAATTTCGCCCGGTCCTTCCATTATGCCTTATGAAAGTCTTGTCAAGTTCATCCCAAAAGATTCTATTGGAAATACCACGAGCGACTGGCTTTATCATTGCGGCACATTTCAATTTGCCACAACCAAAATTTTTGATAGTGCTTTGGCGCAGCGGTATGGCGATCCCTCTTCGATGCAGGATTATTTAGCAAAGGCGCAGTTGCAGAACTATGAAGGGCACCGTGCCATGATGGAGGCTTATGGACTCGATAAATACAATACGGCAACCGGGGTTGTTCAATGGATGCTCGCCAATCCATGGCCCAGTTTGATCTGGCACACCTATGATTATTATCTCTATCCTGCCGGCACGTATTTCGGAATGAAGAAATCGATGGAGCCGCTGCACGTCATGTATTCGTATAACACGAAAGATGTGAACATTATTAATTCCTACCTGCAAAAATTTTCTGGTCTTACAGCTAAAGCAGATGTCTATGACATTAGCGGTGCACTGAAATATTCGAACACGGTAACGACGAGTGTTGATGGAGATGGCATAAGAAAATGTTTTGCTATACCGCCGGTTACCGGTTTATCTAATGTCTATTTCCTGCGGCTTAGTTTGAAGGATTCAAAGCAAGAAACAAAAAGTATTAACTGGTACTGGTTGTCGCAAAAACCAGATCAATTAATGTGGAAAAAATCCAAATGGTTCTATACGCCTCAATCCGACTTTACTGACCTTACTGCGCTAAAGGACATGCCTTCGACGACACTGAGTGTGAATCATTCAACGAGCAAAAAGGAAAATGAAACAATACATTCCGTCACGATTACAAATACAGGCAAGGCAGTTGCCTTTTTTGTACATGTGCGCGTACTGAAGGAGAAAAATGCGGATGACATTCTGCCGGTTATTTTCTCTGATAACTACATTTCCCTTGCGCCCGGCGAAAGCAGGACCATTGAATGCAGCTACGAAAACAAAGATGCAGGCAATAATACGCCATACATCTTAACTACAGCATGGAACCTCAATATTGGGGAAAGTAAGGCAAGTGGGAATTCAGGGTTTGGGAAGTAGATTGGAGAGATCCTCGATCTGTTTTCTACCACCTTTTCTTATTGCCGCCGAAATTGCCATTCCCCTTTTTTTCTTTTTCCCTGGCGACAGTCACAGACATTGTACGGCCTTCGACATCTTTGTTATTCAGATTTTTCATGGCCTCATTAGCCTCCTTATCTGACTCCATTTCGACAAAACCAAAACCACGACTGCGACCGGTTTCACGATCAGTGATCACCTTAGCTGACGATACGGCGCCATATTGAGCAAATAATTTTCTTAAGTCCTCATCTGTCGTATGAAAACTCAAATTTGAAACGTACATGTTCATAGATATAAATTAAAAAATTAAGAAATGGGCGTGATATAAGTCTGCAGAAAAAAGCAAAGAGAAACTGAACTATTACTAAAAAGCAAAAATGGAGTTAAACCATACTAAATCTTGAAGAGCTAATCACAATGTGAAGATATATCAAATAGGTGGATAAATGCATTAATTATTGGGCGGCAGCTAGTCCTGGTTTTGCGTCATTCCGTGACACCCTCACCGGGTTTTATTTCACCCACGGCGGGTGTGTCATGCACTGGCGACTCTATGGCGGGTGTATTATTCGTCATCACCAATTGAAAACTA
>AR_comb_assmDRAFT_10212626_pt1 | contig 11343 bp, 10 predicted proteins | sample ArasoioldDNA_FD_10543 | JGI IMG/M metagenome (IMG submission 10543) | reverse complement strand
CCTTCCCGGTGCGGTGAGGAAATGAGGTCTTATCGCAGCGTCAGTTCTGTAGGGCCTATTTACGGCCTGACGGCTCTCCCATCAGTCTGCCAGTCCCACCCAGCCGCTTCCAGTTCCAGCAGGGCGGCAAACCGTCCGCCTCGGCGGATCAGCTCCTCTGGTGGACCCGCTTCCACGATCTGACCGGCATCCATCACCAGAACCCGGTCGGCGTCTTGGGCCGTGGCCAGGCGATGGGCCACGGTAAGCACCGCGCGGCCGCAGCCAATCATCGCCGCATGCAAGGCAGCGCGAAAAGCCGCCTCGCTGGCGCTATCGACCGCGGCCGTGGCCTCGTCCAGTAACAGCACGGCCGGGTCGCATACCAGGGCGCGAGTGAGGGCAAGTAATTGGCGCTGTCCAGCAGAGAGTTGCATGCCGCTGCCCAACAGCGTGTCATACCCTTGTGGCAACGCCTGGATGAAGGCGTCCGCACCGGCGATGGTCGCGGCACGCTGGACGGCCTCGCGAGACACCGATCTATCACCCAGGATGAGATTGTCGAATACGGTGCCCCGGAACAGTTGCACCACCTGCAGGACTACGCCTAGCGTGCGCCGACGCTCATCGTCAGGTAACACTGTGGGGTCGGTACCAGCCACTCGGACTGTCCCGCTCCACGGAGGGTAGAGGCCGCTCAGCAAGTGTAAGACGCTACTCTTGCCGGCGCCAGTCCGTCCCACCAGGACGATGTGCTCCCCTGGCTGCACTGCCAGCGAAACGCCACGCAGCACGGGGCGATTGGGCAGGTAGCCAAAGACCACCTCCCGCATCTCCATGGTGGCATTGCTCCTGGAGTGAGACTGGCATAGTCTCCCAGGCGCCGGCGCCTCGGATGGCTGCGCCAGTACGTGGAAGATACGTTCCAGCCCCGCCAGGGCGGCCTGGACGGTCTGCCACTCGTTGCCCAGGCTCATAATCGGTACAAAAAAGCGCTGCAAGAGCAGGACAAAGGCAGTGAGCGTGCCCAGCGAGAGGTCCAGGGACGCCAGTAGCCCCTGGCCGGCCACACCGACCCAGAGCACCAGGGCCATGGCTAGAGTCGACAGAATCACCATCAGGGGTATATAGAGGGCCGAGTACACGGTGGCGCGATTATGCGCGGCCAGTCCGTCGCGCAGTGCCGCTCGGAACCGGGCAATAAAGGCAGCCTCACTGCCGAGTGAGCGAATCACCTCCACACCGCCCAGCATCTCCTGGAGGTGAGTATTTTGCAGCCCAATAGCCTGGCGGCTGGCGCGTTCGGCGTCGCGGACCCGTACTTGGAAATAGCGGGTCACCAGCACCACGGGCACCACCGTCACCGCTGCCATCAGCGATAGTAGCGGGCTAAGAGCCACCAGCGCCGCAGCGATCGTGCCCAGCCGCACCACACCCATCAAGACTGTGGCCCCACTCGTCCCACCTTGTCCGCCTCCTGAAGAGGCCACTGCCCCGCCGGCCGCCGCCGTGGTGAAGAGTGTAGAGACGGTTTCCACATCCGCCGTGCAGCGGCTAATAGTATCACCCAGGGGGGCGCGATCATAGTAGCTCAGTGGCAATGTCTGCAGGTGGGCAAAGAGGTGCACCCGCAGCCTGTGGAGCACACCCTGCGCAATGATGGCTGTGAGATACTCGGTCAGAAACCCCATACCCTGCACTGCCGCGGTGGCCCCCAGGTATAGGACTGCGATCCAGAGTAAGCCCTCGGACCGGCCCAGTGCCAGATGCTCATCCACGACCTGCTTCACCAGGAGCGGCGGAAGCAGCTCCAACATCGCGCCTAGAAGCACTGCGATGCCCACCAGGGCGAGCCACCAGCGCCAGGGCGTGAGCAGAGCCCACAATGTACGCAGGGCAGTCCCACTTTGCGGCTGGGATGCGGGAGAGAGAGGCGTGTTGTTCACTGGGTGTCTCCCTGGGTGACGCTACCCGTGCTTGCCAGACGCTGGGCCCGGTAGATACGGGCGTACAGACCGTTGCCGGCGCTCAACTCGGTGTGCGTCCCCCGCTCGAGAATGCGGCCACAGTCTAGTACTACCACAAGATCCGCCTGGGGAAAGGCCAACAGTCGGTGTGAGAACAGTATGACTGTGCACTGCTGGGCATACGGCTGCGACGGGCCGAAGAGCTGTCGCAAGCCAGTGACGATCTTTGTTTCTGTATCCAGATCCAGGGCTGAGAACGGATCGTCCAGGATCAGCAGCCCTGGAGTTAGCCGGCCAGAGGCTGCCAGGGCCCGTGCCAGCGCCATACGCTGGCGCTGGCCGCCGGAGACACGGATACCCAGTTCGCCAATTTCCGTCTCCAGGCCCGCAGGGAAGGTGCGCAGGTCCTCATCCAGGGCAGCACAGGACACTGCCGAAGCTAGGACCGGGCGACCTCGTGCGGCGTCGGGGGTGGGGTCCTGGCCCTGACACAGGGTTGCCGAGCCTAGCAAGATATTGTCGCGGACGGTGCCAGAAAAGAGAGAGGGGTCTTGGGGGAGATAGCCAGTTCGGGCGGCGCGTTCGGCCGCTGGGATGGCCTCCAGGGGACGGCCATCCAACAGCACCCGGCCCGCTTCTAAAGGGTACAGGCCCAGCAGGACCCTGGCCAGCGCGCTTTTGCCTGCCCCAACGGGGCCCGTGACCGCGACCAGGGCGCCAGCCGGAATGTCCAGCCAGATGTCGCGTAATGCAGGCGCTGCGGCAGTCGAGTAGCGGAAGGTGACCCCGTGCAAGGCGACCGCCACCGGTCCGGTGGACACGGCGGGTGGTATCGGCGCCGGCTCCTGGAATCCGGCGATGTGGCCGGCACGGAATGAGGCGCCAGATGGCTCGCTGGCAAGCGGTGGTGGAGGAGCTAGCAGTGGACGCAGCCGCGCATACGCGGCAGCACCGCCCTGGATGGAGTTGATCATCTGTGGCACTCGGAAGCCGCGGTTGACGAAGCGTAGATAGAGCTCCAGGTAGGCGATGAAGGTCCCCACCGTCATGGCACCATGCACGACCTTCTCACCGCCCTGCCAGACCACGAACAGGACACCAGTCGTCATGAGGGTGGTGTAGACTGGCCGGAGTCCGCCACGCAGCCGCACCAGGGCCAGGTTGGTGTCTGCTTGCTCCCCCGACAGCGTCTCCACGCGTTCCACGGCTGCGCCAGTGCGGCCAAACAGCCGGAGCACACGGATACCAGCCAGCTGCTCCTGGAGCGCCGTGGTCAGAGAGGCGCTGGCTTCGCGAGAGGCGGTGGTGCGACCAGCGACCCACCGCCCCGTGGCCTTGGCCAGTAGCATGGCTACGGGCACCGGCAGCAGGGCCAGCACGGTCAGGATCGGGTCATAGACGAGCAGCGCTACTATGAGTGAGAGGGAAAACAGGATGGTGTCCCAGGTCTCGATAGAAAACTCGCGCACCCCCACGCCTAGCACCTCGACGTCGCCGATAATGCGTGCCATGACGTCGCCAGCCGGGGTGCTGTCCAGCCGTGTCATCGGCCAGGCAAGAACGCCGCGCCACGCATCCGCCCGTATGTTGGCACGGATACGAGCATTGGCCGTCATGAGCCACCAGCGCTTAACAATACGCGGAACTTCCGTGAGCAGCGTGCCGCCGACGAAGGCCAGGGCAGCCCAGCCCACAGCCTCAGTACCCACTGCACCTCGTTCAAAGGCCCGCACCGCGTCGATAGCCTGGCCTAGTAGAATCGCCGGCAGCACAACGGCAGTATTCATGATGATACCGGCAATGGAGCCGAGTATGAGCTGACCCGCCACCTGCCGGAAGTACGGGCGCATCTCCCAGAGATAGTAGCTCATCGACGATAGGTCCTTCCTGTGTGGAGTCGCATGCGGTGTCATGAGTGCCTTGAGCTTACGCCCAGGTCATGAGCAAGTCGCGCAATCTCTCTAGCGCCTGGGGCCTTGTCTCCGGACGTGTCGCAAACGCCGACAGATCGCTGAGCGCCAGGCCGGTGTGCCACGCGGTCATAAACTTGTCGGTGACCGGTGTTTCGTCACAGTATCCGTGCAATAGGGCGACACGGTCTGCGTGGGTCGGCCAACGCCAATCGAGTGCGGGATGACTGATGTAGGCATCGCCGAAATCGATCAGGCCGACAAAATCGAGTGTATCTGGCCGTACAAAGGTATGGACTGGGCCGGGATTCGAGTGCAGCGCTACCAGATCGACTGAGGCTGGGAGTATCGCAAGAACCTTGGACGCCAGGTTCGCTGGCGAGACGGCGAGTTGCCAGAGGCTTGGGGTGGCACCAATGACCTGTACTGCATGTGCCAGGGTAGTCTGCGCACGCTCAACAAACGCCTCCCGGGTGCGATTCCCAGGAAAGAGGGTGCTGCCATAGAAAGGCGCCTGGGGCATTGAGTGAAGGCGTCGCAGGGTCCTCCCGAGTTGATGTAACACAGCCATCCTTTGCTCTCCTGTGAGCTCGACCGTCAGCGCGGGGACTCCCTGCATCCGGGTCATCACAATGTATTCGATGTTATCATGCCTGCCGTATCCAAGCCCCTGTGGGACCACAATGTCTGGGTATGCGGCAAGCTGCTGCAGGAAGAACGCCTCCTTTTCCAAACTGGTCCGGGGGCGCAGGCGATGGGGCCGTTGGACCTTCAACACGAGGTGGTCATCAAGCACATAAGCACGGGCTTCCCCACCTGTCTCATCAATGCTGGTGACCGCGGAGCAGCGCACGCCATGGCGACGCACGATGTCAAGCACCGTCCGCTCATCCAGCACAGGATCAGCGGCATGGGGCTGACTGTACATATCCCTGGGTAGCATGCCTCCTCCTTATTTGTGATCAGACCCTGGCAGGGGGAAGCCAAAGGTTAGCCCTGTCGTGAACAGCCAATCAGGCGCGCCACGGCTGAACCCCCTCCTGATTCCCGCATCAACGACCACCTTGAGCCAGGGAGGTTGCCAGAGCCCGCCGAGGAGGCCGGAGTTATTAGCGGCTTGCCCGTGGACGCTTTCGCCATTGACCTCTCCTACCAGCCGCACAGTGGCCCCGATGGGCAGTTCCGTAATCACGCCCCAGACACCGAAGGGGCGCGTCTCCTCGCGGTCGACTCCACCCCCGATGTTCAGGTGGAGGGTGAACGGGGACACCCGGTGGCTCACAATGCCTACGCCTTCAAAGCCGAGCCGCCGCTCACCCGGCACGGTCGAGGGCAACAGTAGCCCCATCTCCACGGCCACACTCACACCCGCCTTCTCCTGGAGGATGCCCTCCCGCAGGACCGCCTTGAGGGACAGAGCTGGGTCGACGAGTTGCGGCGCTGTCCCCGGAGCCTCCTCGCCCTTGAACTCGCCGACGAGTTCCAAGGTCTGCGCTAGACCGTAATTGACCACCACCTGCGGAATCATGAAGGTATTCTCTCCCTGGGTGCGTATGAGCGTCAGATACCCCAGCTCGATTTCCATTCTAGCGCGCTCGGCCACCGCAGCATCGGTGGAGACAAAAGGTCGGTATCCCCATGCCGAGGAGTCCAGCAGGTACAGGAGCATCAGTACTAGAGTGCCCGAGCACACTGCGTCGTGTGCGCCTCGGTGCGGTGTGCTACGGCACCTCATACACCCGGATCTCCGCGCCTTGCGTGCCCCGATGGGGCACCGCCAGATACAGTCGACCGAGTTCAGGTACAAACAGCGCGGTCCGCGCCCCGGCAGCCGTGGGGATGGTCGTGACTGGCGTGTAATGATCGGCATCCTCCTGCGCCACAATGCTCAGAAATCCTTCCCCACCAGCTATGTAAATACGCCGGTGCAACGCATCATAGAACAGATCATCAGCATCGCCTACACTCTTCATCCGGGCAATCTCTTCGCCTGACTCCGTATCAACAATCATGAGCATAGGCGGTTTGCGGACGCCGGCAAACAGTCGATGATGAGATTCGTCCAGCGCCATGGGAAAATTGGCCTCAGCGCCCTGGAGTGGCCAGGTCGTGATGACGGCGCGTTTGTCTCGATCTACGACTGCAATATGGGGTGTGGATGGGACATTCACAAATATGCGCGGCCCTGCCTGCTCAAGTTGGAACGCTTCGGGATGGCCTTTGAGCGGGATATCCCCAAGGTGCTGTGTACGCCTGGCGTCGATGAGACCCAGGGCCCCCGCCCCGTACCCGACATAGAGCGTGTGGGTGGCCACGTCGTAGCGTATATTGTCGGCATCACTGGCCAACTTGACGGCGGTGCGGTGCTGGAATGAGATGCCATCAAATATGTCGCACGTGCCCGTGTGCCCATTGGTCACAACAATGGTGTTGGACTCTGGTATGAACCCGACCCCTTGAGGCTCGTGCAGTCCCGTGATCGTGTGCACACGAGTGCCGGCCTTGAGATCCAGGACTTCCAACGTATTGTTGCCCAGCGCAGCGACAAACAGCCGCTGGCCTTGGAGGTCCACCGCCAGGTGGTCAATCCGCCCCTCAACATGGGGCAGGGGGATCGTCTGTACCAGTCGCAGCGTCGTCCCCTCTTGGGCATACGCACGGCTGGTCAGAATAATCAGAGCCAGCAGCATGATGGTAGAGCAGTGTCGCATGGGGTGTTCTCCTTCTGTAGCGGTATGCGTTCTATCTTAGCTACCGGGCACACCGCGTATGACCAGGTCATCGAAGGCGGTGATGGAGTCAGCTTTCGTCCACAGGCCAACCTGGCCGGCACGATAACGAGAGTCCCGATGATCCAGAAGAAGCGCGCCATTCAGATAGGCTTGCATGTGATCACCGACTGCGACGACCCGAATCGTATGCCACTGCCCGAGTGTGGGTGGCTGTACCTTTGCTGTCGCCAGTTGATGGCGCCCACGGTCGTAGTAATACAGGCGAAAGTTGTTCTCCAGGGCATTGGCGCGCACAACATAATAGTGACCCTCGGCGAAGCGAAACACGATGCCGCCCGAGGCATCTTCCCGGCCCGCCATCGGCTTGAACCGTACCGAGACGTCGATATCAGTGTATGGACCGGGGGACGCTACCAGCACGTTGAAAGGGTTCTCTGTGGCACGCTGGACCAGCACCCGCTTCCCACTGGGCGCACCAGGCATCTCTTCCACCACCCACTGGCCCGCTACGAGTCGCCAGCCCTCCACCCCCTGCTGCTCGAAGTCGAAGCGCTCCACAGCGACCTCCTCAGGGATCTTGATCTCGGCAGCGTGGGCCCCCACCACGCTACCCAGTGCGCACACTGACACCACTCCCAGCCCACGCAGCGTGAGCTGCATGCTGGTGATCACAAAATTCGGCAGGATGAAGGCCCACCCTCCGGCCCAGGCTCCCCAGAAGAGGCCGCGCAGGTAGGAGATGAAAATCCCCACCTGAATGGCCAGGGGCCCAGGCAGAGACTGACATACCGCAATGGCCTCACGCATTTCCTCCCGGGTCAGCCCCTTGCGCTCTCCCACCAGTTTTTTTTCCATCTGCCCGCACAGCGCCACCGGCCCACCAAAGCCGAGTGCAGCCAGCCAGAGGTAATACCGGACAAGGCCCCAGATCGGGACGCGCGAGGCGACGCCCTCAGGGGTCCTTGTAGTCTGCGCCGCGTGCGGCTCCTGCTCCGCCATGGCTGTTGCTCCCCTCGCAGTGCACGTTAGTGCTGTTGTGTGGCGAGCGCGGCTTTCAGCCCCGTAGCCAGCGCCCGCGTTGGGCCCACACCCCAGTAGTGCAGAAACATCACGCGGGGGGATTCCACGGTCATATGCTGATGAATCGCCACAACATTGATGCCGGCGCCACGCAGCGCTTTCAGCACCGGTTGCAGTTCAGATTCGTGCATCGCAAAATCGCCGTCAACCACGGCGGTGTCATCACTGCCCACAAAGGCGGCCCACGTATTGACGCCCATGGTATTGCCGACATCATGGCCGTGCATGTTCGTGGTGCGCCCGATCGTGACCTTATACACGCCATTGGCCATCTGGCCCTTCACGCCAAGGGTGTCCTCAATGGGTTTGGGGTCTAAGGAGGTCTTGGCGGGATCAAGGTCCGCATGCGGGACGCTGCCCTTCCCCCCGCCGGTCTCCTTGATGGTGGCAAACACTTTGCCGACGGCTCCCGCGAGGGCCTCTGTGCTGCCCATACCGCCAATGTGCATGAACATGACCTTCGGGCTCTCCCAGAAAAAGTGGTTGTGCAAGGCCGTGACCTCAAGCCCATTGGTCAACGCCACGCTCATGACCGGATTCACCTGGTCTTCCAGCAGGACCATATCCCCCATGACCATGGTCTGGGTACCTACCGGCTGAAACGCCGCCCAGGAGGTGAGGCCCATAGGTGGAGTCATCTTGACACCGGCTGCCGTCACGGCCAGGTCGGTACGGGGCACACTGACTTTGAAGACACCCTCCTGAGAGTTGAGCTCGCCTTTGCCTCCTGTCAGTTGCTCAATCTTGGCTGTGTCGAGCGCTGGATCCGCCGCATTGACCAGCCCCCACCCCACGACCATAACCATAAGGATCCATACCGTGCCCGCGAGGGCGATCAATTGTCGCTTCATAAGGCAACCTCCTGACGCGACGGTGGCCGGATGGGGAGTGTGCCGCCGCAATAGACGTAGAGCGCATCATAGACGGGAAACTCCCGTGCTAACTTTTCATGGTCGCTGATGCCCATCTGCTGGAAGCCACCAGCAATAGCATCGAGCCCGCGTGATTCAGGGGTCAGATCCTTGTCCGCCGTGTCGGCGCCACGCACGATGAGCGCCAGGTGGTCCAGGGCAGGGTCTGTCCCTTGCAGTCCATACTTGTGCATCAACGCGTCGAAACTGCACAAAGGACCCTTATGCCCGAACTCCACGCCAGGAATATCATAGGGGATCGCTCCATGCGTGATCGCTTCTGCCAGAACCTGAGCGGCTGGCACATAGAGGAACTCCGGCTGGAGGTCGATAAAACGACTGATGAGCCAGGGACAGGCAATGCGATCCACTTTGGCCCGTTCTCGCGTAATCCACTTCATCGTATGCTCCTCATCTCCCCAAGACTCCCTGCTGCACACCCGAGGGAGCGGTAGCTGCTGGTGCACTCTGGCTCGTTGGCTTGTATAGCCAGGCCCATAGACAAACTGTCTAGGATAATGTAATATACGATGCTAATAATGTATCGTATATTACCACGTAATCTACATTACCGGCACGTAGCGAGAATTGCAAGATGGCGAGCGAAAAAAATGCATGGCTCTTGTTTATCATGAGTCAACCCGGCAAAAGTACCACTCCGCGGATTCGTCTCTGGCGGCTACTTAAAGGGCTGGGGGCGGCGGTGTTACGGGATGGAGTCTATCTGTTGCCGCACCGCGAGACGTTGCGCCAGGCGCTGGAAGAACAGGTACAGGGGGTCCAAACCTTAGGGGGAGCCGCCTATGTCCTGGCGGTCGAGCCCGTCACCGCCACAGACGCGCACTTCCGGGCGTTATTTGACCGGAGCGAGGAGTATGCGGCGCTCCTGGCCACGATCTCGCAATTACGCGCCACCCTCGCCGAGACAACTGAAGTGCAGGCCCGTCGTGGGCTCCAGCAGGTGCGACGCGAGTATGAGGCCATCGTGGCCGTCGACTACTTCCCTGGCCCCGCCCAAGTCCAAACTGCCCAGACCCTCGCTGAAGCTGACACTGCCGTCACCAGGCATTTTTCGCCGGATGAACCCCAGCCGTTGCACACGGGCATCCGGCATCTGGAGCGCACCGCGTACCGCGGGAAGCTGTGGGCCACCCGGCAACAGGTGTGGGTCGATCGCGTCGCCAGTGCGTGGCTGATCCGGCGCTTCATCGATGCCGACGCGCGTTTTCTGTGGCTCAACACCCCGCGGGACTGTCCTGACGACGCCATTGGCTTCGACTTCGATGGGGCGGCGTTTACCCACACAGGCCATCGCGTCACGTTCGAGGTGTTCGTCGCCAGCTTTGACTTGGGGACGGATTCGGCGTTGGTCCGGCTGGGCGTGCTCGTGCATGCACTGGACGTGGGCGGGGTGCCGGTGCCCGAGGCCGCTGGATTCGAAGCGATCCTCACGGGCGTGCGGGCGTCTGGTGCGGACGATGACCAGGTGCTCGCGGCCATGGTGCCCGTGCTGGATGCCCTCTATACCGCCTTCAGTCAGGAGACACCGTAAGAGCCCTCATCCCTCCCATGTGGCGCTGGCACGAGCAAGCGGACATGGCCGGCAATCTGGATGCAGTAGCACTGTCGGTGGGGGATGACCTCACCGTCCATTTCCACGCCACACGTGGTCTCGGGCAAGAGCTCGACCTGAGTGGCACGCAATGTTGTGGTATGCCGGGAGAGGTCATATTGTCCGGTAAGGATGATGGTAAACACCAGTGGATACAGCACGCGTGGTGTCGCGCGGATGAGCTTGACATCGAAGAGTCCGTCATCGCTCACAACGTCTGGGGCCATGCGCAGGATTGACCCGTAATGGGAGGTGTTGAGCATGGCACCCACGATATAGCGCTGCGACGGCAATGTGACAGTATGTCCGGCAGCATCTGTGTAGCGGATGCGCATCGGCCAGGGCTGAAAGCCAATGTGGCGTATAGCCTCGTAGGTATAGCCCACCAGCGAATTGGTGACACGACGTTCCAGGAGGTACGGAAACAACCCAAAACTCACATTGACGCCATAACACTCCTGGTTGACTAGGCTAATGTCGAGACGGGTCGTATACCCCTGACGAATCGTCACGAGGGCCTTTTCGCAGTCGCGCTCCAGGCCAAAAGAGCGCACCAGATTATTACCGGTCCCGTACGGAATAACACCGAGGGGGATGTGGGGCAGCAGCCCGTGTCGCGCCAGCGCTGAGAGGACAATGTTGACGGTGCCGTCTCCCCCCACGGCAATCACACAGTGGCTATCGTGGCTATGACGTGCAAAATCCGCGATGTCATAGCGCGTCCCTGTCCCACCAGCCTGGGGCGTCGTATAGGTTACGGCCACGGTGCCGCCCAGGAGTCTCGCTGCCTGCCTGACAAGCCCCGCCTCACTCGCGCGGCTGTAGCGTTTTGCCTTCGGGTTAAACACCAACAGGTATTTCACGACGTCCTCTCTCTGCACCACTGCCGAGATTGTGCCATCCCGGCCTGTATGTACGATGTATTCATGTCCATAGTCATAATGACCGATCTCATGTGCATGGGCAACCATCTTGCCGCCTGGCCACAGAGGTCTCTCCTCTCTGCATGATAGGGGGACAGGTCGCCCATAGGCCATTGCCCATAAAATCCATTGTAGCTCTGTGAAGGGAACATATTCAATTGGGACCCGCCCTGAGGCAGGGTAAGCGCATTTGGCGTAGCCTGTTAAGACCTTAAAGAGATAGTCGCGA
>AR_comb_assmDRAFT_10227000_pt1 | contig 11344 bp, 10 predicted proteins | sample ArasoioldDNA_FD_10543 | JGI IMG/M metagenome (IMG submission 10543) | reverse complement strand
AATCTCACCTTCGGTCAGCCGCTCTCGCTCGATAGATATCGCCAGGGCTTCCCGGATACGACGATCGGAAAAGGGAGCGCGCGTTCGATTGAATTCATATAAATTGATCGCGCCATGGGTAGCCTTCTTAAAATCCTGGAATGGCGCAAGAAGCTTTAGCGCCAAGGGTTCAAATTCCGTGTTCGACACCGCGTCTACTCTTCCTGAACGGTAAGCTTCGAGTGCATCATCCGGGGATTCGGCGGGAACGAACTTTACCATATCGACGGATGTTTCTGCAGCGTCTCGATATGTTTCAGATTTCGTTAGCACAATGCCATCCTTAGCGACTGACGTGAGACGAAACGCACCATTGGAGACGATCGCCTGCTCGGGTACCGGTTGATTGAATTCGTTCCCATCCCCGAAGATCGGCGAAAAAACGGGGTTCGCAATAAGCTTCGGAAAATCAGGATCAGGCTTGTCGAGCGATACCATCAAAAGGTCCGGCCCAATGGGCTTTATTGCGAGGGTCGTGGGTTTAGGAATCGATTGAGCAATTGTCGCTGAAGGCACGTTTCCAGAAGCATTCTCATTCGACCGAGCGGTACTCGGATCGGAGACAGGACCTCCCGTTGGTGATAGTGAAGGCCTAGGCGCTACAATTTGTGTCTCATCACGCCGTTTTTCGTTCTCGCTATTTGCGGATTTTTCTCTCGCGAAATTCCTAAGCAGTTCCGGATGGGCAGCCTTCTCACCTAGAGCATTCAAGCGTTCCCATGAGCGAACGAAATCTTCCGCGGTGATGATCTTCCCATTCGACCATTTCACGTCTCTTCGCAGCTGAAATGTCCACGTTCGGCCGTTGTCGGGTGACATCCATTTTTCGGCGACCGCCGGCAAAGCATCAAAAGTTTTTGGATCGACTACGGTAAGTCCTTCATAAATTGAGCGAACTATATCAGTCTCAGGCGGAGCGGCGGCGAGCGCCGGGTCGAACGAACGCGGCAGTTTGCCGTTGCTCCATCGCAATTCGCGCTTTGCGGGCGGAGTGACCTCTGCAAAATACGGACTCGCACCTGGTTGTACCCGATCGGTACAAGCAGCGATCAGAATTGCGACCAAAACGATCAAGAATCGCACGCACAAAGAACTGTCGCCGAGAAGTCCCCAGCTAAAGAATACATTTCTTTGAGATCGCCAACTCATCGTCAATTAACCGTAGATTTTTTCAACTCCAAGAAGACATCATTGACCCGTCGTCTGGTGTCGCCAAACCCGTTAGACGTATCGATCAAATAGTCTGCGAACGACTTCTTTTCTTCCTGGGGCATTTGAGAGGCGACTCGGCTGGCGGCTTCGTCCGCCGACAAACCATCGCGCAGCATAAGCCTCTCTAATTGTATCTCAGGCCGGCACCAAACGACTATCATCGCGTCAAAGCGTCGGTAACCGCCCGATTCGATCATAAGTGCTGCATCGACAATAGTTATCCCGTCCGGGTCGTCCCGTTCACGAGCTATTATCCAGCGATTTTGCTGCTCTATAACTAATGGATGCACTATCGAATTGAGCAGTTGTCGTTTTTCGTTGTCAGAAAAGACCATCGAGCCGAGTTTGCTCCGGTCAAGTGCTCCACCGGGAAGCAGGACCTCGCCTCCAAAATTCTCAACGATGCGTTTTAGACCGACAGTACCCGGTTCAACGACCTCGCGCGCCACGTGATCAGCATCAAGCACATAACAACCGAGCTCACGGAACACCTCACAAACAAAACTCTTGCCGACAGCGATGGATCCCGTGAGGCCGACCTTCAGCATTTAGCGACCATGCCTTTTTGCGAGCTTGTTCACATTGAATTCGGCGATCTCTTTCAACGTCAATCCGAGCTCATCGGCGCAAGCCGAGATATACCAGAGCACATCACCAAGCTCGTCTTTTAGTTTTGCACGTATCTCGTCGTTCAAAACTCCACCGTGATCGCGTTGGATCTTTTTTACGATGTTCGCGACTTCGCCGGCCTCGCCGGCCAGGCCGAGCGTCGGGTATTCGAGATTGGACATTCGCCGCGGGTAATGAGCCGTCTGGCTCGCTTCAGATTGGTATTCTTCAAAGTTCATAGGTTTGTGAATCGTAAATGGTAAACAGCTTTCGCGTTTCAAAGCTTGCGGCGTATCTTTGCGGCTTTAACGGTGTTCTTCATCAGCATCGCGACGGTTAAAAGGCCGACGCCACCCGGAACCGGAGTGAAATTTCCTGCTCGCTCCATCGCGTCTTTTGGATTGACGTCGCCCACCAACGTAAAGCCGCGCTTTTGTATCGTCGCCAAACGCCTCTCAAGCTCCTCTTCAGCAAAAAGCTCGCGGGCGAATACAGAGTCTGAAACACTATTGATCCCGACATCGATAACTGTGGCCCCTTTCCCGATGTGTTCGCTACGGATCATTCCGGCCCCGCCTATCGCCGCGACAAGGATGTCAGCCTCGCGTGTAACCGCGGGAAGATCAGGCGTTCGAGAGTGGCAAATCGTCACTGTCGCATTCTCATGCAATAACAACATCGCCATCGGCTTGCCGACAATATTACTCCGCCCCACGACAATGGCTTTTTTGCTGGCGATCTCGATGTTCGACCTTTTCAGGATCTCGATGACGCCGGCGGGCGTGCATGGTACAAGCGAGTCGTAGCCCTGCATCAAACGGCCGGCGTTTACCGGATGAAATCCATCGACATCCTTTGAGGGATCGACCAATTCGAGTATTCGCCTTTCGTTAATGTGTTTCGGCAGCGGCAATTGAATCAAAATTCCGTCGACATCGTCGCGGCCATTTAGTCGGCATACGACACCGGCAAGGTCGTCTTCCTTGATCTCGGCCGGTAGGTGTTCATGTTCAGAAATAAGTCCGAGTTCGCCCGCTGTCTTTATTTTACTCGCAACGTAAACCGACGACGCTGGGTCCTCGCCCACACGGACGGCAACAAGGCACGGCGTAACGCCTTTTGAGCCGCGCAATCTCGCAGCCTCAGCCGACACTTCTGACTTGATCTCATCGGCGATCGCTTTGCCGCTAAGAATTCTCGCTGCCATAGGTACGAAAGGGCGATTTTAACTTAAGAGCAACAAGATTGCGAAGATACTCCCGTTTTGAGCGCCGCTGAACGCTATGAAATAATTTGGTCGGACCCTCATATATGCACAAAGCTTTTATTGTTGTTCTGCTTTCGGTGGTTCTCATCGGTTGCCAGCAGTCTGCAAAAACCGGCAACAACTCTGAAGCCAGGCGTTTCCCATTCAAAGGAAAGGTGGTTTCCGTTAATAAGAATTCAAAGAAGGCAACGATTGCGCACGAAGAAATTCCGGGTTACATGGGCGCGATGACGATGGAGTTTCCGATCCACGAAGACTGGGTTTGGAACGACCTGGCGCCGGGTTCCGAGGTGCATGCCGAGCTTGTCGTCGACAACACCGCTAAAGACCCGTTCTGGCTTGAAAAGGTCGGCATCGTCGCCGACGCGGATCCGAATGCGACGCCTACGCCCGATCCTCTCATTGGCAAAGCGGTTCCCGATTTTGCTCTTACGAATCAGGACGGCAAGCGTATCTCGATGAAGGATTTTCACGGTAAGGCTCTGGCGATAACGTTCATCTATGCACGATGCCCGCTGCCAGATTACTGCATTAGAATGTCGATGCACTTTAGCGATGTTGCCAATCAATTAAAAAACGATGCCGATCTTAAACAGAGTATTCGACTGCTGAGTGTCTCGTTCGACCCGGAAAACGACACGCCGGAAAAGTTGCGCAAGTACGGAGCGGGCTACCTGGGAAATCAGGATCCACCTGACTTTTCGATTTGGCAGCTTGCGGTTGGGAGCGACGCCGAAGTGCGAAAGATCGCCGATTTCTTTGGACTGGATTATACAATCGATGAAAGCAACAAAACGCAGCTCATTCATAATCTGCGAACCGCGGTCATTTCTCCTAAGGGCAAGGTGACGAAAATATTTGCCGGAAATGAATGGACACCGTCGCAACTTTTGAATGAGCTCAAAGCCGCGGCTCAGCATTAACTACCTGAACCGGTCGAAGCGTAAAATACGCGGGTGAGCCATTGACCTCTAACGAATTTCACCCTATTTTGGCAGCGGGGATAACCCTCTTGCCATTTTTTCTTTACATTTGGAGAACGATGAAAACAAAGACTGCCCGACTGCTATTCGTGTTTCTAGTCATTGCCGCAACGGCTTCGATCTCACATGCGCAAAAAAGAAACATAACGGAAAAGGACCTTTTCGATTTCACGTGGATCGGCGACTCCCAATTGTCGCCCGACGGATCGATGGTTGCGTTCGTTAAGGTCTGGGTCAACGACAAAAAGGACGGATACAACACCTCGATCTGGAGCGTGTCGACCACCGATGGACAGCTGCGTCAATTGACCTCCGGCATTCATGATTCCAGCCCGCGGTGGTCACCGGACGGCCGTTACCTCGCTTTTGTTCGCGTGACAGAAAAGGACGGGCGGTCCGACACACCTCAGCTTTTCATGCTGCCGATGGGCGGAGGCGAGGCGTTCCAATTTACGAGCATGCCCCGTGGTGCTGGCGGCATCGGTTGGTCGCCGGACGGAAAGTGGATCGTATTCGGTAACAGCCAGAATGCGACGGAGGTTGCACGCGCGGGCAAGCCCGCTCCTCCGTCTGCCGATGGTCACGAATCTGATGTGAAGGTGATCACACGAGCCGGATATAGGTCCAACGGTGCAGGCTATCTTGATTTTACGCACGCTGGACACATTTGGGTCGTCGCTGCACCGCACTCGTCGGATGAAAAGGTTACGCCTAAGCAGCTCACCAGCGGCAACTTTAGTGAGGGAGGCGCTGTTTGGGCTCCCGACAGCAGCAAGATCTACTACACGACGAACCGCAACCCCGAGCCATATTACGAGCTCGGTACGACCGAGGTCTGGTCCGTCTCGCCGACGGGTGGACAGCCGCAGATACTCACTAAGGCGAACATGGGGTTCGGCGGTCTGAGCATCAGTCCCGATGGGAAACGGCTTGCATTGCTCGGCTCGCCGAATGAGCCCGTCCGGTCGTATGCCAAAACTGATCTTTGGATGCTCGACATTGCCCAAAACGCTCAGCCGAGAAACCTCACCAGTTCGATGGAGATCGAGGTCGGTGGTGGAGGTATCGGCGGCGACCAGGCACCGCCGCGGGGTGGCGGCGGAGGCGGAGTGATCTGGGGCAATAACGGCAAATACCTGGTGATTGAATACGGCAAGGAAGGGCGGTCCCAGCTTGCCGTGTATCGTCTCGACAATGGGGCCGTGGACAATCTCACGAACGGGAATCAAACGATTCAAAGCTACAGTGTAGCTCGCAACGCCGACAAGATCGCTTATACCGCTTCAACTCCGACGAGAATAGGCGATCTCTACGTTCTAGACGGTAGCGGAAAGCCCAAGCAGCTGACTCACATCAACGACGCACTTTTTTCAAAGCTCAACCTTACCGAGCCGGAAGAGATCAAGTATAAGAGTTTCGATGGAAAAACGATCGAGGCGTGGGTGCAAAAACCGCCGGATTTCGATCCGTCAAAAAAATACCCGTTGATCCTGAACATTCATGGCGGCCCGCACACCGCGTACGGGTATGTTTTCGATCATGAATTCCAGTGTATGGCAGCGAAAGGCTACGTTGTTCTTTATCCGAATCCACGCGGCTCGACGAGCTACGGGCAGGACTTTGGCAACATTATCCAGTATCACTATCCGGGCGACGACTACAAGGACTTGATGGCTGGTGTCGATGAGTTGATAAATCGCGGCTACATCGACGAAAAGAAGCTCGGGGTCACGGGCGGCTCCGGCGGCGGATTGTTGACCGACTGGACAGTAACACAGACGCAGCGTTTTGCAGCCGCCGTGGCCCAACGCGATATCACAAACTGGGCCGATTGGTGGTACACGGCAGACTTCAGGCAATTTGAACCGAGTTGGTTCAAGGGAGCTCCTTTCGAGCAGGAAGACGATTACAAGGCACGGTCACCAATTACCTACGTCAAAAACATTACGACACCGATGATGTTCATCCTTGGCGAAGCGGATTACCGTACGCCGCCGGGAGCAGGAGGTGAGCAGTTCTTTGTCGCCTTGAAATATCGCCATATTCCGACCGTGATGGTGCGATTTCCGAACGAGTCGCATGAATTGTCACGCTCGGGTCAGCCATGGCACCGAATAGAACGTCTGCAGCATATTGTTGGATGGTTCGATAAATGGCTGATGGGAATTCCGAAGCCGGAATACGATGTAGCGGCACCATAACGATCCGGCCCGGTTGAAACTCAGTGATCGTCTGTCACCCGGCGATCGAAGACTAACTTACCAGCGACTAAAGTCGTAATGACGTCACGCGCATTGGATGAGAAGATCAACGCTGTGCAGATGTCGTGCACCGGTTGCTGTGCCGGTTCTGCTAACTCAATCACGGCAATATCAGCCTGCTTCCCAGCTTCAAGAGAGCCGACTAAATGATCGAGTCCGAGGGCCTTGGCACCATCAATTGTGGCGACTTTCAAGACCTCTGTCGCCGAAATGAATCTGGCCGACCCTTCACGATTTCTCGCAGCAAGTACAGCAAATCGAGCTTCTTCCAAAAGATCGCAGACGTTGTTACTTGCTACGGAGTCGCTTCCGAGCCCCGTCGATATTCGCGCATTTAGAAACGACTCGAACGGAGCGTACCCGTGACCGAATTTTGCATTCGATTTGGGACAGTGCGCGATCTTTGCGCCGTTGGCTGCAATACGCTCCAGATCGCTGGACGAAACCGTAACGCAATGAGCTAACAGCGGCCGCGCAGCCAGAACACCTAGACGTTCCAGATACTCGACCGGTGTGCAAAGCGGACTCTGCCACTCGACGCCGTACTTCTCGTAGACGTTCGTAAAGAAGCCGGTACCACACGTTAGAAGTTCGTGCTCATCAGTTGATTCCGCAACGTGGATGGTCATCGGAACGCTGTTCAAGATTGAGAACTGAGCGATCAGTTCAAACAAACGGGAACCGACTGTATACGGCGAATGCGGAGAAAGTCCAACACTAACAAGATCGGTCGCCGTCGCCTGAAGATCGTCGAACTTAGCTATCAACTTTTCAAAGTCGGCATCAGCGGTCCGGTTCTCGGGCGAGAAGTCTGTCTCCTGAAAGACGATTCCCCGCAAGCCGGCTCGATCTAGCGCGGAGAACCCGGCGCGACCAGCTCTTCCAATATCACCAAAACATGTTACTCCCGCACGTGCGCCTTCCAACGCGCCAAGATACGCGGCATCTTCGATCTCTTCAGACCTCATCCCATCGCGCAGGCCGCTTAGTTTGAGAAGCCAGGCACTGAAATCATGTTCGACATCATCGAGCGAGCCGCGCATGGCAGTGATCTCGAGATGCGAATGGCAATTCACGAAGCCGGGAAGAATGGCGGCATCTCCAAAATCTTCGATGGCCGCGTCGGGATAGTTTCGAATTAGGTGGGACCGAGATCCAACAGCCATTATCGAGTCGTCCTTGACGAGAACTGCTCCGTCCACTATCGGATCTGATGTGATCGGCAAAACGTGTCGAGCGGCGAGAATCTTCATTGACGGCGATCTAGTTTTCCGTCCTTAGCGGTTTTGACTCGCGATAACGAGTGAGGATGGATGTCACGTACGCTTTCGTAGAAGGAATGCCAATACGTTTGACGAAACCGTTTTCTGAAAGGTCATCGGCTCCGCGCGTCCATTCTTCAACGCGACTGGGGCCGGCGTTATAAGCGGCCAGCATCATTGCCGTTTCTGCAGGTTGTCCGTGATAGCTTTCGCGAAGTTTTTCAAGATACCAACAACCGATCTGGATATTACGTTCGGGATCGCTGAGAAGCTTAACGACGTTTTCCGAAGTCTGTCGTTCAAATTCGCGAAGCCCCGTCTCGCGCGCCCAATCACGCGCAACGAGTGGGGTCACTTGCATCAGCCCGACTTCTTCGTCGGCGCCGATCCGCTGCGGTCGAAACCACGTCTCTTCGTAGACCACGCTCCAAACCAAACGATCGTCAAGCCTGTAAACGGCCGCTTGCTTAATGATCATCGGATCGAAACGATGTTCCCAATAGTCTCGAAAGAAGTAGTACCCAGCCGCACCGACTATCGTGAGCACAAAAAGAATCGAGACGAGATAGCGTTTCATCTTTGAGGAGAAATCGCGAAGATCTGAAAAGCCCTGAAACTCAATTGTAACTGATGTTACACCTGCTTTGGCTACGTGGCTCAAGCGTGGATCCAACAAGATGACGGTGTGGGTTCACGTTTTTGGAGAACTAGAACGTTTCTTCGAAGGTTCACGGCCTTTCTGTATCTTAGCTTTACCTTTCATGCCGTTTTCGCCGACTTCCCGCGGCTCGCTTAGAACATGTCGAACGTCTGTCGCCGGTTCCAGTCCACTACGGACCATCTCGGCAAAAAAGTCGACGTCATAGTCCGCCTCGCGCGCCATCTCTTCGCGGATCTTTAGCAATACTTCAAGAAATTTCGGCCGGCGATACATTCCGTTTTCAACTGTGCACTAAAAACTCCGGAGTTACTATGACTGGCGAGAAAAAGCCCGCGGCGGTATTGAAAAGACGCAGCCGCGCCTGTTTCCTGACATTAGCAATGTGGCCAAAGTTCCACGTGACCAGATAGTCGATCTTATGAAATGACGCGAGCGCGACATGGACCGCATCTGCGAGAAACTTTCGATGAAATATGCCACGCGAAATATAACCCTCGGCCAGGATCGCGACCTCCTCATTCAATTCAAGTTTTGGCAGGTTCTTTATCAAATTCAAATACCCCGACCTGTGAGGCTCCGCAAGCCGGTCGATCTCGCGTTCGACGAGCTTTGAGCTGTACGCCTGATATTCCTTCAACTCATGCTCCCACCAGCGAATCGTCAGATCGCGACGAAACGGCTCCCCATTGTCGAGATATGCGCCGACAACCGAAGTTTCGAGATAGAGCGTGAGCTTCATTGAGCTAAGGATAACCGATTCTGTGCAGGAGGGCGCGGATGCTTATTTAGCTCGCCTATTTTATCGGCACAAATATGACTTTGGAGTTCTTGAAATCAAATGTGAGGCGATAGTTTCTTAGGAAGTTGCCGCCGAGGATCCCAGCTTGTTGAAAGCCCGAGGCCTCGTTGATCATGTTCAGGTCAAGAGCGATGGCGGCGATGCTCTCGCACGAATTATTTCCAAATGTGACTCTCGGCAGCATGTATGACGGTACGTCTTCGGTTATACCGGCAGAGCCGATAACTCTCATCTTTGCCCCGCGAAGGTATCTGCTAACCTCCTGCAGGCCCGCGATCTCGTCAGAGATGACCGATACGCTGGCGCCAGTATCAACGATGAAGTTGAATGTATCGTCGATGCCCTGGAGCTTTACCTCACCGCTTAGGAAACCGCTCGATGTCAACCGAAGCGGAAGCGAGAGTTCATTTTCGACCGTGCTTGCGACGGGACCTTCCCGCTTCGTCAATGAAAAGGTGAGATCTCCATAGTCGATCGTGGTAAGAAACTTAGAAATAAGGGAAAGACCGATATAACCATCGATGTCCTCGGAATTAGTATGAAACTTCCGAATATAAACGGGGACATTCCTGATCTTTACATCATCTAACGCAACGTCGTGAAGAAAGCCGTAAACGATCTCGAATTTACCGTCGCCGCCGATTCCTTTGGCAAAGCCACCCTTTGTTATTTCGCGTATCTTAAGACGTTTGGCGGTCTTGTCAGATATCACTGAGATCCCGGAACCTGTGTCAAGAACAAAGTTCAGCAACTCGTCGCCATTGTTGATACGGATCTTAATCACCGGCCTGTTTCCGATCAACGTGAAAGGAAGCTTCGCTTGCTCCTGTCCGGCGGTGACGTAAAGGGACGTCTTTTGACCTAAGTAACTGAGAAAATTTATCAGACCCTTGATCCGCAGTCGGCGGTCCGAATCCATATCCGTGGATATCTCAAGAAATCTTTTGTAAGCTTCGGCCGACTCTTTATACCTTTCCGCTCGGGCCGAGACCTGCCCAAGTGCGAATTGATAGTCGGGCTCATCCGGATCTCGGAAGGTTGCTTCCAAGAGATCGACAAGGCTGTTTTCAATGCGGTTCTCGTAGAATTCGAGCATTCCCAGCGCGGCCCACGCGAGATCTTCCTTGCGGTCGATCGAAAGCGATTTTTCAAAACAACGGCGCGCTTCCGGAAATTTTCCGGCCGTCAGAAGTGTTACGCCCAGAACTGCAAAGGCCCTCGCGTTATGCGGCTCTGCTTTGGCGGTCTCGAAGGAAAGGTTATAGGCCTCAGCGACGCTTCGCCGCTTGGCGAGCAAGTAGGCCAATGCCAGTTTTGCATCCGAGTATTTCGGATCGACCTCGATGATGCGCCGGTATATCTTCTCCGCATTATCAATGCGGCCCTTCCGGTCCTCTTTGCGCCCCAATTTAAAGAGGGCTTTCGGATCGGTGGCCGATACAAGCTGGTCATCGATAGTTTGTGAAAAGGCTATTAAGGATAACGAGGCGAGAGCGAAGGTGAGGAGGCACAGACGGGTAACGAGTTCAGGCCAATTAAATAGGCTTTCTCGCCGAACCATTACTCCTCCAATTAGTTATTTAAGAACAAAGCCAGTCTTGATCGACCATAGCACCAAATCAAGTTCGTCGAAGTCGATCTTGACCTTGTCAGTCAGACGGCGCACTTGCTGCTCGACACTTAGATACCTTGCCCGGTTACTTGGTGGCTTCGGGTCGTCAATTATTTTCAATTCAGCCAAACACCTTAGCACGTGTTTGTCGAGTATGGCATGACCCATATAACCAATATTTCTTAAAAAGTGGCTCGCCTCTTTGTAACCCAATCCTTTTATACCCTTTTCGCTTGCCAGCCAGTCACGGCGGGCATTGTCATCGTCAAAGCCAGCCAAACGTTCCGGCAGCTTCATATCGCAATCAGATCTGAGAAAATCCCTGGAATTGACGATGTATCTGGCGCGAGCATTGGGATAGCGGTGCACGCCGCTCAAGACGTTTGCCAGTTGCTCAGCCGTTCCATCCTTCAGAAGCGGTCTCGAAGCCTCAACTGACCGCAAACCCATCTTGGCCGAACAGCCCCCGGTGAAGAAACAATAAACCATTTCCTCCCAAAACCGATCGGCGTTTTTCTCATCTCTTACCGCTTTAAATTCCGTCAATCGGTTGCGGATCTCCTCCGCTCTCTCGCGATGGACAGCCTTTATTTTACCAATGGTTAACGGTTCCGATGGCCTTTTCACGCGATAAGAGAT
>AR_comb_assmDRAFT_10202333_pt1 | contig 11344 bp, 4 predicted proteins | sample ArasoioldDNA_FD_10543 | JGI IMG/M metagenome (IMG submission 10543) | reverse complement strand
CCCGCCGTGGCGAGCTGCCGGCTCGATGGGGCTGCGGCGACCGTCGCAGCCGGCATCGGAAGATCGATCAGCCGGTATATCTCGGCAAGCGCCCGGTCGGTTGCTGTGCCCGGTTCGAAGAAAAGCGCCGCGGCTGTACGTTGCCGTTCGGCCGAGAGGCGTTGAGGTTGTTGGAGAGCGGCGAGCACCGCGTTCGTGACCATCCGCGGATCCGTCGCGACATCGGCAGCGGCGCGAAGACGTTCGACCTTCTCGAGGCTGATGCCCGCCTTCTTAATCAGCGCGGGGCGGTCGAGGACGATGAGAGGCCGATCGAGCAGCATGTATTCGAATGCGATGGAGCTGTGGTCGCTCACCATCGCATCGGACGCCACCATGAACGGGCAGCCATTCGATTCGCGGGCGATGCGCACGCGTGCGTGGGCGTCATACCGGCGCAGCTCGTCGGCCCAGTCGATGCCGCCTGAACCGCGCCGCTGCCGGTCATACGACCGGTCGTGCAGCTTCACGATGACCTGAAGTCCGGCGGCCGCCAGGCGTTCAACGACATCGAGCCCGCCCGTGTTCAGCGACGACTCGGGCGACCAGGTTGGCGCGTAAATCACCGTCGGCACGGACGGATCGAGCTGAAGGGAACGCGCGATCGCCTCGCGATCCAAGGACCCGTCGACGAGGCAATCCACCTTGGGGTAGCCGACAATGGGGGCGTGTCGCTCATCGTCGATTACGAGACCAGCGTCGATGTAGCGCCGCCGGCGATCGTCGTTCGCGAACATGAGGCAATCGAACCCGGCGATCGTCGGTGCCAGATCGACCGGAGCGTCAAGGTTGTACTTGCCGGCCACGCCGTGAAAAAGGTGGATGCGCCGGGTGAACCGGTACAACCACGTCATGTCCCAGAAGTCCGTATTGATGTACGCGTCGGTTTTGAAGCCCCTGGCGACTTTACGGCTGAGGACGTTATCGGTGATGCCGAAGAGCCCGAAGATGTCATCCGGTTCCCACGCGGTTGCGCATGAGGTGAACCAGAGCTCCACTCTCGGGTCTTGCTTGAGCCGTTCGTACAGCGGCATGAAGATCGTCAGGCTCATCGGCGACGCGGCTTCGAAGAGAACGCGCTTCCGATCCTGCGTCGTTCGAGCGACCGTGTCGTCGAGCGCGTGAATGCGGCGGATTGCGTGCCGGCGGAGACGACGGTACGGCGTGTCGTGGACGAGCGACACCGAGCCACGTGCCACCTGGGGTGCCTCGGTGTTCGAGAGCGCCGTGCTGGGGGGCTGCGGTCTTCCAACCAGGAGGCGCCGCACCCGCGTCCGCCAACGCTCGTTGGCGAAGGTCGATAGGTACAGCCGCAGGGTTGCCAAATCGAACGGCGCCTGCGCGAGGGCGCGGCGGAACTGGGCCCGGGCGCCGCGAGCGTCTCCGGTTTCGAAACGATTGTGTCCCCAGTCGCGATGGAGGACGTGACGGCGCAGTCGCTCGCATCGCTCTGGACCCGCTCTGTGCCGGGCGCAGGCGTCGTGGCAGAGCGCCTGGCTCTTCGCCATGACCAGCATTTGGGCTTCGTATGTGCGATCGATCTGGCGGCTCATCAGGCCGCCCCGACGATGATGCGCGAGCGGCGTGCTGATGTATCCGATCGGATGACGTGCGGCGGTGCGCAGCCAGAGATCCCAGTCCTCGACATGGATCTCCCGGCGCTCGTCGAAGCCGCCGACCTCTTCCAGTACCCGGCGCGGCATCATGACCGTCAGGGTGTTGATGAAGAAATCCGTGTGATACAGCTCGCAGAATGCCAGCCGGGGCGGCCCGTCGAATGATGCGCCGTGGCGCGTCCCGTGGACGACTGCGGTATGCAGCAATCCCGTCTGCGGATAGCAGCTGAAATACTCAACCTGTCGCGCCAGCTTTTCGGGCAGCCACTCGTCATCGGCGTCGAGGAACGCGACCAGCTCTCCCGTTGAGGCGCCAATTCCTGTGTTGCGGGCCCGGGCCGGACCGCCGTTCGCCTGGCGGATGCATTGGACGCGTCCGGAGAACTCCGCGAGCGCTGCAGTCAGTGCCTCGCGATCCTCCGAGCCGTCGTCCACGAGGACGACCTCGAAATCGGTGAACGTCTGGGCGAAGACCGATCGCAGCGCCGACGTGACGAGCGGCGCGGCGTTGAATACGGGTATGACAACGCTGACATGTGGCATACGGCAGCTGGATCGACGGTTACTGAAGCCTGAGCGGCTTGACCGCCACGACACGGAACCCGACCTGGTTGCGCTCCAACTGGCCTCCGATGCGCTGAGAGTCCTGCTGGGTGCGGCCGTAGAAACCTTCCAGCTTCAACCACCGTGTCGCGGAGTAACCGAGAGCCGTGGAAATCCACGAGCTCTGCAGGCTCGGCTGATTGGTATCAAGCGGATCGTTGTGGAGCCAGGTTATGCCGCCGTCGACATAGGTGCGAGTGAGGCCGAGAGGCATGTGGACGTATGCCGCCCACTGCTGGTTTTGAAGCGTTCCACCGAATCCGAACGAGGGAATGTACGATCGCAGGTAGCTCGCCGAGACGACGCCGCGGCCGGTCTTGTGAGAAACGCCGGCGTGCCACTCGGGGCCGGTGCGCGCTTCATGTGTCAGGCCCGCACCGAGCATCGCCACCCCGACCGCTCCGTCGATGGTGGTCCCGGCGCTGACTTGATACTGTGCGGTTGCCATCGTCGTCTGTATGTTGAATCGGTCTTCGGGACCGGCGACGCCGGCGATCATTCTGCCGTTCACGATCGCGCGCTCGAATTGGTATTCGCCGCCCACCGTGAGCCTGCGACTGAGCGAGTAATCGATTGAGGTAATGATGTCGTGCGCGTGGCCTCCCTGAAGCTGATTCGAGGTGAACGCATTGGTGTCGAAGTCAACTGCGCGCAGCACATAAGTGCTTTTGAGCGCGACACGCTTGGACAGCGCCGCATGAATGCCGCCGGTTGCGGCAAACGATCGGGATCCGGTGCGAAAAAACGGAACTCCGGCCAGTTGAAGGACATCCGTGGTCGGAGAGGCATTGAAGGATTGCTGGCCGAAGAACGTGAGTCGGGCATTTGCCCGTCGTTCGGCCATGGCGTGAAACGATTGCTGAAGGCTATTCAACTCGGTCAGCGTCGCATAGCGGAGGAACGATCCTGAATAACCCGTTGAAAATTGCGTGTACTTCCCGGTGTAGCTCAGGTTCGCCGCCGGGGTAATGGGTGACCCGTAGTCGGCAGGAGGATTCGTGCCGGGATTGACGAGGAGCACGTTGTCGTCCCACGTTCCGCCGACCGTCATCGACGGAGTGAAGACCCAACCCGGTGGCGGCTGTTGAGCAGGAAGAGCACCGCCTTGGGCTCGAACAACGGAGGGCACGATCAATCCCGCTCCGACGAGTGCGGCAGCAAAGAGTCTTAATACATTTCGCATCTCTGGATCCTTGCCTCACACGAAGAATCACGCGTGCTCATGGCCTTCGGGCACCCGTATGCTCGAAATGCATGGGGCAGCAAGTGAGGTGCCACGCGACAAATTTGTGAAAAATATGGTCTTAGCCTCCCCATCGATCGGACGTCCCCGCCGAAGTGGGAATTGGAATCCCGTCTTTAGGCAAACCGTGACCCTCGATGCGCCGATGTAATCCTTACAAACGGCTCAGTTGTTTTTGACTGCACATCTGGAGCCTGCCGCTTATAGGCGGCCCCGAATGCGGGACTGGGCGCAGCTTCTCTGCAGTTGGCGCATCAATTGCGACCGCCGCTCGGTTCCATTGCTGACCCTCACTCTCAATCCAAACAAGGTGTGCCCCTGATGCGTCTGTCCTTCGTGTGTCGGCTCGGTCTGCCGACTATCCTTTCGTTTCTGTTTGCGGGCTCGGTGGCGGTAGGAATCTCGCGCGAGGCGTCGGCAGCGACCCTGACGGTTTGCGCGAGCGGTTGTGCGTACGCTGACTTCCAGGACGCGCTGGATGCTTCATCGCCCGGAGACACGATTCTCCTGAGGGCCGGAGAAACGTTCGTCGGTAATTTCGTCCTTCCCGCGAAGAGCGGGTCCAACACCGCTCCGATTCTGATCCGATCCGACGCACCGGACACTGCGCTGCCGGCGGACGGTATCCGACTCGTCCCTCCCGGGTACGCCGGAGCCAATGTGGCGCTGAACCGCTTAGCGCGTTTGAAGGGTGTCGGCGGAGGCTACAGAACCACGCCCGTCTTGCAGGCGGCTCCCGGTGCGCATAATTACCGCCTGCAGTTCCTCGACATCGACGGCGTCGCGCAGGAAGGATGGGGCACGCTGATCGAATGGGGCAATAACTCTGCTGCGCAGACGACCTTGAGCGTCGTTCCGTATGGAATTGTTCTCGATCGGGTGTATGTGCACGGTCATCCGACAAAGGGACAGAAGCGCTGCATCGCACTCAACGGCGCGTCGCTCGACGTGCTCAATAGTTTTGTCTCCATGTGCGCCGCCGTCGAGATCGATTCGCAAGCGATTGCCGGTTTCAATGGGCCCGGTCCTTTCAAGATTTCGAATAACTATCTGGAAGCCAGCACCGAGAACATTCTCTTTGGCGGCGCCGACCCCAAGATCCCAAACCTGGTTCCCAGCGATATCGTCATTTCGCGCAATCTGTTGACCAAACCAGTGAGCTGGCGCAATCCGATCCTGACGACACCGTCCGCTCCCGCCATCACGACGGCTGCCAGCGGCGGCGCGCTTGCCGCCGGTACGCACTACTTCACGGTAGTTGCGGTGATGAAGACTGAAGGGGATGAAGCCGTTTCCGCAAAGTCTGCCGAAGCGCGAGTCGTTGTGGCGAGCAACGGCACCGCAGTGACGCTCACTTGGAGCGGCGTCGCGGCCGCCGACTTCTATCGCGTGTACCGCGGCACCAGTGCCGGCGGAGAAAACCGTTTCATGCAAAGCGCCGCCGGTAAGACCTCAATCGTCTACACGGGCAGCGGCGAAACCGCCGGCACGCCGCCCACTGCAGCGAAGAAGTGGAACGTCAAGAACCTGCTCGAACTGAAGAACGCGCGGCGCGTCCTCCTCGACGGGAACATCTTCGAAAACTCGTGGGCGGCTTCCCAGAAGGGCTATGCAGTTCTGTTTACGCCGCGCAATCAGAGCGGCACGGCGCCTTGGTCGGTTGTTCGTGACATCACGTTCACCAACAACGTGATCCGGCACGTCGCGGGAGGGATTGATATTCTCGGCACCGACTACGACTATCCGAGCCAGCGGACGACCGCCGTCCTGATTCGGAACAACCTGGTGTACGACGTGTCGGCCAACTGGGGCAGCGAGCATTTTCTGCTGATGACCGGCGCGCCGGTCGGCGTCACGGTCGATCACAACACCATCCATCAGGACAGAATGATCATCCTTGCCGATGGCGCTCCTATTCCCAGCTTCACCCTGACGAACAACATCGCGCCGCAAAACGATTACGGTATTTTCGGCAGCGGCGCGGGCTTCGGCAACAGCGCTCTTGCGGCCTACTTCCCTAACGCGGTTGTTCGGCGAAACGCGATTGGAGGAGCCAATCCGTCGCTCTACCCGCCAGACAATTTCTATCCGGACATGGCGACCTTCAACGCGCAGTTCGTGGACGTCGCCGCCAATGACTTCCGGCTGATTGCGGCCAGTATCTTCAATGGCGCAGGAACCGACGGCAGAACTCTGGGCGTGGACTTCGCCGCGCTTGACGCGGCAATGAAAGGTGCGCCCCCTCCGCCTCCCAGTAGTGACGGAGGCAGTGGCGGTGGTACTGCGCCACCTCCGGTGGGGAATCCGGCTCCCTTTGGCGGTGCGCCGACCGCGCTCCCTGGAACATTCCAGGCGGAGGACTTCGACAATGGCGGGAGCGGCGTTGCCTATCGCGACACGACATCCGGCAATTCGGGCGGACAGTATCGCTCGACCGATGTCGACATTGAAGACACGTCGGATTCGGGTGGAGGGCACGACGTGGGCTGGGTGGCCGCCGGCGAGTGGCTGACCTACACCGTGAATGCGTCGGCCGCGGGAGCCTATGACATCGATGTCCGTGTGTCGTCCGCCGGCGCCGGTGGGACGTTCCATATCGAGGCGAACGGTACCGACATCACCGGGCGGTTGACGGTTCCGAATACCGGCGGATGGCAAAAATGGACGACAGTACGCAAGAGTGCCGTCAGTCTCAACGCCGGGCAGCAGCTGTGGCGGCTTGTCATGGACACAAACGGGGCGACGAATGCCGTGGGGAATTTCAACTACATTCGCGTCACGCGTGGTACGGCCAGCACTCCGTACGGTGGCAGCGCAGTGGCCTTGCCTGGTACCATTCAAGCCGAGAACTTCGACAACGGTGGCGCGGGTCTGGCGTACGTGGACACGAGCACCGGTAATTCCGGGGGTCAGTATCGGACGACCGACGTCGATATCGAACGGACGTCGGACGGTGGCGCTGGCTATGACATTGGTTGGGTGGCTGCCGGAGAGTGGCTCAACTATACGGTGAACGTCGCGACCACTGGAACCTATGACATCGATGTGCGCGTCGCGTCACCATCGAGCGGCGGAACATTTCATATCGAGGTGAACGGCGTCGACAAGACGGGCCCGCTCACGGTGCCGAATACCGGCGGTTGGCAAACCTGGAGCACCGTTCGGAAAGCTGGCGTTTCACTATCAGCCGGTTCGCAAGTGTGGAGGGTGGTCATGGACAAGGCCGGCGCCAGCGGGGCCGTAGGAAACTTCAACTACATCACCGTGAGTGGTCCTAAATGATGAGCTCGGGCGATCAGCACACGGCTGGCTCTGGCATATGGTTTGGATGCCCATAGTCATGCGTACGGCAAAGTTGCTATTGGTCTTGTTCGTGGCAACGGTAGCAAAACCCTCCGGCCTTGTGGCGGAGATGAGCGGCGCTACTCCTGTCGGTCCCGCCGAACCGATCCCGGCCGTGCAGACGAATGTGCCAGCGGGCGCCGATCTCCAGACCTTCATCAATCGCGCGCGCCCCGGCGACGTGTTGCTGCTCGAACCGGGGGCGAGCTATGTCGGGAACTTTACGCTGCCGGCGCTTCCGGAACAGTCCACCGTCGTTCCCGCGCAGTTCATCACGATTCGATCGGCAGCCGACAACTCGCACTTTCCGACGGGGGGGCGGGTGACGCCCGATCACGCGGAATGGATGCCGACGCTACGGTCACCAAACGGAAGCTCGGCACTGGCGACCAAGCCAGGTGCGCATCATTGGCGCCTGCAGTGGCTTGCCTTTCAGGCAAATTCCGGCGGTGAAGGCAACATCATCAGCCTCGGAGATGGCAGTGCAGCGCAACGCGAGCTTGCGAGCGTGCCACACCATTTCGAACTCGATGGCCTGATCATTCGCGGTGATGCGGCGAAGGGGCAGAAGCGGGCGATCGCGCTCAACAGCGGTGACACCGTCATTCGCAACTCCGACATTCGGGACATCAAGGCCGACGGCCAGGACAGTCAGGCGATCTGCGGCTGGAACGGGCCCGGCCCATTTGTGATCGACAACAACTATCTGGAAGCGGCTGCTGAGAATGTGATGTTTGGAGGGTCGGATCCGTCCATTCCTGATCTCGTCCCGACCGGGATCACCATCCGGCGCAACTACGTGACGAAGCCGGTCGAGTGGCGGGGTTCACGCTGGACGGTGAAGAATCTGCTCGAGCTGAAAAATGCGCGGCAGGTCGTGGTCGAGTCCAACGTGTTCGAGAATAACTGGGTCGCGGCGCAGACAGGTTACGCCCTCCTCTTCAAACCGGTGAACCAGGATGGCAAGGCCCCATGGTCGGACGTGTCCGATGTCACGGTCCAATACAACATCGTTCGGCACGTCTCTTCCGCAATCAATATCCTCGGAACCGATTACGAGCACCCGAGCGCGCACATGCGTGGTCTGGTGATCCGCAATAACGTTTTTTATGACGTGGATTCCGCCCACTGGGGAGGAGACGGTCGCTTTCTCCTGATCGGCGGCGGCCCCGCAGACATTGTCATCGACCACAACACCGTGATCCAGAGCGGCAGCGTGGTGCAGTTTTACGGAACCCAGAACGGAAAGCCGTGGGTGATTGACAACCTTCACTTCACCAACAACCTCGCCCGCCACAATCAATTCGGGATCATCGGCGAGTCCGCTGGGATTGGCAGGACGGCAATTACCGCGTATGTGAGCCACGACGAATTTCGACGGAACGTCCTCGCAGGGGGCGATCCGGCGCGTTATCCACCGGACAATTTGTTTCCTACCGTCGCGCAGCTGATGGCCGAGTTCATGGACAGCGCGCATGACGATTACCGCCTGCGCCTGAACAGCAGTTTTCGCACCGCCGGTATCGACGGGTCGATCCTTGGAGCAAATATGGAAGACCTCGTCCGTCGCCGACCGCCAGAGCGCGAACCGCGCTCGGCGCCGGGACGTACGAAATAGGTCAGAAGCCCCCTATTCTGTAATTCTTCTTCACGCGCACTGGTCCACTTCGACAGACGACAAGCCAAATCTGTAATTTGATTTACAGAAATGTAACTCGCTCGTAACCCGCCCACGAAATATCGCTGACAAGCCGCCTCGGCCGTAGTGGTACCTCACTTGCTGAGCTTGAAGCTCGGCGTTAGCCGCGCCCCCCCTTTTCTCAAGGACAAAGCAAATGGGCCCACTCTCTCCTGTGCGGACAGCTCTGCTTGTACTTAGGATGGTTTCTATTCCGGTGATGATCGGCACATCGCTCCCGACGGATGCTGTTGCCGCGACAACGGTCGTCCCCGCCGGTGCCGACTTGCAGATGGCGCTGAACGCCGCGCACGCGGGAGACGTTCTCGTCTTGCAGGCTGGCGCGCGCTACGTCGGCCCTTTCACGCTGCCGCCGAACCCGTCCGGTCCCCCCATTACCATTCGATCCTCGGCGATTCTTCCGGAGCGGCGCATCGGGCCCCAGGACGCGGCGTTGCTTCCAACGCTCGCCTCTCCGGTGGCGTGGGCCATCCTCGACGGGACCGGCGCCTCGAACTGGCGGCTCGACGGGATCGCGTTCGAACCGGTTGTCGACGGCACGGGAGAGGTCATCCTCCTCCAGGAGTCGACGAACATCTACCTGGACCGCCTCTTGATCGTCGGCGGTATCAACGGCCAGAAGCGAGGAATTCGAGGCAACGGGCAGAAAATCACGTTGACGCGCTCGTACCTTGCCAATATCGCGAGGACGAGCCAGGACTCCCAAGCGTTCTGCGCCTGGGACGGCGCCGGTCCATATACGATCACGAACAATTACCTCGAAGCTGCCAGCGAGAACGTCATGTTTGGTGGCGCAGACAGCAAGACGGCCGATCGCATTCCCTCAGACATCCTCGTTGAAGGAAACAACTTCACGAAACGCCTGGAGTGGAAGGGCGCGGGTCTCGTCGTCAAGAACCTGTTCGAGGTGAAATCGGCGCGGCGGATCACGATTCGCGGCAATGTGTTCGAACGAAACTGGACCGACGCTCAGACCGGTTATGGCATTTTGCTGAAGGTCGTCAACCAAGGGGGGACGGCTCCATGGTCAGTGCTTGAAGATGCGGTGTTTGAGCAGAACATTGTCCGGGACGTTGAAAACGGGTTCAACATTCTTGGCCACGACTACGCGAACCCGGCCGGACAGGCGACGCGCATCACGATCAGGAACAACCTGCTTCTGACGACCGGCACTGCGTTTCAGATCGGCGGTGAGATCGGCGATCTCGCAATTGATCACAACACGATCGATCAGGGCTACACGCTGATGTCCCTGTATAAGGGGACGGTTTGGAACGCCGGAACCGCCGCGGCGCGACCGGGCACCTACGCCGTCGAACATCTGACATACGCCAACAACCTCGCGCGCCACAACACATACGGAGTGAAGGGGCAAGGGACAGCAGTTGGCACGCCGAGTCTGACGGCGTTTACCGTCACCTGCGCGTGGACAAACAACGCGCTGGCAGGAGGAGCGGGCTTTCCATATCCGTCAATCACCTGGCTTCCGACAGTGGCTGTCTACGTACAATCGTTCGACAGTAACTACCACCTCGTGAGCGGCAGTCCCTATATCGCTGCCGCGACGGACGGCAAGGATGCAGGCGTCGACTGGACAGCGTCAGCTGCGGCGCCGCCACCACCACCACCGCCGCCGCCGGGCGGAATTCCGTTTCGTGGAACGCCGCCCAACTTGCCTGCAGAGTTGGTCCAGTTCGAAGACTTCGACGGAGGCGGTTCCGGCATCGCCTATAACGACGTGTCCGCCGGAAACACCGGTGGCGTCTACCGCACAACAGACGTCGACATCCAAGCGACCACTGATGCCGGCGGCGGATACAACATCGGCTGGGTTTCCGCAGGGGAGTGGCTCAACTACACGGTGAACGTCGCCACGGCCGGTACGTATGACGTGGACGTCCGTTTGGCATCGACTGCCGCCGGAGGAACGTTCCACATCGAAGTTGACGGCGTTGACAAGACAGGCAGGTTGACCGTTCCCAACACGCGAGGCTGGCAGACGTGGGCGACGATCAGAAAGAGCGGCATCACGCTCAATGCCGGGATTCAGGTATGGCGCATCGTCATGGATACGAATAGCACGACGACGTCGGTCGGGAACTTCAACTACTTCAAAATCGCGCCTTCAGTGCCGAGCACCCCATACGGTGGGATGGCCCTCGTGCTGCCCAATGTGATTCAAGTCGAGAACTTCGACGATGGCGGCGCCGGACGCGCGTATGCCGACATGAGTGCCGGGAATTCGGGCGGGAAGTATCGAACGACAGAGAACGTCGACATTGAGTCGACGAACGATGGAGGTTCGGGAGGATTCGACGTCGGCTGGGTCTCTGCTGGCGAGTGGTTGAACTACACGGTCGACGTCGCGTCGGCCGGAAACTACGATATCGAGGTTCGCGTCGCCTCGGCCGGAGCCGGAGGCACTTTCCATATCGAGGTCAACGGCGTCGACAAGACAGGTCCCCTCACGGTTCCAAATACCGGTGGATGGCAGACGTGGACGACAATTCGGCCCCCGACGGTCGCCTTGTCGGCAGGGCCGCAAGTGTGGCGCGTCGTGATGGACAACAGTGGGTCCACCGGCGCGGTCGGCAACTTCAACTACATCAACGTCACCGGCCCAAAATAAACGGCTGAGGTATCGACGAACCGCGGATCTCGATGATCGAACGACCGGTCATCGAGATCCGCCGTCATTGATTCGATCCGATCGAAACTGATGAGGTCAGAGCCCATCCATAATATTCAGCCTCGCGCGCTGCAAGATCGTAATTTCCCCTACAAGGCTCCTGACTTGGTCGC
>AR_comb_assmDRAFT_10073580_pt1 | contig 11345 bp, 4 predicted proteins | sample ArasoioldDNA_FD_10543 | JGI IMG/M metagenome (IMG submission 10543) | reverse complement strand
GTTGCCCACGAAGAGTTCAAAGGTGTCCTGCTTCTTGCTCTGCAGCAGAGCATCGCGGACCTGCTCTTTTTTCGCAGCAAAATCGGCATCGTTGGGGGCTTGCTTGTCGAGCACGGCAATAACGACTCCGTTGGTCCCTGCAGAGAGGGGGTTACTGATTTCACCGGGCTTCATGGAGAAGACGACGGATGCAGGGCCGGTGAGCGCACCGATGTCGGGAACCTGACCGGTGGGCAGTACGAAGTCACTAGACTTCACCGTTGCCCCGAGTTCCTTCGCGGCACGCTTCAAATCGTGTTCGGCTTTCGCGCGATCGGAGAGTTCCTGGGTCTTCTGGGTCAGGAGCACGTTGGCACGCTCGTTCTTGAATTCGTTCTCGACACGGGTGCGAGCCTCTTCGAACGTCGGAGTTGCAGCGGGCTTGATGCCTTCGACTTCAAAGATCGCGTAACCCTGGGGTAGCTGGGCAAGTTCCGGCCCACCCTTTTCGCGCGCGGTGAAAACCGCGTCGGAGAATTGCGGACTGACGCCGATTCCGGGAAGGACATCTCCTTTGCTGACGAAGTCGGTGGCTACGGCGTTGAGGCTTTTGGCTGCAGCAGCTTTGTCGATTCCATCCTTGCGCGCTTGTGCGAGTAGTGTGTTGGCTTCGTCGTCGGCAAGTTTTCCGGCCTTCTGCTGCTTCACGAGCGGCTCAATCTGGACTTTCACTTCATCCAGAGACTTGAGATGTGCTTCCTGCTTATCCTCGACGTGAATAATGTGGAAACCATAGCTGCTCTTCACCAGGTCGCTGGTCTGACCTTTGGGAAGAGAGAACGCGGCTTTCTCGAATTCAGGGACAGTGCGGCCTCGGCCGATCCAGCCTAGTTCCCCGCCCTGCTTGCCGCTGCCGGGATCCTCAGAATACTTTTTGGCCAGTTCGTCAAACTTAGCTTCGCCTTTGAGTTGCTTGAGGATGTCTTCGGCTTTCTTGCGGGCGTCTTCGACACCCTTCTCATCCACTTTGCCGTCGGCACCCGCGGGCGGAGTCTTGATCAGGATGTGGCTGACTTTGACTTGTTCCGGAACACGGTATTCATCGCGGTGCTGGTCGTAATAAGTCTGGAGTTCCTGAGGTGTGACACTAATTTTGTCGAGAATCTTGTTGCGATCGAGGAAGACGTACTGAATTTTGCGCTTCTCGGGGATGGAGTTGTTGTAGGTGGCCTTGTTGCGATCGTAGTAGGCTTTCAACTCCTGATCCGTCGGATGAAGTCCCTTGCGGATCTCTTCCTGGGAAAGCACCGCATAGTCAAACTTGACCTTGGTGTTTTCCTTCTCGAATTGTTCGCGAATTTCCTTGTCGGAAACCGAGGCGCCCGCAGTGACCAGGTTGATCAGCTTGCGCTGAAGAATCTCATCCTTCACGCCCTGTTCGAAAACCGGGACGGTCAGATCATTTTGGGCTAGCAGCTCTTTGTAGGCTTCTTCTCCGATGAACGTGCCGTTGGGGAAGAACGTGGCGGAATAGCGGCCGTGCTGCAGCTCATCGCGGACATCCTGATCGCCGGCTTTGAGGCCAAGGCGCTTTGCTTCAGCGACGAGGGCCTTGCCGGTGATGAGACGCTCCGCGGCTTGCGTGGCGAAGAATGGGATCAACTGATTGGCCATCGCGGGGTTCTGCCGAAATTGCTGGCGAACCATGGCGCGAGCCTGCTGCAGGACTTCGCGGCTGGTGACCTCCTGACCTCCGACTGAAGCGACGACGCCCTGGGCGGTGGGTGCGCCGCCGAACAAGGCTGAACTTGCGCCAAGGCCACCCGGAATGAGGGTGATGACCATAGCGCCACAGAAAATGAGAAGGATCGCACTAAGAATGACCTTCTTAATGGGACCTGGGGTTTGCAGAAATCGGATCATGCGTGTGTAAACTCCAAAAACTTTGACGGAATCTTTGATTATAAACCACACGACGTGCCAGAATTGCGGGACCGCATCCCGGTCTCAAGTACAAATCGCTGTTGATGGGAGGGCGCCCAACGCATGTGGGCCAGCAGCGCGAGGCGCCTGAATTGGTCAAAAAACAGCTATTGAAACGAATCAATAAAACGTGTTATCAAGCTGACCAGCTTCCTTTTAGAAGCGCGGATCGCCTTTGGTCGCAAGGGCGGTCAGACGCGCACTCAGTTCCAGCATTCGCCCGCTGCGAAGGAGCCCTCTGAATGAAACTCCAGAACCGCTTCTGGATGTCTGCCGCACTCATGCTCTCCCTCAGTATTGCAACCTTCGGCCAAAGCACGCCTGCGCACTTGCATAGTAGTTCCCGGTTGGCGCTGGCGGATGGCTGGTCGTTGCAGTCATCCAGCAAGATCGAACAATCCGGAGAGGAGATTTCGAGGCCTGGGTTCCAGCCACACAACTGGTACACGGTGAGCGTGCCGACGACAGTGGTGGCGGCGCTCGTGAAGCATAAGGTTTTGCCCGATCCCTATTTCGGGATGAATCTTCGGCAACTGCCGGGGGTGAGCTATCCGATCGGGAACAATTTTTCGAACATCCCGATGCCGCCGGATAGTCCGTATGTGGCGTCGTGGTGGTATCGCAAGACGTTTACATTGCCGGCGGAAGATCGGGGCAAGACGATCTGGCTGAATTTTCGCGGGATTAACTATCGAGCGAACATCTGGCTGAACGGGAAGCAAATCGCGAAGTCGGACGATGTGGCGGGCGCGTGGCGCACGTACGAATTCAACGTGACGGAGGCGGCGAAGCCGGGCGCAGAGAATGTGCTGGCCGTGCAGGTGTACGCTCCGACCGATACCGATCTCGCCATCACCTTCGTCGACTGGAACCCGTCGCCGCCCGACAAGAACATGGGTTTGTGGCGCGAGGTATATGTCTCTACCAGCGGTCCGGTTGCGCTGCGGTATCCCACGGTGGTATCGCATGTTGACTCGTCTCAAAACGCACAGCTTGTGGTGACGGCGCAACTCAAGAACGGCAGCAAGGCAGCGGTAAAAGGAACGCTGAAGGGCAAGATCGAGCAAGTTGAGTTTTCACAGGATGTGGAGCTTGCTCCGGGTGAAAGCAAGGACGTGGTGTTTGAACCGTCCTCATTCTCACAACTTAATTTCAACAAGCCGCGGCTATGGTGGCCGGTGCAGATGGGCTCACCCGAACTGTACCCACTGGACCTGCGGTTTGAAGTAAACGGCAAGGTATCGGATCAGACGCAGTCGCACTTTGGAATTCGCGAGGTCACGTCGGAACTCACGCAGTACAAAGGGCGGGTGTTCTCAATCAACGGCAAGAGGATTCTGATTCGCGGTGGTGGATGGTCGCCGGACATGATGTTGCGGGAGAACTCGCAACGTTTGCAGGACGAGTTCCGCTATGTACGGGACATGGGGCTGAACACGATCCGGCTTGAGGGCAAGCTGGAGACCGAGGAATTTTTCGATATGGCCGACCGGCAGGGCCTTCTCATCATGGCCGGCTGGTGCTGCTGCGATTTCTGGGAGAAGTGGCCGAAGTGGAAGCCGCAGGATTTTGATATCGCTAAAGCATCTTTAACCGACCAGCTTTATCGGATGCGCAGCCATCCGAGCCTGGTCATGTGGCTGAACGGAAGCGACAATCCGCCGCCACCGGACGTGGAGCAAATGTATCTCGATGTTGAGAAGCAGTTGCGATTCCCCAATCCTGTTGTTTCTTCTGCTACGGGCAAGCCCTCGTCGGTTACGGGGGACAGCGGCGTGAAGATGTCGGGGCCCTACGAGTATGTCGCTCCTTCGTATTGGAGTGAGGACAAGGTGGACGGCGGCCATCACTGCAATGTGGGAGGCTGCGGCGGTGCGTACAATTTCAACACTGAGACCAGCCCGGGTCCGGCCGTGCCTCCGGTAGAGAGCCTGAAGGCTATGCTTCCTAAAGAGCATCTGTGGCCGATTGATGACTGGTGGGATTTTCACGCAGGCGGCGGCGAGTTCAAGAACATCCAGGTGTACACAAATGCGCTGAACGCCCGGTATGGTAAGGCGGATACGCTGAATGACTATGTGCTGAAAGCGCAGTTGATGAACTACGAGGGCATCCGCGCGATGTTTGAGGCGTACAGCCGGAACAAATACACATCGACGGGCGTGATCCAGTGGATGCTGAACAACGCATGGCCTTCGAACATCTGGCATTTGTATGACTATTACCTGCAGCCGGGAGGCGGGTATTTTGGAGCCAAACGCGCGATGGAGACGCTGCACCCGGTGTATTCGTACGACGACAAGTCGATTTACCTGGTGAGTAGCTCGTATATCGATATAAAGGGGCTGAAGCTGAAGACGAGGGTGTACAACCTCGACATGACAGAGAAGTTCTCGCAGGATTCCGCGGTGGAGATGGCAGCTGACAGCACGAACAAGGTGCTGACCTTGCCGGATATTCAGGGCTTAAGTCCGACGTACTTCGTTGCGCTACGGCTGGAGGATGAGAGCGGGAAGGTGATGGGATCGAACTTCTACTGGCTTTCGGAGAAACCTGAGACGATCGATTGGGAGAAGAGCAACTGGTACGTGACGCCGACGTCGCAGTTCGCGGACTACACTGCGCTGAGTCAACTTCCGAAGGTCAAGCTGAAGACGACGAACCGGACCGAGCGGAAGGGCGAAGAGTCGGTGACGCACGTGACGCTGGAGAATCCGAGCAAGACGTTGGCGTTCTTTGTTCGGTTGAAGGTGACAAAGGGCGCGGGCGGGGATGAAATCCTGCCGGTGCTCTGGCAGGATAACTACATTTCCCTGCTGCCTGGGGAGAAGCGCGAAGTGTCGGCTTCGTATCGTGCGTCGGAGTTGGGCGCAGCGAAGGCGAATGTTGAAATCAGTGGCTGGAACGTCGAGTAGTTCGAGGAGCGGAATGGCGACAACCCCAGGTACGACCGCGAACACCGCGTCTACGCCTCATTTGAGACGGACGCTGACCCTGGCCGACTTGATTCTCTACGGTGTGATCGTGATTCAGCCGGTCGCGCCCATGTCAGTGTTCGGCGTGCTGAGCGATCGCGGACGCGGGCACGTGGTGACGACGATCCTCATCGCCATGGTGGCGATGTTGGCGACTGCGATCAGCTATGGAAGGATGGCACGCGCGTATCCGAGTGCGGGTTCGGCGTTCACCTATGTGGGGCAGGAGATCAATCCGGCGCTGGGGTTTGTGACGGGTTGGAGCATGGTGATGGACTACATGCTCAATCCGATGATCTGCATCATCTGGTGCAGCCAGCAGGCGCATGTGTTCGCACCGGCGATTCCTTATTGGGGATGGGCGATTTTCTTTGGAGTGCTCTTCACGTTTCTGAATATTCAAGGAATCAAGACATCGGCGCGGGTGAACACGTTGCTCGCGGTCGGCATGGGGGCGGTGGTCGCGGTGTTCTTCGTAGCGGCGGCGCGCTACATCTTCGGGAATCCGCACGACGGGGCGGCATTCTTCACGCGGCCGTTTTACGATCCGGAACTTTGGAATTCGAAACTCGTGCTGGGGGCGACTTCAGTTGCAGTATTGAGCTATATCGGATTTGACGGGATCTCGACACTGTCGGAGGAGGCGGAGAACCCGCGGCGGAACATCTTGCTGGCTACTGTGCTCACGTGCCTGGTGATTGGAATTTTGTCGTCACTGGAAGTGTATGCGGCGCAATTGATCTGGCCAGCGTCGCAACCTTTCCCGAATAGCGACACGGCGTTCACCTACGTGGCGGGTCGTGCCTGGGCGCCGTTGTTTGCCGTGGTGGGGTTCACGCTGCTGGTGGCGAACTTTGGGTCGGGGATGGGCGCGCAGATTGGCGCAGCGCGGTTGTTGTACGGCATGGGACGAAGCCAGGCATTGCCGCAGAAGTTCTTTGGCGTGGTCGACCCGAAGCATCATGTACCGCGAAACAACGTACTGTTTGTTGGAGCCGTGGCATTGATCGGTGCGTTCATCATCAGCTACGCGCTGGGAGCGGAGATGCTGAACTTCGGGGCGCTCATCGCCTTTATGGGCGTGAATGTGGCGGCGTTCCTGCGGTATTACGTGCGGGAATCGGAAAAGAAGATGTGGAATCTGATCCCGCCGATTTTTGGATTTGTGATCTGCCTAATTTTGTGGCTCAACCTCAGTTGGCCGGCGAAGGTTGCAGGGGCGATCTGGATGGGTGTAGGGATCGCGTTTGGCGCATGGAAGACGCGCGGCTTCCGGGGAGACTTGGTTAACTTCGATTTGCCGCCTGAGGAAGCTTAGGCGGGCTTTCTTCTTTTGTGGAATCCGCCGTCGGCAACGATGCCCCTGGCGGAGTTTCGCAACTTCCGCAGTGTTCGCACGACTTCCGCCTCGGAGGTGATCATGATTCGTGCTTTTTCCGTTCTGATTGCTTTTTCCTGCCTAGTGTTCTCTTCCCTGCCGACATGCGCGCAGGCTCCTGCGAGGTCGGTGCAGGAGCGACTGGGGTATCCGGCGAATGCGCGGCTGCTGATCATTCATGCGGATGATTTTGGCGCAGGGCATTCGGTGAATCGCGCGACATCCGAGGCATTGGAGAAGGGGTACATCACGTCGGCGAGCATTCTGGTACCGTGCCCATGGTTCCCGGAGGCGGCGGCGTTTGCGAAGGCGCATCAGAATCTGGACATCGGGATCCATCAAGCGCTGAATAGCGAATGGGTGGACTATCGTTGGGGGCCGGTGACTTCGAAGGACAAGGTCGCGAGCTTGCTCGATCCGCAAGCGTATCTTCCGCTCGATACGCCGGAGGTCGCGAAGAATGCGAAGCCGGCGGAGGTGGAAACGGAACTGCGCGGGCAGATCGAGCGGGCGCAGAAGATGGGCGTGAACATCACGCATTTAGACACGCACATGGCGGCGCTGTTCGGAACGACCGAACTTTACCAGGTGTACCAGAAGATGGGACACACGTATGGGTATCCGATTCTCGAGGAGTGGGAAGGAACGCATGGGCCGCTGGGGGTAAAGCCTCCGGCGGAAGAGGTGTTGGTGCAGAAAGTCATTTCGATTGGTCCGGGAGTGCCCGCGGCGAATTGGACGGCGTGGTATGAGGATCAACTGAAGGGATTGGGGCCGGGCGTGTACGAGGTGATTGTGCATCTGGCGTTTGATGATGACGAGATGAAGGGCATGACGCGCGATCATCCGGATTGGGGCGCGGCGTGGCGACAGCATGATTTCGATATGGTGTCGAGCGAGGCGTTCCAGAAATTCTTGAAGGACCAGGGATTCGTTATGGTCGGGTGGAAGGATTTGGCGAAGGCTTTGCCGGCGGGGTACAAGCGATAGATCGAACCACAAAGGACACGAAGAAAATCATCACCCAATTCTGCTTCGTGTGACTTTGGGTCCTTGGTGGTTATTTTGGCTTAGCGTCTTTCGGAAACTGGTAGCTGTATCCACTGGGTTCGTTTCCTGAGACGTAGCGCGTGTTGTAGTCGAGAAGATAGTTCAGGTGCTCGTGGTCGAGCGGATACGACTCGCCGGGGTACGGATAGCCTTTCATCTTCTGGAAAGGCAGTGGGTCGACGGTAAAGCCATCGGCCGCGTAGAAGTCCATGTCTTTTTCGTATCCCTTCACAAGGAAGAAAAAATCGCGCGCCCAGCCGGCTGGGAGTTGCGGCAACCTAGCGGGATCGAAGTCGAGTGCGATGTCGTCGCCGGGGCCGAAGACGACGAAACGGTCATCGAAGCGAGTTAGCAGTGGGAACACATCGCCGTAACGAGTGTAGTTGCCGGCCTGATGTGCATATGGTCCGGTCTGGCTGACCTCTTCATACACATAGTGCACGTTGCCCTTGGGCTCGCCTTCGGTCATACGGGGGAAGCCGTGGAAGGTGAGATCGGCGTTGGCGAGCGGGACTTCGCGCAATTGAACTTGCCCGGATTGAGGCGCGCGATTGATGAGTATGCGGTCCCAGTAGACCTGCAGGTTGGTGGTGATGCGGATGCGCTGCGTTCCCGGAGGAAGCTTGTGAGACAGGTCGGCGGTGATGGTGCGAGGACCGCCTGCGGGGAAACCCATGTCATCGATGACGCGTTGCCAACGGCCTTGTGCATCCTGGGCTTCGACGTAGGGTGCGATCGATTCGACCTTGGCCTGATGCGCGGCGTAGACGCTGGTGGCAGTGTAGTACTCGGTCACGCCATGCATGAGCAGGGTGAGCGATCCGCCCTGGTAGGGCGCGCCGAGATCGAGTTCGAGCGAGTGCGTGCGCGTAAAGCCGTGGAAGGGCAGCAGATCAAAGTCGCCGAAGTATTGATGGGTGCGGAGGGCCGGCATCAAGTCATGACCGTGCTCGTCGCGGGCGGCAGCGGGCAGTTGGGCGTTCTGGCTTTGAATGACCCGGAACTGGGGATAGGGCGGATTGCTGGCGAAGTACTCGTTGGGGAAGACGTCGAAATTCGCGGGGTGGTCAACAGCGAGAAGCTGCACTTCGTCGAGGTAAACGGCCTCTTCCATGGGCTCGGTGAGATGGAAGCTGAGCTTGCCGTTTTTTAAATGGATCGCACTGCGATCGACCTTGATGTATTCGGCGGGGCGCGGGATATTGCGCTCGTTCGGGCTGACCCAGTGGCCGACGACGCCGGCACCGATCATGTCGCCGACAAGCTGGTAGCGCTGGCCATCCCACACAAAGAGCGTGGGGCACGAGCTGCCGCGGCGATCGATTTCGAGATAGGGCTGCTCGCGGTCGGCGGCGATTTCGACTTCATCCTGCAGCACGCCAGTGGGCCAGAGCATGCGCACCACGTCGGCCTGCTTCGACTGGCCTAAGCCGACGAGCAACTGCGGAGAGTTCTGGCCGAGGTAGCCGGACGAACCGTAGATTTCGTACTTCTGATGATTCGCGCCGGAGAAGATTTCGACCTTGGTGCCGATCGCACTTTTGTTGTCGTTGAGGCCGCGAAGGGCGAGGCGCAGCCAGTGGTTCTGGTTGCCGCCTTCGTTGCGGAGGAGAACGACCGGGCCGTGATTCTGGGTGATGAGCAGATCGTTGGCGCCGTCACTGTCGTAGTCGCCGACGATGATAGCGCGAGGGGATTTGAGGACGATCTTGTCGAGGCCGACGTCGGCGGTGACGTCCTTGAAACCATCGGGCCCGAGGTTGCGGAAGAGGCGAACTTCACCTTTGCCATCGGGCGTCTCGCCGACGGCGACGAGATCGACCCAGCCGTCGTTGTCGTAGTCGAAGGCAGCGACGCCGAAGGCGCGGGACCAGTTGGGAGAGGGCAACTTCACTGGATCGAAGCTCTTCGCGGAATTATTTTTCCAGAGAGTGATGCCGGGAGCGGTTCCGTGTGTGAAGGCGATGTCCATCCAGCCATCGTGATTGAAATCGAGAATTGCCACTGCTTCGGTTGTGGAGGGTAGAGGGGATGACCACGGCTGGCGCTTGAGGAACTTCCCTTCACGGGGATTCTCATAAATTGCAGTGCCCAAGGCAGGCGTTGATGCGTCCTTTATCGCAGGGCCTCCACCTACGACCACTAGATCAACGGCACGGTCGTTGTTGTAGTCGGAACCGATCGCAGCTGAGGTGAGGCTCTCGCCTTTGAGCCCGGTCATGTCGGTCACGTCGGTGAAGGTGCCGTTGCCATTGTTTCGCCAAAGCGAGTTTGCGCCTGAGACGCGCCCGTTGATGGGATCGCTTGTGCCGGGCGTGATGTAGAGATCCAGATCGCCATCGTGGTCGTAATCGATAAATGTTAGGCCGGCTGGCGGAGCACTCGCCTTGATTCCAGCTGTTGCGGTCACATCTTTGAATGTCCCGTTCTTTTCGTTGTGCAGTAGTTCCACACGATCCGGAAAGCTCAACGCCAGGTCAGGTGCACCGTCATTGTCGTAATCGCCTGTGGTGCAGCCGATTGCTAGCGTAGCGGGATCCAATCCCGCTTTCTTCGTCACGTCTTCGAATCTGGCGTTGCCTAAGTTGTGATAGAGCCCCAGGCCTCCCTGCGGACCGCCGGCGGCGACGAGCAGGTCGATCTTTCCGTCACCGTCGTAGTCGAGAAAGCACGCTCCTGAGCCCGAGAAAGGCGCCTTCTCATCGCTCGCGGCTGCTTTGGTGAAAATGCCGGTGTCCTTCGTCTTGTCGACGAACTGCACCTTGATCTGCGGCAGGGCTTTTTCGACGATTGCGGGCGATTCTTCGGCGCGGGAGTACTGGCCTTGCTCGCCGTAGGAGAGGCTCATCGGTGAGCCGAGCTTGTTCTCCTTGATGTACTGAAACTTGACGAGGTGCTCGCGGGCGTTCGCGGCATCGCCGGACTGCTGATAGGCGCGCGACAGGCCGAATTCGGCAGAGGCATGCAGTGGATTGAGTTTCAATGCGTGCTGGAACGACTCGATGGCCGGAGCGTACTGCTTCGCCTGGGCGTAGCTGGTACCGAGAAAATACCAGCTGTCGGCGTCGTCGGGAGCGAGATCAACGACGCGCTTGAACGCTTCGATGGCGTGTTCGGCGTCGCTGGAATTTTTGTAGTACAGGCCGAGGTTGTACCAGCCGTGCGGATTTTTGGGATCTTGCTGGACCGCCTGATCCAGAGCCACCTTGGCATCGGCGATGCGCTGCAAATTGAGGAGCGCGATACCGCGGTTGAGCTTCGCACTCTGCATGGAGGGGTCGAGTCGGCCCGCCTCTTCGAAGGCTTCTAAGGCCTTTTCGAAGAGCTGCTGGTTCATGTAAGCGACGCCTAGGTTGTTGTAGCGTGCTGCTTCGATGAGCTTGCTGTCGGCAGCGAAGCGGGGAGTGGCGAAGAGAGTGCAAAGAAGGATAAGGAGGGTAGCCGGGATGACAATTCGAAGGAATTTCATGATCGAGGATGAAGTTTTTGTATCACGGCCTCAGTACGGAAGGCATCGGCGTCAGGGGCTCGGCGTTAGAACGAGGTGCCGTCCCTGACGGGACTCTGTTCATTTTTGACTCTTTCCCCGGACTTACGTCCGGGGCTTTCCTGTGCCACCCCTTCCGGGGCTGGGATCGTGCAGATTCTTTCCACCATAGCCAACCTGAAAGCAGTTTACGTGTAAACCCTGAAGACCAATGCTTTTCGGGGCGTGTTTCGGCGGGTTGGCGGCGCGGTTTGTCGAAACTGTTGCGAATCTGGCCATGTAGAACATTTCAAAACCACTCGGAAAGGCGATCTCACACAGACTCTCAAGCTCGACGCTCTTCTCGCTGATCGTTCGGCGGGCTGAAGTCTCGACTTTCATACAGCGGGATGGGTGAATTCGTGAAATTAACGCCTGCGGCCGAGTTCGAGAAGTCTTTGCAGTCCCCATCCCACTCCGAAGCCAACGACACCACCCAGCAGAGCACCCACCG
>AR_comb_assmDRAFT_10294242_pt1 | contig 11346 bp, 5 predicted proteins | sample ArasoioldDNA_FD_10543 | JGI IMG/M metagenome (IMG submission 10543) | reverse complement strand
TGACCGGCACCTTGAACTGCGCCGCCCACGCCGACGTCTTTGTCCACTCGTGCGATGCGTTGATCATGCGCCACGTGCCGCCGACCGGCTCGTTGACTTCGACGCTGATCGCGCTCGCCTTGTGATTGCGGAGCGTGATCTCGTATTCGAACTCGTAGACATTCGTCGCAATCTTCGTGAAGTCGGTCTGCTTGCGCTCGCAGATGACATCGAAGGCGTTGCCGATCTTGACGTTCAGCGTTTCGTCCTTCGGCGTATGCATGATGCGGTCTTCACCGACGAACTGGACGCCGCCTTTTGAGTCCGCTTGATACACGCGCAGCACGCCGGCCGGCATCGGCAGGCCGAGTCCGGACTTCTCTTCGTTCCGGAACTGGTAGTAGACCTCGACCGAGTCCTTGATCGGCGAGCCGGGGTGCATGTAGTTGTGGTAGTAGTAATTCTGTCCCTCCACGACGTAACGCTTGATCACCGGCACATCGGTGCCTTCGAGCAGGCTGACCTGCTTGGTCTGCGCGTTGTTGATCGTCGTCTTCCGGCCCATCGTGTAGAGGTGATAGTCCGAGAATGACTCCTGTGCCATTTTCTCCTCGGCGCGGGCCGCGGCGGGCGCGGCCATGTCAGCCATCTTGTTCAGTTGCTGGCGCACGCGATTGAGATCGCCGGCGACGAGCTGGAGCTTGGTGTTCTTGAACGCGGTGCCGCTGTTGTTGATGAGCGTGACCCAGCCGTTGAGATCGGCGGCCTTGTCGTCGCGCGCGACGGTCAGCACGTAGTCGGCGCTCCACGCGAGACTGCGCGCCAGGTACGACGCTTCAACGCGGTGCCGTGCCGTACCGTCGTTCTGCACCGTCCAGATCAGGGTCGGCCGTGAGTAGAGTGAATCGGGCAGTTCCGGGAAGCGGATGTGATCGGCGCCGAGTCCGGTGACGATCTCGCTGCCGATCTTCCACACCGGGCTGGTGTTGTAGCTCAGGAGCGTGGCCTTCACTTCTTCCTGCCGCGTGGTCCCGCCTTCCTGGCGATTACGCATCAGCGTGACTTCGCGGCCGACGTACTTGCGAAGCAGCTTGTCGGGATCCAGCAGATCGTATTCGTAGTTCTGCTCGAGCACGCTCACTTGCGACGGTTCGGTGAGCGATCGGAAATGCACCGTCGCCGGATTGATGGTGGCGGCGATGTCCATGAAGCGCAGGTTGCCGATGCCGCGCGGCAGCTGCAGGTTGCGGACGTCGCGCACCAGCGCGATGTCCGAGTTGTAGACGGTGAGCGACAACTCGGCTTGGTCGGTCAGCGTCGTCGTGAGGTCCTGGCCGGACTGCGATTCGTTGACTGGCGGCGTGGTCTCCGGTTCGGCGCCGGCCAGTAACGACGTCGTCTCGGGACGCGCGAGGATGACAACGCCGGCCACGAGTGCAATGACGAGCAGAGTGCGTGCGGACATTCTCAAAGGCTTGTCCATTCGAAGCCGCGAGCGGGCCGTTCCTACGGAGCGGCCCCCGTGGCCTCGATGAGCATTGTTGCGGGTACCGTCGTCTTCGTTGATACGCTCCACTAAACCGCTCCTTGAAAGCGGGCCGGTCATCGGCCCTTTCCCTTAGAACGGTGTCGCCGGAGTTTCTTGCAGGGAGGGGTTTTGGGGCCTGTCCTGAGCGAAATCCCGTGAAACGGGATTGAGTCGAAGGGCCTAAAAAGCCAGCCAGGTGCGTCCGCCATCGTCGGTGCGGAAGCGCCTGCCATCGGCCGTGGAGACGGTGGCGTGGCGCTCGTCGGTGGCCGAGACGCTGGCGAGGTCGAGCCGTTCGGCGAGGTCAACGCGCGTGAAGGTCGCTCCGGCATCGGTGGTTAGCAGGACGAGCCCCGCGCGCCCGACGAACCAGCACACTGAATCCGACGGCGCGGATTGCCCCGTGACCTCGATGCCGGGCGGCGCGACGATCTTTCGTGCGTTCTTTTCAAGCCCGCCGAATTCCGCCGGCGCCCTCATCGTGGCGGCGGCCGGCGGTGCGGCGGCCGCGGCAGGCGCCGCCGCATCGGCGAGTTTTGCTCGTTTTTGTCGGGCAGCGCCTTCTTCCTTGCGTTCCTCGCTCGGTCTTGGCTTTGGCTGATCTTCACGAGCCGTCGCGGCGACCTTGTTATCGCGTTGCCCTAATTTATCGGTGGGCTGCTTGACGAGAGCGTCCCTCGCCGGCGCCGCCGGCGGAGGCGCTGGCGCCGCCACAGGAGTCTGCGCCGCCTTCGAAATTTCTGCTTGTGGCGGCGCAGTCGCGAGCTGCTGCTGCTCTGGAACGACCATCCACAACGTCACGGCCGCGACCCCTGCCGCGATCGGCGCGAGCCACCATTTCCACAAAGAGAAGGTGCCTAAGGTGCCAGGGGTGCCGGTGCCTGGGGTGCCAACGGCGGTTGCGCTCTTCAGCATTGTGGCGACCATCGCCTGGCAGCGTGCGCAGTTCGAGACGTGTGCTTCGGCAGCCGCCATAGCGGCCGGATCGAGAGCGCCGTCGGTCCACGCGCCAAGCGCTTCCGCGTCGAGACACGCGCCGGCCGGAGCGGTGCCGGCGGCACGAAGCTCATGCTTCAGTGCTTGTTCCAGGATGCGGTCGCGATCGGTGCTCACGAGAGGTCCTCACTCATAGAACGATCGAGCCCGGGTTTCTTGCGTCCGCCTTCGCCAGGGCTCCGGCGAGACACGTCCCCCAGCCACTCGTTCAGGTCGAGATTGCCGGCATCATCCGCGATCGACTGAAAGCACTCTTCGACTTCAGTCTTCGAGAAACCGTGATCGTCGCCCAGCCGGCGCTCGACACCTTCGCGGATGACCTTGCGCGTCTTTGCGAGCGCGCGCGATACCGTTGCCTCGTGCTCGCGGGTGAGCTTGCCGATCTCCGCGAGCGTCATCTCTTGCGCATAGTAACAGGCGAGGCGCAGGCGATCGCGCGGCGCCAGCGCTGCAATGGCCGCTGCGAGAACGGCGCGCATCGCCGTGACGAAGCGCCCGCGATCCGGATCGAGCTCGCTTGCCCTGGCTCGCAACGGCGCTGCCGATCCCTCGTCGGGCAGAGGCTCGAGCTTGCGGATTTCGCGGTGCCGATCGACGAACCGCTGCGCGATGAGCGACCGCAACCACGTGGCGAGGCTGCTGCGGCCGTGGAAGTAACGGAAGACGGATTGCCGGATGCCGTCCTTTTCTTTCAGTCCGAAGAGCTCGGCGTAGAGCGCTTGCGCGACCTCACGCGCGCCGCCGCCGGGATCGATTGCGTCCGCGGCGCGGTACATTCCTGGCCGGAACTCGAGGACGAAGTGATCCCAGGCCTCTTCGTGACCCATCGCGCACGCACACGCAAGGGCAAGATCGGTCAGGTGCAGTGACGTGTAGTACCGATCGAGCTCGGCTTCGGAAGGGGTCCGGCCCGCGAAAGCCTTCTCGGCGCTTCGCTCGAGCGCGCCTGAAAACACCTCCGGCGGCACCTCCCAACGATCGGCTTGCGCTTGCTCGCGCAGCCGCTGGAGCCTCGCCTGATCCATTCACCGTATTGTGAGCGCAACCGCGCCCGATTGTGGGCAATGAAGATGCGGAGATCCGGGCGGCCAGGACGGCCGTCCGGATCCCGCGATGCCAGCCTAGAACTCGTAGCGCAGCGCGAACTGCATGCAGCGTCCGGCCTGCGCGTCGCAGGTCGCCAGCGTGCCGTTGTAGCGGCCGAAGCCTGTGAGGTCCGGCGTGTTCGTCAGCTGCGCGACGTCGAACTTCGCCGCGTTGGTGACGTTGAAGACGTCCCAGCGGAAGCGCAGCCGGTGATCGGCGATGCCAACCTTGAACGCCTTGCTCAAGCTGAGATCGATGTTGAAGTAGCCGTCGCCGGTGAACAGGTTGCGGACGCCGGACTCTCCGGGCAGCTGGCGTCGGAAGTAGGTGAGCGCATCCGTGGCATTGGCAAACGGGCTCGGCCGGCCGTCAACCGCGTTTTCCACAGTCTTGGTTTCGGGTAACCGATTCGGATCGACGAGCATCGCGTTGCCCTGCACGTTCCAGTTCGTCGCCCAGCAGGAACGGCAGTTGGCAACGTTGAACGGGAATCCGCTGGTCAAGCGCATCAGCCCGGCGATGGACCAGTCGCCGATCAACGCGTTGAGGGCGTTGCCGGCGCCGCCCGCGTAGCGCTTCCCCTGCCCGAACGGCAGCTCCGCCAGCCAGTTGGTATTGACCTGGTGACGCACGTCGAAATCCGACCTGCCGTAGTTCAACTCCGGATCGAACGAGTTGATCAGGAAGCCGGTGTTGCCTCCGTTGCTGAAGTTGCTGAAGGAACTGCCGCGCTCGACCTGCGAGCCCATGTCGTCGGACTTCGCCAGCGTGTAGTTGATGTCGAACTGGATGCCGTCGGAGAAACGCCGCCGCAGTGTCACGTTCATGCCGTTGTAGTTCGAGCGGCCGATTGAGCTGATTGCGGACAACGAGTCGTATTGCTCCGCGAAGTACGCGTACGGGCCGAACTTGCTGCACGCCGGAGAGCACGAGGTGTCCATGTCGTACAGGGCGGTGATCCAGTCCGGCCCGTTCTGCATGTAAGCGCGGGTAATCGCCTGCGTCGCGGTCAACCCGCCGCCGGCCGCGGCCGGGAAAATGTTTTCCCAGTACGCCACCGCCGGGAGGCCGGCGTAAGCGCCCGCCGCTGAGCTGCTGGTAAGACCGGCAGCCTGCGCCGCCTTGATGATCGTCTGCGCCGCAGTGAAGTAATCCATCTTCGACGCCGGATCGGTCAGGTTCAGCGGCATCGCGAGGTCGCGTCGGACCAGCATGTCGCGGCCGAAGCGGCCGACGTAGCCGACTTCGACGGTGTAATTCCGGCTGATGTCGAAGCCGACGATGGCGCTGGCCATGTGCGCCGAGGGTGTCACCAGCGTGTCGTCGATGCTCGACGTGATGATGCCGGCGCGCTGTGGCGGCGTCTGCGGGACCCCGCCCGCCGGCGCGGCCGGCATCGTCGACGGCATCGTGGTGGTGTTGACGAAACGAGCGGCCGGATTCGTCTCATACGCCGCGCCGAACGGGCTGCTGATCTGCGTCGACATGCCGAACGCGAAGCCCTCGTCGAAGTTGGTCGCGAGGCCCACGCCGACGCGATCGAACACCTTCGAGTAACCGCCGCGGATGACCAGGCGTTCCTTCGGCGTCCAGGCTATGGCGACGCGCGGCGCGAAGTTGTTCTTGTCCCACGCGTAGAATCCCGGCTTGCCGTTCTTCGGCCCGGCGAGATCGAAGGTGATGATCTGGCTCGCGTTCGAAGGGATGCCGTTCTTCATGTTCTCCATGCGCTTGTCGAACCACTGACCCATGCTGACCGTCGGCGCCACTTGCAGGCCGTTGGTCTCGTAGGGGGGCGAGTAGAGGCTGTAGCGCAGGCCGGCCGTGATCGTGAGATTCGGGCGCAGCTGCCAGGCGTCTTGGAAATACCACTCGTACTCGTCCGATGCGATTTCGCGCGCCACGGCGGTGCCAGGCGCCTGCGGCGTGCCGTCCTTGTTGTAGTTGGCGCGCTGCGTCGCCTGGGACAACACGCCGAGGATGTTCAGCCAGGCATCGGCGTAGCCGGCCTGGAAACCCGTGGCGACCGCCGGCAGGCTGCAGCCGGGAACGGTGCAGAACGCGCTACCCGGCATGTTGCGGCGGCCGACACCCGCCACCCACGAGGGATTGACCGTGGCGGTGAGGTACGAGCTCTGGAAGCGCTCTTTCGGCACGCGCGTGAAACGGATGTTGGTGCCCACCTTCATGGTGTGTGCGCCCTTGAACCACGACAGGTCGTCGACGAAGTTCTGCGTCGGCGTCTGGCGCGTGTTGGTGAACGACGAGCCGACACCGCTGTAGGGCGAGATGAACCGGAACGTCGCGTAGTTGCTGTTGGTCAGGCCGGCGTTGTTCTCGTCGATCTTCGTGAAGCCATAACGGAAGCTGTTGGTCAGCGTCCGCGACAGCACCGCGTCGTAACCGACCGCGCCGCCCCAGTTGTTGAACAGCCGCTGCTGAAGCGGGTCCAGATCCTCGAACTGCGGTGCGGTATTGATCGTGTCGTCCTGCTTGCCGACGCGTGCGAAGAAGGTGTGGTTATCGGCGGCCTTGTAATCGACGCGGCTCACCAGGTTGAAGAAGTCGTTCTCGATCGGCGCGGCGAAGCGGTAATCCATCAGGTTGCGGTTGTCGCGGCCCGGATCGTTCGGCGACGGGAACTGACGGAAATACTGCAGGGCGGCCTGGCTCGGGCCGATGCCCAGCGGATCGATCGCGGCGATTTCCGCCGGCGTCATGCCGTACCAGCCGGCCGGGATGGTGTGGTTGTTCGCCACGCCGCGAACGCTGCCACCGGGGCACGCCGCCGCCGTCGCGCACTGATAGATGAGCACGCCGTCGCGCATCGAGTTCGACGGGACGTTGCGCACCACCGGCGCCTCGCTCTTTTCCTTCAGGCTCTCGAGGTTGGCGAAGAAGAACAGCTTGTTGTGTTGAATGGGACCGCCCAGCGAACCGCCGAAAATATCCTTGTCGAGTTTCGGAGCCTGGCTCTCCTTGCCGGCGGCCTTCTGCGACAGCTCGAGGAAGTACTCGTTGGTCGACGTCGCCGTGCGGCGGAACATCCAATACCCGGAACCGTCGAACTGGTTGCTGCCGCTGCGCGTGATCAGCGACACCTGCGGGCCGCTCGAGCGTCCCATTTCGGCGTTGTAGTTCGACGTGCTGACGCGAAACTCCTGCAGCGCTTCCTGGGTCATGCGGATCGCCGAGGTGTAGGCGGTGGCATTCTGCGGATCGTTGACGTCGATGCCGTCGAGCGTGACGCTCTGCTGATCGGCGCGCGCGCCGGCCACCGATCCATAGCGCGGATCGACCGTCGCCGGGTTGCTGGTCGGAATGAAGATCGCGCCGGGCTGCAGGCTGAGCAGGTGCACGACGTTTTGCGCTTCCACCGGGAGGCTCCGGATCTGTTCGCGCGACATGACGTTGCCAACGCTGGCGTCGGTGGTATTGAGGTGGGAGGTTTCCGAGACGACGCTGATGGTTTCGGCGACGCCGCCGACCTCGAGCACCACCGTTTCGCGGGACACCGAGTCGACCTGCAGGCTGACCCGATCCACGACCGCGGTCTTGAAGCCCGAGAGCTCGACCTTGAGCGTGTACATGCCCGGCTGCATGTTGCTCAGCCGGAAGTTGCCACGTTCATCGCTGACGGTGGCCTTCGATGCGCCTGTGGCAACGTGCGTCGCCGTCACCGCGGCGCCCGGGATCACTTGCTTTTGCGAATCCGTGACTTCACCGACGAGCGCGGCGGTTCCTGTCTGCGCGTCCGCGGTCCGCGCGAGCAAGGGAAGAACGACGACGCATACCGCGAGGGTCCAGGCGTGCAGCCGGAGCGTGCGGAGCTTGGTCAAGGCATCCTCCAAGGGGAAAGCAGTTCGTCACATCCAAACGGCGGTCGAACACGAAAAAACCGCGATTAGTCACTTCGCGGTGCGGGCTTAAAATGGCCTTGTCTCTACGCCATGTCAAGCAAAAGGAATTGCTGGAACCTCTGCGTTGCAGTCATGGCGGCGACCTCCGCCGTAACGGCACAGCAACCGACGTTCCGTTCCGGCGTCGAACTCGTGACCGTCGATGCGGCGGTGCTCGATGGTGACGGCCGCCCGGTACCCGGGCTGGGTGCGGAAGATTTCCGTGTCGAGGTCGACGGCCGCCCTCGGCGCATCGTTTCTGCGCAGTTTGTGGACCTGAGCAGGCCGATCGATGCGACGGCGCCGCCTTCAGCAGCTCACTTCAGCTCCAACGCCGGCATCGATGACGGACGGATCGTGGTGATTGCCGTGGACGAAACGCACATCCGGCGGCTCGAGGGCCGGCGGGCCCTCCAAGCGGCGTCCCAGTTCATCGACGTTCTTCCTGCGGTCGATCGCGTCGGGGTGATCGAGCTGACGACTGAAACGGCGATCACGCTCACGCGCGATCGCGTCGCCCTGCGCCGGCGGCTCGCCGGCATGCTCGGGCGCGCCGACCTCGTGACCGGCCAGTTCAACCTCGGGATCAGCGAAGCGCTGGAGATTGCCGACGGCGGCCGCGCCAGGCTCGCTGACGCGGTGTTGCGGGAATGCGGCCGCTCGCTCACGGAATACGTGAACAACGCGCGCGCGGCGGACGATGCCGCATCGGGGCGGGATTCCTGTCCGGAACAGCTCGAACAACAGTCGCGCGGCCTCGCCCAGCAGGCTCACGCGCAGGCCCGAACGTCGCTGGCCGCGCTCGAAGCGTTGATCGCGCGCATGAAGGACCTCCCCGGACCCAAGACCATCGTGTTGGTGTCGGAAGGCATGATCGTCGACCCGCGGCGCGTCGATCTGTCGAGGCTCGCTGCCGGCGCGCAGGCCGCGCGGGTCACGATCTACTCGCTGCTGCTCGACATCCCGCTGTTCGACGCCACACAGGAGCGCGTGTCGCCGACGGCCGATCGCGATCGGCAGGTGCGCGAAGACGGCGTCGATCGCGTCGCCGGCGCCGCCCGCGGCGCCTCGTTCAGGCAGGTGGGCAGCGACGCCGCGCCACTCGCGCGTATTACGCGTGAGTTGTCAGGGCATTACCTGCTGGCGTTCGAGGCATCGGTCGGCGACCGCGACGCGCGGGCGCACCGCATTCGCGTCACGATGGCCAGCGGCCGGCAGCTGGTGCGCGCCCGCAGCCATTTCTCGACGCCCGCGACGACGCCACCGGCTCGCGGTGCGCAGCTGAGCGCGCTCTTGCGCGCCTCGTCGCTGGCGACCGAGCTGCCGCTGCGCGTGGCCACGTATACCTATGCCGAACCGGCGCGGCGCGCGCTTCGCGTCGTCATCAGCGCCGAAGCCGGCGCCGGCGCGAATGGTGTGGGCGCGTGGCTCGGCTTCGTGCTGGTTGACGCCGCCGGCATCATCGCGGCGACCGCGACGATCGAATCGCGATCGGGCCGGTACGCCTTCAGCTCTGTCGTGCCCGAGGGGCGTTACACCCTGCGCGCGGCCGCGATCGATGCGATGGGTCTGAAGGGCAGCGTCGAGCGCGTGTTTGCCGCGAGGCTCGCCGGCACGACCGAGATGCGTCTCAGCGACTTGATGCTCGCGCCCGTGCCCGCCTCGCCGGCGGCGCCACTCTCGCCGATCGTCGATCGCGCGATCGGCGAGGCGCTCGTCGCCTACATCGAGTTTCAGGCGCCGGCCGCCGCACGCCCTGCGGTGCGCGTGATCGTCGCGCGCGGTCTATCCGATCCGCCGCTGTTCACGGCCGCCGCCTCCGTATCGTCGCGCGACGACGGCTGGGCCGCGGCGAGGGCGACGATTCCGATTGGCGAACTTCCGCCCGGCGCGTACCTCGCCCGCGCAGAGCTCGAAGTCAACGGCGCGCCGGCCGGCGGCATTTCGCGACCGTTCACGATCCTGGCGCGCTGATCGGCGCGCGCTTCCAGAGATGTTGCTGCGGCCAAAAGGAGGCAGCCGCGGGAAAGACGGCTGCCTCTACTGGCGCGTGTACATCACTGGACCACTCGTATTGGGCAGCTCGATGGCCGGCATCCCGACGCCCGGGCCGCATGTGAGCGGCAACGTCTCCGTCATTGTTCCCGACAGCGTGTTGCCGGTCAGCGTGCCCCTGAATGTGCGTCCCGCGGTGCACACGGCGCCTGCAGGCAGTCCGCTCACGGTGATCCGATCGGTCAGCGCCAGCGTGACGTGATCGCCGTCAACTGCGCCGCTGATGAGTCCAGATTCGGAAACGATCACGCCGTTGCCCGCGTCGAAAGTGATTGGCGCGGGCATGCCGGTTACCGACGTGCCGTTCTGCGTCACCGTCATGAAACGGCGATCACCGACGTACCAGCTCCCGGTGAGCGTCTGAGACACCGGCGCCGGGAAGGGCGGGGGGGTCACGACAGTCCCGATGGGATCTGTCAGCCCGGTCGCGGTCGGCGCCGTCGGCGATCCGCCGCAGCCGGCCGCCACCGCGCATGCACAAGCCGCTGAGGCGAGCTGCGTGAATAACCGCATGCCTGCTAGACGGACACCGCAGCCCGTTTTCCACTTCCGGGCCTGCGCACCGAAGCCTATGGCGAAGGTGGGAGTGATAGGATTCCGGCTTGCCCACCGAAGCCATTTGGCCGAAGGTGGGTCTCAGGAGTCGCGATGCCCCGTTTTCTGCCTGTTTCGGTCCTGGTCCTGCTGGCGGTCACTCTTGCGCCGTTGCCGTCGCCGGCGCAAGCCACCGCGGATGCCGCGCTCATCCAGAAGGCGCGCGCCATTCACGACCGCGTCATCGCGCTCGACACCCACAACGACATCGAGCCCGCGAACTTCACGCGCCAGAAGAACTACACCCAGCGCCTCGACACGCAGGTCAACATCCCGAAGATGAAGGAGGGCGGTCTCGACGCCTCGTTCTTCATCGTCTATGTCGGACAGGGACCGCTGACCCCGGAGGGCTATGACAGCGCTTACAAGCAGGCGGTCGCGAAGTTCGACGCGGTTCATCACCTGACGAAGGAGATCGCGCCCGAGCAGATTGAACTCGCGCTGACTGCCGCCGATGTGACGCGCATTGCGAAGTCCGGGAAAAAGGTCGCGTTGATTGGCATCGAGAACGCGTATTCGCTCGGTACCGACATCAAGCGCGTCAAGGAGTTTTACGATCGCGGCGGCCGCTATATGTCGCTCGCGCACAACGGCCACAGCCAGTTCGCCGATTCGAACACCGGCGAGCGCGACGGCACGTGGCTGCACAACGGCCTCAGCGAGATGGGCAAGCAGGTCATTGCCGAGATGAACAAGTGGGGGATCATGGTCGATCTCTCGCATCCCTCGAAGGCCGCCAACATGCAGGCGCTGGCGCTCTCGAAGGCGCCCGTGATCGCATCTCATTCCGCCGCGCGCGCGCTGGCCGATGTCAGCCGCAACATGGACGATGAGCAGCTCGAGGCGCTGAAGAAGAACGGCGGTGTGATCCAGACCGTGGCATTCGCCTCGTACGTGAAAGTCGCGAAGCCCGATTCGCCGGAACGGGCCGCCGCGATCGCGGCGCTGCGCAAGGAGTTCGGACTGCCTGCGCCCGGCGGCGGCCCCGGTGCCGGTGGCGGCGGCGGTGGCGGCCGCGGCGGATTGAATGCGCTTTCACCCGAACAACGTGCCAAGTACGACGCGCGCATGACCGAGATCGACAAGAAGACGCCCGGCGATCCGCGCGCGACCGTGGCTGACTTCGTCAATCACATCGATTACCTCGTCAAGAAGATCGGCATCGATCACGTCGGCATCTCGTCGGACTTCGACGGCGGCGGCGGCGTG
>AR_comb_assmDRAFT_10367766_pt1 | contig 11347 bp, 8 predicted proteins | sample ArasoioldDNA_FD_10543 | JGI IMG/M metagenome (IMG submission 10543) | reverse complement strand
GAGCCGGTAGCCCAAATCAGCGGCAGCATTGGCGAGGCCGGCCGTGGTAAGCAGCGAGCTTGTCAGACTGTCGCCGCCGGATACCCAGCCCCTTCGCGACAGCGCCAGCACCCGGTATCGTTTGCGCGAAGCGACCTCCCGAGCATGCGCAATCGCCTTGTCCAGCCGTTCGATCTCGCCGGCTGCACGCTCAGGATGCTGCACGAGGTCGCCCATCTGGCGGATTTGCTTCTTTACGTCATCGAGGGAGCGCGCCGCGTCGAACTCGACGACGCGCAGCCCTTTTTCCTTCAACAGCTCACGTGTGGCTCGCTTGGTGAATCGGCCGGCGACGACAGCGTCCGGTCTCAGGACCAGTATGTCCTCGGCCTCGCCGGAAAGCTTTGGGAATTGGGCGGCCCTTGCCGCATCCCACGATCGAGCCCGATCGCGAGAATACGGGCTTAGTCCGAGAATTTGTCCGGGATCGGCGAGCGTCACCAGCAACTGATCGGTGCACAGGTTGATGGAAGCGATGCGCGGAAGTTCTGATGCGTGCGCAGCGGCTGAAGGCCAAATCAACGTCAGAATGGAAGCCGCGCAAAGAACAGTCCGCACCCTCTCGCATTTCGGCGTCGATGATGGCATGAAGCGCCAATGAAACATGGCGGCGATCTCAGCGAGGCAATTCAGTGCCATGGCGGCACACCCGAAAGCTGGCTGGATTTGTCGACGGGAATCAACCCCTGGCCCTGGCCGGTCCCGCAGCCATTGCCGGATGATGTCTGGCACCGTCTGCCATCGCGCACCGAAATGGAGGCGTTGACGGGCGCGGCGGGCCGGGCCTATGGCGCGCCCGATGATGTCGGCATCGCCGCTGCGTCGGGAACGCAATCCCTGATCCAGCTGGCGCCATATCTCGCTACGCCGGGTCCGGTTGCGATCGTTGGGCCAACCTATAGTGAGCATGAATCGGCCTGGCTCAAAGCCGGCCACGCCGTCATCGCAATTGATAATCTGGATGCGCTTCCCGACGGTGCGATTCATGCGGTGGTTGTCAATCCCAACAATCCCGATGGCAGGATCACCGATCCCGCCACACTTTTCCGGATAGCGGCGACGCTGAAAGACCGGGGCGGGTGGCTGGTCGTCGACGAGGCCTTTGCCGATGTGGACCCGGCTATCACTGCGATCGGTCTGTGTTCCGATCTGCCCGTGCTTATTCTCCGCTCGTTCGGAAAATTCTATGGACTCGCCGGACTGCGGCTTGGTTTTGTCGCCGGCGCCACGGACACAATTCGACGGGTCACCGAGGCGTTGGGACCATGGCCCTGTTCGGGCCCGGCGCTGTTCATCGGCACGGCCGCGCTCGAAGACCGGGCCTGGGCCAATAACATGCGCAAGACGCTCGCGCATCAGGCCGGCCGGCTCGACGATGTGCTGGTAAAGGCGGGATTTGCGATCGTCGGAGGCGTGCCATTGTTCAGGCTCACCAGTCACCCCCGCGCGCGGGAGCTGCATGCCAGGCTGGCGCAACGGCACATCTGGTGCAGGAGCTTTGATTGGGCTCACGACCTGCTGCGGTTCGGCCTTCCGACCGACGACGCCAGTCTTGATCGTCTCGCTGCCGCACTCAGCGACTAGCCAGGCCATCCAGTTGCGCAGACCCGCCGTCACCATGTCGTGCTGAAGCCCGCATATACGGCTGGGCCGGTGGTGCCGAAATTGAAGACCTCCTGATAGCGCTCGTTGAGGATATTTTCCCCGCGCGCGAACACCTTCCAGTTCCCATCGATCTTGTACTCGGTATACAGATCGACCCGGGTATACGCATCGACCTGACTGGTCTGGCCGGCGCTGCTGTACCGCTTGGAAACGGTGAGAATTCGCGGCTCGATCAGCCACCTCTCGGTCGGCGTGATGGTGAGCGTGATGCGCGCCAGGTTCTTCGGCCGCCGCGCCAGGACCTGGCCGGTCGCAAGGTCGATCGCGTGGAGATAGGTGTAGGCCGTGCCCAGCTTCACGATGCCGGGCAGGACGTCAATCGTCGTGCCGACTTCCAGGCCGCTGGTCTCGGCGCGGGCGACATTGACGTAGCAGCCGGTCTGGATGCCGGTGCATGGGTTCGCCGTCGGCGTCGCCGAGACGAAATTGATGAGATTGCTGAAGTCGTTCGAAAAACCCGTGACCGAAGCAATCACGCGGCCATTGAACAGCGATTGATCGATGCCGGCGTCATAACCGAAGCTCTGCTCCGGCGCGAGGCCGGGTGATCCGTTGGCGGGATCGTATAGCTGAAACAGCGTCGGCGCCTTGGCGCCGGTGCCGGCGCTGGCGCGAAGCTTCGTGCCGGTTTCGAAAATCTGATACGCCGCCGTCGCACGCCAGGTGTCGAAGCGGGCGACGTCGACAACGTCGTCCGTTCGGCCGCCAACCGTAATATTCAGGCGGTCGCCGATCGGAAGCTGCCATAGAGCAAAGACCGAGTTGGTGTCCTGCGCTTTCGCGAGCAACCCAACCCGCGGTCCAGCGACAGGAAGCAAGTTCGTCGAGAAGGTGTCGGCGGTCTCATGCTGAAGTCTCGAGCCGACGATGAGCGAGCCGAGCGGGCCGAGCTTCAGATTCCCCTGATATTCCGCGCCGCTGCTGTTGCCGATGAAATCCGAGACGGTAGACGTGGTGTTCTGCGGCAGCCTGTTGATCTTGTAGGTCACATCGTTGAAGGAACGGTCAATATGCGTGTCGAACACAGTGAGATTGTGAGTCAGGACTCCACCGAACGTATCGACCGAGCCCCGGGCCCAGACTTGCTCCAGCAACCGATTGGCGCTCGAAGGCGTGTCAGGGAAATTCCCGGTGGACTGATCGTAGGCAGACCGCGTGAACGACGACAGCACGCCGGTCTCGAGCCGCACGCCCTCGCCAGCGTCATATCCGAGCCGCGCTGAACCGCCGACCCGATCAAACCCGTCATTTTCGAGGGGGCCGAACTTGGCCTCGAGCGCGGGAATGCGGTAGCCAAAGCGCGAAAAGCCGTTGCTGTGCTGGGCGCCGCCGGTGACCGTGTAAGACCACGGGCCCGAGGACCCGGTCACAGCCGAATTCGTCACTGCCGTGCCGTAACTCCCGACTTCGGTGCGGTTGCTGAATTGCGCAGGCCCCGATCCCTTCCTGGTGATGATATTGACCACGCCTCCCATGGCGTCCGATCCGTAGAGCGCGCTTTGCGGGCCTTTCAGCACCTCGATCCGTTCGATGGCGCTCGGCGTGAACATCGCGAAATCGAAATCGCCGCTCGCGGCAGTCGGATCGTTGATCCGGATGCCGTCGATCATCACCAATGTCTGGCCGGTGTTGGCGCCACGCAGCCGGACATTTGCGGTCGATCCCGGTCCGCCACTTTCGCTGACGTCGACGCCGGGGACGGTTCGCAGCACATCCACCAGTGAGCCCGGATTGCTGGTCGCAAGGGTCTCACCCTTGACGACGCCGATCGAACTGCCGGTGCGGCTGATCGGCTCGGGTTCTCGGTCCGCTGTCACCACCACTTCGGCAGGTTGCGGCGCCGACGGGGCAGGGGCGCTTGTCGCGGGCCGTACCGGCGCGGCACGGCGATCTCGATTCCGGCGAGCTTGTCTGGCCGGCTTTGGCGGAGTGGCTGGATTGACCTCCACCGGAGGGAGTTGTTCGGAGTTTGATTGAGCGCGTGCTTCGTTGTGGCAGCACGCCAACGCAACAATAGTCGCCGACACTGCGGCGTATTTCAGCAAATTCATGGTGCCCCTTCCGTCGACCCACCGTCGAACGAGTTCGTTCGTCAGCGGCCGGTCTCCTGGCTCGCGGTCGTCTCGAAAGCCGCCTTCCCGGATAAATCCAGTGGCATATTGGCTTCGAATACCGCTTACAGTTGCGGGGGCAGCTGCGGCATGGGGGCTGGATAGCCCTGGCACCGCATTCCCGTTTCACCCTCGAAAGGGCACCGATGACACGGGCAGGTAAAGCACACCTCGAACGCGACTTCAAATTTCGAATGACGGGGCCTGTGCAGCATGCCGCATCGGCCGCGAGCAAGAGACGGTTGCGTTCAACGCGAGACGTGCGAGCAGTTGTTGACAGCGCTTTCCGGATAAACTTATGGTGACTGCGACGGTTCTCCTTCGGGAGATCAATAGGGAATGCGGTGCGGAGTTTTGCTCCAAGGCCGCGGCTGCCCCCGCAACTGTAAGCGGCGAGCCTGCTGTTCACTGGCCACTGGGTCTTCGGATCTGGGAAGGCGATCAGCAGGCGACGACCCGCGAGCCAGGAGACCTGCCGTCAGTCGTGGTCACGGGCGAAACGCATCGGACGGGGTGAGCCGAAGCGAAATCATCGAGTCGCCAGGCGTTTGCGCCTCGGCTCGGGATTTGTCGCGGTGACGTGTCACGTTGCCGTGGGGGCTCGTACGGTTCTGCCACTCATAGAGCTGCCGTAGGTCGTTGCAGGTGTCGTGCGCGGCGATGCGCGGCTCGCGCTTTGGCGCGAGCTGGTGCTTCGCCGATCAATTTGGCGCGCGAGGGGGTTGCCGTGTCTGAAGTTCAGTCAGTTGTTTTCATTCGTGTTGGTCGGTCAAGATTTGGAATGGGCGTCGCCGCTGCTGTCGCGGCCGTGGCGGCTGGGTTTCCTGCTGTGGCACAGCAGGCGCCGCGCAATCCGGAGCTGCCGCCCGTCGTCGTTCAACAGACGCAGCCGGTTGCACGGCCACCCGCTGCCCGGAGCGCGAGAACCAGCAACGAGCCGCGTCGGACGGCGCGGCGTGCGCAGTCGAATCCAATTTCAGCGCCCGCAAAGCCCGGGATAGATGATGGAAATGTCAGCCGGACGAGAGACGGCGTAGACGGTTATGTCGCCCGTGCCACCGAGGCGGGCGCCAAGGTTGCGACGCCGCTTCTGCAATTGCCGCTGTCTGTTTCCACGGTGACGCGTCAGGAGATGGCTGATCGCGACGTGCAGAGCGTGCGCGAGGCGCTGCAATATACAGCGGGCGTCAACACCTACTTTCGTGAGGGACAATTTACGCGCGACTATGCGCTCATCAGAGGGTTTCAGGGGGTGCAGTTCATCGATGGGCTTCGGCTTAATGTCAACAATTACGGCCTGGAGCCGTATGGCTTCGAGCGGATCGACGTCCTGAAGGGACCTGCCGCGACGCTGTACGGGCAGGGCAGCCCGGGCGGATTGTGGGATATGGTCAGCAAACGCCCGACCGACAAGGCGTTCAGCGAAGCGCTGGTTCGTTTCGGGGTACGCAATTCGGTCGAGGGCGCGTTCGACGTCGGCGGTCCCCTGACCGCGGATAACTCGCTCCTCTACCGTGTCGTCGGTCTAGGCAAGCTCGGCGACGGACAGATCGAGTTCACCAAGGAGCAGCGCGCCTTCATCGCGCCGTCCTTCACCTGGCGTATCGACGAAGATACCAGTCTCACGATCCTGGCCGCCTACCAGTACGATCCCAATCTCACGGTGCTGCAGCCATTGCCATATGCGGGAGCAATCGTGCCCGGCCCGACCGGGCAATTCATCTCCCGCAAACTGTTCCTTGGAGAGCCCGGCTACCACGACACGTCGATCAAGCAGGCGCGGATCGGGTACGAATTCAAGCATCGATTCAACGATGTGTTCTCGTTCCAGCAGAACTTCTACTACCAGAACATCGACATCGATCTGAACGAAGTTCAAAGCAGCGCGACGCCGAACACGACGACGACGAATCGCATTGCGGCCCACCAGACCTTCCAGATCGATATGTATCAGATGGACAATCGGCTGAAGGCGGACTTCGCCATGGGACCGCTTCAGCATCACGTGATGCTTGGCGCCGATTATTCGGCCGTGCCAAATGTGCAGGGGACGGGGACCGGTGCTGCCAGTCCGCTCAACCTCTATGCTCCCGTCTACGGGCGGCCGTTCGTCTATTCACCCACGATCACCACGCTCCGCTATCAGGATCAACGGCAGGCCGGCGCCTATCTCCAGGACCGCGTGGAGTTCGGCCGACTCAATGTGCTGCTCGGCGCTCGCTACGACGAACTCGAACAGGATCAGAAGACGCGGGCCCTCAATGCGACGACCGGCGTGTTCTCGAACCCGGCATGGACCCTCCAGGCGGATCATGCGCTGACCTATAATGGCGGCCTGATCTACAATTTCGAGAGCGGTGTTGCGCCCTACGCCAGCTACTCGCAGACCTTTACGCCGACTGCAGGCACGGACTTTTTCGGTCGCGCCTTCATTCCCGTGACCGGCGATCAGAAGGAGGTCGGCATCAAGTACATGCCGCCCGGCTACGATATTCTGATGTCTGCGGCGGCGTTCGATATCACGCAGTACAATGTGCTGACGCGAGACCTCGCGCATGCGGGATTCTCGGTCCAGACCAGTTCGGTCGAGAGCCAGGGTGGCGAGTTCGAGGTCAAGACCACGCATCTCTATGGTTTCAACATCAGCGCCGCCTATACTTACCTCGATGCCAAGGTGATCGCGACGAACACCGCTGGTGGCCTCGGCAAGCGTCCGGTTGGCATCCCGATGAACCAGGCCTCGCTGTGGGGAACATACCGCTTCGCTGGCGGTGAACTGGCCGGCCTAACCCTCGGCGGCGGTGTGCGCTGGATCGGCGATCAGGCCGTCGACGCGCTCAATACCCTGGGAGTCCCGTCGTTCACGCTTTACGATCTCATGGCTCGCTACGAGCTTGGGGAACGCTTCCCGACCCTGAAGAAGTGGGATGTCGCGCTGAACGTCAAGAATTTGCTCGACACGCGCTATGTCGGTAGCTGCGACGATGCGCTCAACTGTTACTATGGTACGGGCCGCAACATTACGGGGACGCTGCGTGCGCGCTGGTAGTCAACACCGGGCCCAATACCTGGCTCACGTCACGTGACGCCCGATCAGGTCTGCGAGGCCATCGATCGGCTCGCCGTCGGCGATTATGCGTCGTTCGGCTGCCGCCTCGTGGGCCCGCAAGACCCCCGGCCGGGATTATCTGCCGATCGGCTCCTGGATGCGCCAATGCGCGAAGCGATCGAGCATCGCTTCGCGCTTCGCTTTACGGCCTTTGACGCGCGTGCGGTGCATTCGATCTGGATGAAATGGTACCTGAACGCGTTCATCCCGCCGGTTCTTATCGCCGATGTCTTGCTGGGCCAGTCCATCCCGGTCGGTCTGGATGAGCTACGATTCATCAAGGGCGATGACGAACGTGTCGTGGCGGTCAAGATCCGCAGCACGCGCGACAGCAACGGCGTTGAGCCGTTTCGACGATTTCAACCGCTGCTGTTCGACCATTTCGCGCCCCTGATCGCGATGTGGTGCGATCGAACCGAGGTCACGGCACGGGTATTCTGGAGCAACGTTGGCAACACTTTCGAGGCGATGCTACGCCGGATCGAGGCGGTGTCCGGCGCGTCGGACCGTCTCTCGGAGGCCCAGCGTATGCTTTCGGTGCCGAGCGGCCCTTCGGGCGAACCAAATCCTCTGTTCGATGCGGTCCACTATGTGCTGGAGGACGGCGCACCGGTGCGTCGCCGCCGCGTCTGCTGTCTGCAGTACCTTTTGCCGGACCGTCGCTTCTGCAAAGCCTGCCCGATCGACGAGGCGCGCGCTCCGCGCCGTCAGGAAGGAACTTGACCTTGGATCGTACTGCTTCTCTGAGGTCGTCGCTGCGGGAAGTTGTTCGCATCGCCGCGCCCTATTTTCGCTCCAGGGAGCGATGGAGCGCGGCGGGCCTGTTCTTCTGCATCATTCTGGCTCAGTTGGCTTTGGTCGGCGCCGCGGTTGCCGAGAACTACCGGCGCAATGCGTTTTTCCAAACGCTTCAGGACAAGGACTGGAACGGCTTTCTTGTCCAGTTCGGCGTGTTCAGCGTCATCGGCGTCGTGTTCGTCCTTGCGACCGTGTATCAGCGCTATCTCACCCAGTGGCTGACGATCCGCTGGCGCCGCTGGCTGACAACTCAGTATTTGAGCAAATGGCTGGATGGGCCGGTTCACTATGCTGCCGGGCTCGCCGGCCCTGTCGACAATCCCGATCAACGCATTGCCGATGACATCAGGCAGTTCATCGACGGCGTGATTTCGCTCACCGTTGGTTTGATTGGCGCCATCGCCCGCGTCGTTTCCTTCGTCGCCGTTCTCTGGACGCTCTCCAGTCTCATACCGCTGCGGATGTTCGGCGAGTCCTATGTGATCCCGGGTTATCTGGTCTGGGCCGCCCTGATCTACGCAGGCCTCGGCACCCTCGTGACGCACTTGATCGGCCGTCATCTCATCGCGATCGATTTCGAGCGTGAGCGGCGCGAGGCGAATTTTCGCTTTGCGCTGGTGCGAGTGCGCGAGAACGGCGAAGCCATCGCGATGCTGCGTGGCGAGGTGTCGGAGCGTGACGATCTGCGCGGCCGCTTCTCCGATATCGCCGGGAATTGGTATCGCCTGATGCGGTGGGAGCAGTTCGTGTCCCTCTTCGCTGAAAGCTACAGATATTACTCCCGGTATTTTCCCTACTTCGCGCTGGCGCCGCTGTTCTTCGGCGGCCCCATGCAACTCGGCGCCTTCATGCAAGCCGGTTCGGCGTTCAACTCAGTGCACCAGGCCTTCTCCTATTTCATCAGCTCATACGTCCGGATCGCGGAATTGGCTGCGACCGTGCAGCGGCTGTCGCAGTTCGAACGCGCCATGGCCGCGGCTGCATGTGGTCGCGAAGCAGTCGATTCCGTCGCAGAACAAGCGCTCCATGTTGACGAGCTTGAGGTGAAGGATGCGGCAGGCCGGAAGATTGTTTCGCTGGATCACCTCACGTTGGCTCGCGGCGAAACAGCGCTCCTGACCGGCCGTTCCGGTGCCGGCAAGACGAGCGTGATCCGGGGCATCGCGGGCATTTGGCCGTACGTGAAGGGCAGTGTGGTCCGGCCTGTTGAGCGGACCATGGCGCTGCCTCAGCGCCCTTACATCCCGCTTGGTTCGCTCCGGCGCGCGGTGAGCTATCCCGCGCGGGTCGGCCAATATGGCGACGATCACGTTCGGGACGTGCTTGCAGCCGTCGGCCTGGGACATCTGGCAGCCTCTCTCGATGTGGAGGATGCCTGGGACAGAAAATTGTCCGAAGGTGAGAAGCAGCGTTTGTCGATGGCGCGCGTGCTGCTTGCTGAGCCGGACCTGATCCTGCTGGATGAGGCCACGTCAGGATTGGAAGGAGCGGCTGAACGCGACTTGCATCATGTGATCCGCCAAAGACTGCCGCGATCGGCGATCGTGGCCGCAAGCCACGATGAAGAGCTCGGCGACATCTACGATCGGGTGATCAGATTAGCCGGGCATACTGGCGCGCCTGCAACAGATCAGCCGCAATTCCAGACCGGCCCGATCGGCGTCCGGGTCCAGCAGGGACCGAAACTGCCGCCATTGTAGCGGCCGCCGTAAAAGCCGGGCCGGCCGAAATAGTGCCAATCGCCATCGTACCCGAAATATTGCGGGACCGGATCGATATACCAGGGACGACGGTTGTTCCGCGCCGTGCGCAAAACCGCTGCCCTCTGCTTGTAAGCTGGCAGGCTGTTATTCGCCGGCTGTTGATAGCCCGGCAGAAAGCCGTAGCCGTGCCAGCGTGGCGCCGGCCGTTTTTGAGCTGACTCAGCCGGCGCGACGACCGGCAGCAGCGACATGACGATAGCAATCGATAGCAACATGAGGCGCGACATGACCGCACCATAGACGGCCGATTGCCGGGAGGCGATTCAAATCTGAGTGCAGCGCAACTGCGCTGGTTCAAGCCTGGTTCAGAGCCTGCTCGATATCTGCGATTAGATCGGACGGATGTTCGATACCGATCGACAGCCTGATGGTGCAGTCGAGAACGCCGATTTTTTGGCGGATTTCAGCGGGAACACCGGAATGGGTCATGCTCGCGGGCAGGCTGGCAAGTGATTCGGTGCCGCCCAGGCTGACCGCCAGCTTGAAGATTTGCAGCGCGTTCAGGAATCGGTAGGCGGCGGCCTGGCCACCGACAATGTCGAACGAGAACGTCGAGCCCGCACCGCTGCATTGCCGTGCGAACACACGCCCGGCGGTGGAGGCCTCGTCGTAGTGACCGAGGTAATGGACCTTGGCCACCTTGGCATGATCGCGCAGGTAATCCGCCACGAGCCGCGCGTTCTGGTCGGCCTTTTCCATGCGGATGCTCAAGGTCTCAAGTGAACGGCCGATCATCCAGCAGGAATGCGGGTCCAGTTGGGTACCGATGGCGCTTCGCAGTGCCTTGATGTCCTTCAGGATGGATTTGGAGCCGAGCGCAGCGCCCGCGATCAGGTCGGAATGACCGCCGACATATTTGGTCAGCGAGTACAACGAAAGATCAGCGCCGTGTTCGATCGGCCGCTGAAACACCGGCCCGAGCAATGTATTGTCGCATGCGATGATCGGCGTATGCCCCTGGGCCTGGCCGATCATGTCGGCGACGCGGCGGACCATCGCGATATCGACCAGGCCGTTGGTGGGATTGGCCGGGGTTTCGATGAAAATCATCGCGACCCGCCCTTTCTGCATGGCGTCCTTCGCGGCCACACTCACCGCGCTTTCGTCGATTCCATCGGCAAAGCCGACGGCGCCGATGGAAAGGCCCGCAAGCGTTTTCGCAAGCAGCGTTTCCGTCCCGCCATAAAGCGGCTGCGAGTGCAGGATGACGTCGCCTGGGCGCGCGAATGCGAGGATCGTGGTCGAAATCGCCGCCATGCCGGACGAGAACAATGCGCATTTCTCCGTGCGCTCGTAGACAGCGAGCCTGTCCTCGACGATTTCGCTGTTCGGGTGATTGAACCGCGAATAGACCAGGCCCGCGCCCATCCCCTCGGGAGGCTCGCGACGGCCCGCGACGAAGTCGAAGTAGTCCTGTCCGTCTTCAGCGGTCCTGAACACGAAGGTCGAGGTCAGGAACACGGGTGGTTTCACGGCGCCTTCGGACAGCTGCGGATCGTAGCCGTAGTTCAGCATCAGCGTTTCGGGATGCAGCATGTGATTGCCGATGTGGGTCTTGGACGCAGAAGGTTTCACCATGGCCTGTCTCGCTGCTCCAGTTAAGCAGGGATCAGCGTAGCAACATCCTGGACCGATTTCACTGCGCTCCCAGGTGGAACTCACAGCGGGCGCGGTTAGGCGTCAACCGCGACCTTCAGCGCCTCGGCGCGGATTTCCTCCACCAGTCGTTCCTTCAGCCTGACGAATTCGGGCGCGGTCTTGACCTTGTATGATCGCGGATGGGGCAGATCGATCGCGATCTCGGCCTTGATGCGGCCGGGACGCGCGCTCATGACGATGACGCGGCTGCCGAGGAAGATCGC
>AR_comb_assmDRAFT_10269318_pt1 | contig 11348 bp, 10 predicted proteins | sample ArasoioldDNA_FD_10543 | JGI IMG/M metagenome (IMG submission 10543) | reverse complement strand
CGTTTGGATTCTTCACGGGAAAGATGATCGGAAATGACGGGACCAGGTAAGCCTTTGTAAGTGATCATTCCGTGGTCGATCGTGTGTGCGACATCAATAATTTGGTAATCCCGTTTCATCGTATTAACGCTTTTGGACCAAGACCTGAAAACTTGAAGCCATTCCACCCGGCAATATCATTTCGCGAGTCGCAGTAGTAAGCTGCGAACGCTCCGCTGCACTAGCCGCGGCAGACAGTCGTGTTTCAAGTTCGTCGAGTATTCCAATGCTCATTAGAAATTTATCCAGTGGTTCAAACCGATCCGTTTCGAACCCGTTTTGTTTGCCTTCAGATCTAACGTAACTCCAATCAATTGTGCTGGTGATGTCTTGTTCACCCGGCGATTTCAGCACGTCATCTACAAAAGCATGATCACGAAACGCTCTTAACGTTCCGTTGTATCGATGTGGGTCGGTATAAAGATCGGCAGCGTCGGCGCCATAGTCCACCGTTACCAAGTAGCCGCTGATCAAGTGCGTATTAAGCGATTGGAACAAATCTCTTATCTCCAAATTCACTTCAACTGTTTGTCCCTCCAACAGCGATGGAAGATGATCCTTACAAAATTGTCCAAGCTCTAAAGATGACAGCTCATCAGTTGTCCACACAAATTCTCCATCGTCATTTAGACTTACATAGATCTCTCGAAGCTGACCATTAACTTTGCGAACGATATGTACCGGAAACGAATCGAGCAGTTCGTTAGAAAACACGATACCCGCTTCAATCGGCTGAAGCGTTGCGAGGCTATTCAGATCGACGTGGGTTGAAAATCTCCGCAGCCCTTCGACCAGATCTGTCGTATCCTCGCGAGCTTCGACGATGGTGTATTGGAGGGCATTGAAGAAAGTTGGAAATCTCTGTTCAAGTGTTTCCAATACCCGGATAGCGAACTGTCCGTTTCCAGCACCGAGTTCGACGATCCTGAATACAGCCGGCCGACCTTGTAAGTCATACAGCGTCGCGAAGTAGCGCGCAAAAGTAATCGCAAACAATTCGCTTCGCTCTGGACTAGTACGATAGTCGCCTCGTCTTCCCCAGCGTTTGCGATCGGAGCGGTTGTAGTATCCCCACCTCGAGTGATAGAGGGCCGTTCGCATCCATTCGCGAAACGTGATCTTGCGCTGGCTTGAGATGCGCTCGACTAATTCTTCGCGAAGTGTGGACGACAAGCGTTTCTATACTCGTGGCGGTGTTAAAACATCATTGTGCCGGCAAGTCAGAGCAGATCTTGAGGACTACTTGCTTTCAGTACGATCTTCTTTGTCGAGCAAACGCGTGGTGTTTTCAGTGACACTCGGAGGTCCAGCGAGTTCAGACGTGATCGGTCTGGAACTCCAGCCGGATGCGGATTGAGCGGGCGGCGGCGGTAAAGCGTGATGCTGTGCTGGCCCACTGAACTGTTGCGCCGGCATTGATGGTGAAACGTAAGGCCGCGCGCCGTGAGGTTGAGTGAATGGATTCGGTGCCCCTTCTTCAAAGATTCCGGCGTAAAGCATTCTCAAAGGTCCACCTAGAAAACAGATGATCGCTGCAAGCGCAACCAGAACTTCTGGGACGGCATTACTGCTATAACTGGCAAAAACTCCGAGGATTGGTACCAAGACTGCGCCCGACAGAAACAACATTCCGCCTTGCCGTACACCTTTCATGCGAGGCGACATTTCTTTTGGCCCCTGAGGCTCGCGATAAACAGGAAGCATTCCGCCGCTGCCAAGCAGTTGCAATACACCATCGAGGGGAAATCCACAGCGGGAACAGTAACGCACAGTACCCGGGGCTTGTTGCTGACCGCATTGCGGACAAAACATTCAGATTGTTCCTCACCAACAGTCTTATAAAACGAGCTAGATAATAAACCCGGGAGCACTCGCAGCGGAAAGCATTTTCAGCGTTGCGAATGCCTGACCCCGATAATCATAAGCACGACTCAGTGTCTCTATGAGCACTTCCAGGAGCCGGCGCGAGTCGCCCGAAGGCAGCGCAATGAATTTCAATAGGGTTTCGTCGTTAACAAAACTGGCGAAACCTTTCGACATAGTAGTCTCGACTTCCGCTAAGTACTCGAGAATGTGGGCTGACGTCGACAGCGTCTCAGGCAAAGTCCATTCGAACGGATCATCCCACAGGTTTGTCGTTATACCACCGAACGTTTGTTCTACTACGCCGGCACTTTTAAGTATGTTCTCGCCAATTGTTAAAGAAGGAGGTTGTTTGTAAAGAAGATTCGCGGGAACGGATCGAGTTAACGTACGAAGAGTGTCGACTAGAACAGCAAACTGTCGTTCCAGCACATCAACCGCAGTTCGCTGACTGATCACACTAGATTGCATCGGGGACAGCCATTAAGAACCGTTATCTTCCTTCCGTCCTACGATCTGTTTCCTCTATGACAGTGCCGAAGCTTCGCCCACCAAAATTAAAGCCGCTATGAATATATCCTTTTGTGCCGATACGAGCGCCGCGAGAAGGAATGCCTCGCCGCGTCGCTACCCAAATTCTTCCGGTACCATCGTCAATCTCATACGCGCCATTCCCTAGCACACCATAACTATCAGTGACTCGGCCGACAACTCCAACCTCTTTTCCCCGATAACTACCAGGATCTGAATTCAGCTTCGAAATATGTGTCTGGCTAGGACAGGCTGTTAAGAGAACGGTTCCAAAGAGAATAGTTACGAGGAAAGTAATCTTTCTAAATCCAGGCATAGCGTCTCCTTTAATGTCTGACTCATCTCGGGAGAGGGTTGTAAAGAGATGATAACACGCACGGAGGCGATGCCTGAAAATCGGTATAGCGCAAACTTTTCACAGCAACGACCAGATCTTCCTAAATTCGAGCGAGACTTGGTTACTTTCCAAACCATCCGATCGGTCGGCCTGAAAGGTCAACCCAGACACTCTTCACCTGCGTATACAAATCAAGCGCGTGTCGGCCCATCTCACGGCCGTACCCGGATTGTTTGTAGCCGCCAAACGGCGACGCGGCATTGAACATGTTGTAGGTATTTATCCAAACAACTCCGCACCTAATTTCGCGAGCAAAACGATGGGCGCGAGTTATGTTTTGGGTCCAGATGCCGGCAGAGAGACCATAAATTGTATCGTTTGCCTGTTTGATCAGATCGTCTTCATCCTTAAAGCTAATTACTGACACTACCGGACCAAAAATCTCCTCCTGGGCCACACGCATCTTATTATTCACATCTGCAAAAATTGTCGGACGGAAAAAGTATCCTTTTTTAAATGCGCCGTCCAAATCCGGCGACGCGCCACCGGCAACTACAGCAGCACCTTCGCCACGCGCGATGTCAACGTATCCTTTGATTCGATCCAATTGATCGGCTGAAACCTGCGGGCCCATCTGCGTGGCCTTGTCCATTGGATCACCCACCGAAATTCGTTCGGCCTTGTCTTTCAACTTCGACAAGAATTCATCCTTCACGGTTTCCTCGACGAACAGTCTAGAGCCAGCGCAACACACCTGACCCTGGTTGTAAAAAATTCCCATCATCGCGCCAGCGACAGCCTGGTCCATATCTGAGTCGGCGAAAACAATGTTCGGTGCTTTGCCACCGAGTTCCAGCGAAACCTTCGTGAGGTTCTCGGCTGCTGACTTGGCAATCAACTTTCCAACTTCGGTCGAGCCAGTAAATGCAACTTTGTCGATACCAGGATGACTAGCTAAAGCAGCACCGGCAGTTTCACCATATCCGGGTACGATATTCACAACACCTTCCGGGAAACCGGCCTCTTGAATTAACTTCGCCAACTCCATCGCACCAACTGGAGTTTGTTCCGCGGGCTTGAGGACCACTGTGTTACCAGCAGCAAGCGCAGGAGCCAGTTTCCAAGCGGCCATCAACAACGGAAAATTCCATGGAATGATTTGACCACACACTCCTATCGGCTCCCGTAATGTGTAGTTGAACATCTTCCCCGGAACCGGAATCGTTTCGCCTTCGATCTTAGTCGCCCATCCTGCGAAATACTCGAAGTTCTCAACCACTTGAGGTAGATCGACATAAAGAGATTCTTTGATCGGCTTGCCGTTATCTGAGGTCTCCACAGCTGCCAGTTCGGCTGAGTGTTCTTCGATCAACTGTGAAAGTTTATAGAGGAGGCGTCCGCGATCGCGGGCACTCAACTTGGACCACTTCCCTTCGAACGCACGACGAGCAGCGGCTACAGCTTTATCGATGTCTGCCTTGTCGGCTTCAGCAACCTCGGCGAGTGTTTCGCCGGTAGCGGGATTTGGTGTTTCGAAAGTCTTCCCAGACTCAGCGTCGACCCATTGGCCATCGATGAAAAGCTGGTAGGACTTGGGCGTGGTGTTCTCAACTTGTTGTGCCGATGACATGCTAATTTCCCCTGTTCAATCTTTGGTTTTTCTCGCTACTAGAGTGCCGGAAAGCAGTGACCAGAACCCTTCAAAAACTAAAACTCAGTTGTTCCTGCAAGCAGTTGTCGCAGAACATACGGCAGAATTCCGCCGTGCTTGTAGTAGTCAACCTCTATCGGTGTATCGATTCTTAGCGTGATTACTATCTCGTCCGTTGATCCATTGGCGCGATGGATTAAGAGCGTTAGATCCTGTAACGGTCGGATGCCAGCTGATATGCCAATCACATCAAAAGTCTCGGTTCCATCCAGACCTAATGATGCAGCGTTTGTGTCTCCCTTAAACTGACACGGAAGAACGCCCATCCCGACGAGATTGCTCCGATGAATTCTTTCAAAGCTTTGCGCCACGACAGCCTTTACCCCGAGCAACCTTGTCCCCTTCGCAGCCCAATCACGCGAACTTCCCGTTCCATATTCCTGCCCGGCGATGATTACTAACGGCGTGTTTGTTTTCTGATACTTCATCGCAGAGTCGTAAATGCTCATGCGTTCGCCTTCCGGCTGATGGATTGTGACGCCGCCTTCTACACCTGGCACCATGAGGTTCTTTATTCGAACATTAGCGAATGTGCCACGGACCATAACTTCGTGATTACCGCGTCGCGCGCCATAGCTGTTGAAGTCTTTGATATCCACTCCTCGATGTTGCAAATACAATCCCGCTGGTGATGACGGTTTGATCGCGCCGGCGGGACTGATGTGATCGGTCGTCACAGAGTCTCCGAAGATCGCGAGCGGTCTAGCGCCTTTTATGTCGGATGTAATCTCGAGTCCACTCTTAAATTTCTCGAAATAAGGAGGTTCGCGAATGTAGGTCGATTCAGAATCCCATTGATAGACATTTCCACCGATCGTCGGGATTTCATTCCACAACGGATTTTGATCCGCGAAGTTACTGTAAAGAGTTCGATACGTTTGGGGATCAAAAGCTAGTTGCATCGCTTCATTAACTTCCTGCAACGTTGGCCAGATATCTTTTAGATAAACCTCCTGACCATTTGGATCTGTTCCGAGCGGATCAGTTGACATATCAACATCGATGCGCCCGGCCAACGCGAAAGCCACAACAAGCGGTGGACTCATCAGAAAATTCGCTTTGATACTTTGGTGCACTCGCGCTTCGAAATTGCGATTTCCGGATAGGACCGAGGCGGCTACTACGTCGCGCTCATTCACAACCTGCTCAATTGAAGGGTCCAAAGGTCCTGAATTTCCAATGCACGTGGTGCAACCGTAACCAACTAAATTGAAACCGAGCTCATTCAGATAGGGCTGCAGTCCTGTCTTTTCAAGGTAATCAGTTACGACTCTCGATCCTGGCGCCAACGAATTTTTCACCTTGCTATTGACCGACAAACCACGCTTCACAGCTTTCTTTGCGAGCAGGCCTGCGGCCAGCATCACGCTGGGATTGGACGTGTTTGTGCAAGAGGTAATCGCCGCGATCAGTACGTCGCCATGACCCAACAATTCATCGCCAGTCTTGAATTCATCCTCGGGGATTGAGTCGACAAGGTCGGGAGTAGGACGGTTGTTGACCATCTCTGTCTCTGTCCAAACACTCGTTGAAATGTCAGATGTCTCCGGCGTCAACGCTGCTGGAACAGTTTCCGTTCGTTGTTCGCCGCCACCAGCGATGACGAGCTGTTTATCTTCACCCATCTTCACGTGATAACGCGTCCACAATTCATCCTCGGTTTTGCCGTAACCACCCTCCTTTATGGGTTTCAACATCAACTGATTGAACTGCTCTTTTAGGTTCGTAAGCTCGATTCGATCTTGCGGCCGCTTTGGACCAGCAACGCTTGGACGAATAGTCGAGAGATCCAGATCAATTACCAAGCTGTAGTCGCACTCGCCTTTCTTCGGAATCCCAAACATTCCTTGAGACTTGTAATAACGTCGCACGAGTTCAACGTGCTCGGCGGCTCTACCGGTCGCAAGGAGATACTGACAAGTCCCTTCGTCGATCGGGAAGAAGCCCATCGTGGCTCCGTATTCAGGTGCCATATTTGCAATCGTCGCGCGGTCTGTCACTGGCAAACTAGACGCACCCTCGCCATGAAACTCAACAAATTTTCCGACGACCTTAGCGGCGCGCATCATCTCGGTTACTCGGAGCACCAAATCTGTGGCCGTCACACCTTCATTCAATGTCCCACTTAAGTTAACCCCGACCACATCGGGAGTCAGGAAATAGACAGGTTGGCCCAGCATCGCAGCCTCTGCTTCGATCCCGCCAACGCCCCAACCAACAATTCCCAGCCCATTAATCATGGTCGTGTGTGAGTCAGTCCCTACCAACGTGTCTGGGAAATAAACATCCTTCTCCCAAACATTCTTCGCGAGATATTCGAGATTGACCTGGTGGCAGATACCTATGCCAGGAGGGATGACACGAAAGCCATCAAAACCCTGAGTTCCCCATTTCAAAAACTGGTAACGCGATCGATTGCGACGAAACTCCATCTCCATATTTTTTTCCAATGCGTCTTTCGTACTGGAAAAATCGACTTGAACAGAGTGATCAATAACCAGATCGACAGGAACAAGTGGTTCGATGATTGCGGAGTTTTTGCCCAGGCGCTCTACGGCGGAACGCATAGCAGCAAGATCTACTAACAAAGGAACGCCAGTGAAATCCTGTAAAAGAACCCGTGCCACAACAAAAGGAATTTCTTCAACGCGCTCAGCCTTTGGCTGCCAGTTCGCGAGCGCTTTGACGTTCGCCTCAGTAATTTTCTGGCCATCGCAGTTTCGAAGAACCGACTCCAGCACTATTCTGATACTGATCGGCAATCGTGAAATCAGGCCAACACCACTTTTCTCGAGCTGCGGCAGTGAGAAAAACTGACCAGTTCGGGAACCTGTCTCGAACGTTTGCAAGGCATTGAATGGACCATCTGGCATAGGAGTGCTTAAACCCTTTCCTGCAAAGTAAGACGAAATAAGTTCGTCTGTTTGGATGAAGTGTGGTGGCTTGTGTGGTTCAAATTTCAGTGTAAAGTCCGCATGATTAATCGTCAAGCAAGCCTATTTTTCTCGTCGGAACTTACTTGAATCAGGTGTTGATTGCTTGCTTTTGATCGCATTTGTTATAGTCTGCGCACAACGTTCCCCCGAAAACTAATGACGAAGTGTTAGGTTGATGATTTTCCGAGAAGTCGACCTGCATCGTCGAATTTTCTTTAAGGATCACGAGGGAGTGAGGAGATCTAAATGTCGAAAAAACATGCAGATGACTTTGAATATCTAGCGAACGATCCGAAGTTCGTTCCAGATCCAGAGATTGAAGAGTTTATGGAAGAAGAGATCTCCAGAGCGCCAAAAGATCCTGAGCTGTTGGCAAGCCGTCTCCGGAACAACACCTCTGCATCACCTAGAGACTCCGGTGGCGATCTCGATGCGAACTGGGAGGATGTTAATGACAGTGGTTCCGAAACAGCGGCGGGTGATAACCCGACACCCGATCAGTCTTTAGTTGAAGAGAACGCCCAGGCCATGGGAGTTAGTTACGAAGACAACGAGGAACTAGAGTTTATTGACAAGATTGAGAAGCGCGATCGCGATCGCTTCGAGCTCGAGGAAGGTTCAAAGTCGACGGACGACATGATTTGAAGCTCAGAACAACTTTCGACTATCTAACATCAAGGTTACTGGTCCGTCGTTGATTAGTTCAACTTTCATCATCTTTCGGAAACTCCCCGTCTCGACGTGGCCCACTAACTCTCGGCTCTTCTCCACAAAATAATCATAAAGCGGCTCAGCCTTTTCAGGCGGAGCTGCGTCGCTCCATGAAGGTCGCAAACCTCGTCTAACATCTCCATATAACGTGAACTGCGATACGACGAGTAAACTGCCTTCGGTCTCCTTCAACGCAACGTTCATCTTCCCTTCCGCATCATCGAAGACTCGAAGCGCAACAATTTTCTGAGCGAGATAATCAGCATCACTCTGTGAGTCGTCAATGGCTATGCCTAGTAAAACAAGAAGACCATTACCGATCTCGCCGACTCGGTGACCATCAACCGTGACGCTCGCTCTCGTCACTCGTTGAACAATTGCTCGCATAGCGTCTGTTTAATTGATTGTCAGAAAGTGTGTGCTATTTAAGACTTCTTGGGAGGCTTTGCCGGTCGGATTTCCACTCTGCTTGGCAGACTACGCTTAGGGAAGTGGAGCAGATCCATCACTACTTCCGCGATGTCCTGCGGTTGCAGTTGCCAACTCTTGGAGTCATTCGGTTCATCACCGCCAAATTCTGTGTTCACCGAGCCCGGCATGATGTAGCTAACTTTAATTCCATCGTGTCGGACCTCTTGCATCAATGCTTCGCTGAAGCCGTTGAGGGCAAACTTAGAAGCATTGTAAGCGGCCATCCCTGGGTGAGCATTAGTTCCAGCAAGTGAGGAAATGTTGAAGATGTATCCGCCACCTCGTCTCTTCATTAACGGAATCGCTTCGTGGCAACAGTAATAAACGCCGAAGAGATTCGTTTCCAGTACCGCGCGAAAATCGTCAACATCTGTTTCTTCGACGGAACCAAAGAGACCGATTCCGGCGTTGTTAACGAGAATGTCGACCGCACTAAAAGTCTTTAATGTTTGTTCGAATAGTGTGGTGACTTGTTGATAGTCTCGAACATCACATACGGCTCCATCTGCTCGCCCTGTTCCCAGTTTATTCAAAGACGAAACGGCCGCATCAACTTCAGACTTCTTGCGAGCAGATATGACAACGTTCACACCATTGCGAATAAGCTCTTCCGCAATTGCTCTGCCGATTCCTTTGGTGCCACCGGTTACGACAGCCGTTTTACCCTGGAGGTCCATGAGTGGCTTTAGGCTTGAAGCTTTGCTCGAAGTCGATCGTTGACAATTTTGGGATTGGCTTTTCCTTTGGATGCTTTGATCACCTGGCCCACAAAGAAACCAAATAAAGCTTCCTTGCCTGAGCGATAGCTCGCAAGCTGGTCAGGATTCGATGAGATGACGTCGTCGATCAGGCTATCAATTTCGCCAGTGTCACTTACCTGCACGAGTCCCTTCTCTTCGATAATTACTTCTGGCTTCTTGCCTGTCTTGAACATCTCAACCAAAACATCCTTACCTTGTTTACCGCTTATCTTGGCTTCGTCGATTAGACGAACCAACGTAGCCAAATCATTTGCGGCAATTGGAGACTCAGCTGCTGTAAGACTCGCCGATTCGAGTTCACGCAGTAACTCTGAACGAATCCAGTTTGCTGCGGCACGTGGGTTCCCAGACGCTTCAGCTGCATCTTCGTAATAGTCCGCCAAAGAACGATCTGATACGAGTTGCGAGGCATCGGCGAACGACAAACCAAACTGTTCCATGAAACGTTTGCGTCGATCTTCTGGCAGTTCGGGCATTGCTTCGCGAACGCGCTGAACAAATTCGTTCGAAACGATCAAAGGTGGCAGATCGGGTTCCGGGAAGTAACGATAATCGTGTGCTTCCTCTTTCGAACGCATCACACGTGTTTCCATGGCTCTGTCGTCCCAAAGCCGAGTTTCCTGTGAGAGCCTGCCACCAGCCTCAAGTGTCTTTATATGTCGCGCAACTTCAAACTCTATTGCTCGCTGCATAAAACGAACGGAGTTCAGATTCTTCAATTCGACCTTGGTCCCAAACTTCTCATCACCCACTCGGCGCACTGAAACATTCGCCTCGCATCGGAGATTTCCTTTTTCCATGTCGGCTTCTGACGCACCGACCCATTGCAAGGAGCGTCGCACGTGATTCACGTAGTCATACGCTTCCCACGACGAGCGAAAGTCTGGCTCAGTTACTATTTCCGCCAGCGGCACTCCAGCACGGTTAAGGTCAATGTAGGAATAACGATCGACATCGGGAAGACCTTCGTGAACGTTCTTACCCGCGTCTTCTTCAAGATGAAGTCGGGTGATTTGGATCTTCTTCGGTCGCCATTCAATCGGGTGCCCGGCGTCATCGCGTTCAGCTGTCATTATTTCTAGTTCTCCATTGGCGGAGAACGGTTGATCGTATTGCGAAATTTGATAACCCTTCGGCAGATCCGGATAGAAATAATTCTTCCGCGCGAAGATTGATGTCTCATTTATTTTCAAACCTAATGCTAGTGCTGCTCGTGCACCGAGCTCGATGACGCTTCGGTTAAGCACCGGCAACGCTCCGGGCAGCCCAAGGCACACGGGACAGGTGTTGTCATTTGGCGCGTCGCCGAAGCGAGTGGCACAACCGCAAAAGATTTTTGATTCGGTACTCAACTGAGCATGAATCTCGAGGCCGATTATTGTTTCCCAAGACATAAGTTAAGTTTCGCGTTTAGGTGTATCGGAATCAAAAACGAGTTTTCGTCGAAGATTGATGCCAATCAACTTCACGTCGAATCTAAATTCCAATTTGTCGAAGACCTTGGAAAGTATAGCACTCACAGAAAAGGCAGCAGCAATTGGGGCTCGTCTCATTTCGCCCAAGCTTCAACTTTGGTAATGCTAGTAAACCGTTAAAACGGTTATAGGAATAAAAGGGTGAGTATTGCCCAAGCTGAAGCTTGGGCAGAATGAGACAAAGCCGAAAAGGTAAGGATTAGAACGCTTGTCGACGAAGCCGACCACAAAGTAAGAAGCCTAACCGAATTGATTAGAAGCCTAACCGAATTGATTAGTAGAGACGGGGAACAGCAAACTCACCAGCTCTCCGTTTTTTCCGAAATTCTTTGCAAACGTAAAAGCTCTCTGATATACAGGCGCCGCAATAACAACCCTTCCAGTGGAAAAGATGCTGCTTAACTGGAACTGTTGAGATCTTAACTTCAGGTTGCAAGGCTGGGTTCGATAAGTTGACGCACTCGCGCCCACGAATCTTCAAACCTTGCAACCTGATCCTTGCTAGAACTTAGC
>AR_comb_assmDRAFT_10452943_pt1 | contig 11351 bp, 10 predicted proteins | sample ArasoioldDNA_FD_10543 | JGI IMG/M metagenome (IMG submission 10543) | reverse complement strand
ACGACGACAACATCGTGTGGGGCAATGCCGACGACGACAACATCGTGTGGGGCAATAGCGACGATGACAACATCGTCTGGGGCAACGATTGCGGCGGTGAAAACTGCGACAACATCGTCTGGGGCAACAGCGGCGACGACAACATCGTCTGGGGCAACGCCGAAGGCGCCGACAACATCGTGTGGGGCAACAGCGGTGACGACAACATCGTCTGGGGCAACAGCGACGACGACAACATCGTCTGGGGCAATGCCGACGACGACAACATCGTGTGGGGCAACAGCGATGGCGACGACAACATCGTCTGGGGCAACTCGGTTACCGAGGCGGTTCAGCAGGTCGTCTTCGGTGACGAGACCCACGAAGTAAGCACTCTGCCGTCGAGTATGTGGGATTCGCTATTCCCGCTCGACGCCCAATGGCCGGTGACGACGAACACTGCGCCGCCGCCGAGCGACCCGCCCCCGAGCGACCCGCCGCCGAGCGACCCGAACGCGCCGCCCGCAGGCACGGGTACGGATGGCAGCCAGCAGTCAGGAGGGGTGCAGTAATGGACCGCACAACTTCCTTTAACCGCAGCAACGAGCGAGCCACGACCATGATTCGCACTAACGATCAATTGACGAGTGATCAGTTACTGACGAACGCGGTTACCACCGTGACCACGAGCAACTGGAAGGCCGGCTTGCCGGTGCTGACCGGCTCGACCTTCTCGCTGCGCGAGCTGCGCCTGGAAGACGCGCCGTCTCTGCTGGCGATGTTGACGACCGAAGAAGTGTCGCGATTCATCTCGCCGCCGCCGACGACGGTCGAGGGCTTCGAGCGCTTCATCATCTGGGCGCAGCGCGAACGCCAGGCCGGCAACTATGCCTGCTACGCGGTGGTGCCCGACGGCATGACGACCGCGATCGGCATCTTCCAGTTGCGCTCGCTCGACAGCGGCTTCACCACGGCTGAATGGGGCTTTGCGCTCGGCTCGCAGTTCTGGGGCACGGGCATCTTCGCCGAGAGCGCGCGCATGATCGTGGACTTCGCCATCGACGTCGTCGACGTGCATCGCCTCGAGGCCCGCGCCGCGGTCGCCAACGGGCGCGGCAACGGGGCGCTTCGCAAGATCGGCGCCGTGCAGGAAGGCATCCTGCGCCGCTCCTTCTTCCGTCACGGCGTGCATCACGACCAGGTGTTGTGGGGCATCGTCGCCGAGGACTGGCGCCTGCAGCGCCTGTCGCAGGAGCCGACGGGGGCGACCATCAACTAAGACGCCACTCACTCTCATTTGCCAGTCGTGTAGGGCCCGGACATTTTCCAGGGGTGTCCGGGCCCCTTTTTTGTACGCCGTTACACTAAGGCGGTGGACAACGAGTGGCGCACGATCGACCTCGACCGCGGAGATGACGGAATGCGCGTCGATCGCGTGCTGCTGCGTCATCTGCGCCGCGAGAAAAGCGTCTCTCGTAATCGCATTCAACGGTGGATCGAGGCAGGCCAGGTCCTGGTCAACGGCGTGGTGCCGCCCCGGCCGGCGTGGCGAGTCCAGCCCGGTGACGAATTGCGTGTGCGCGTCGCAGAGATTCCGAAGCGGACCAAGCCGCAGGCCCAGGCGCTTGAGCTTGACATCCTGTACGAAGACGAGGACCTGCTCGCCATCAACAAGCCGGCCGGCCTTGTCGTGCATCCGTCGTTTGGCAACCTGTCGGGCACGTTGATGAATGGCCTGCTCGATCGGGCACGCGACTGGCCGCCGGGATCGAAGCCCGCGCTTCTCGGCCGGCTTGACAAGCTCACCTCGGGCATCGTCCTCGTCACCAAGCGCACCGAGATCTACGTCGCCTTGCAGCGGACGATGGATGCGCGGCGAATCGACAAGGATTACCTCGCCATCGTTCGCGGCAAGCCGTCACCTGCGCGCGGCACCATCAACCTGTCGCTCGATCGCGATCCGTGGGATCGCCGCCGCATCACCGTCACCGATCGCGGCGGACAGCCGTCCGCGACACGCTACGAGCGCCTGTCGACAGCCAATGGCTTCTCGCTCGTTCGATGCCGTCTCATCACCGGCCGCACGCATCAAATCCGGGTGCACCTTGCGGCAAGACAGTGGCCGATCGTGGGAGACGCCACCTACGGACCGAAGACGGCGACGGCGGTCGGAATCGAAGCCGTCGACAAGTTTCCGCGGCAGGCCTTGCATTCATGGCGGATGGCGTTTCGCCAACCGCGAACCGGGCGCGAGCTCGCGATCGAGGCGCCGATGCCGGCGGACATGGCGCTTCTCGCAGCCGCGATAGGCTTGCCCCCCGTAGCCTTGGCGAAGGAGGGATTGCCGACATGACAATGATTAGCGTCGCGCGCGTGGAAGCGGCACTTGCGACCCGACCGCGGATCCAGTTGGCGACGCTGCCGACGCCCCTGCAGGAAGCGAGCGGACTGCGCGAGGCGCTTGGCGGCGCGAAAGCCTGTCCACGCATCCTGATCAAGCGCGACGATCTGACGTCGCTCGGGCTTGGCGGCAACAAGGCGCGCAAGCTCGAATACCTCGTCGCCGACGCGCGGGCGAAGGGCGCGACAACGCTCATCACGACAGGCGCTGTTCAATCGAATCATGCCCGCATGACCGCGGCTGCCGCGTGCGTGGCCGGGATGCGATGCGTGCTCGTGCTCACTGCGACAAGCGATGCGCCGCCTATCGCCGGCAACCTGTTGCTCGACAAACTCTATGGAGCGGCGATTCGCCTCGTGCCGTCGATCGACCCGATGTTCGCCGTCGGCCAGGATGAAGCGGTGGTTGCGGAGGTCGTGGCCGCCGAACGCTCGGCCGGGCGCGTGCCCTACGTGATTCCCGTGGGCGGGTCGAGCGGCGTCGGCGTCTGCGGCTACATCGGCGGAAGCGCGGAACTGGTGTCGCAACTCGCCGATGCCGGCATCGCTCCGACGAAGTTGTATTACGCCAGCGGCTCGCGCGGAACCCAGGCCGGGCTGACGCTTGGCGCCAAATTGTGCGGCGCCTCGTACCAGGTTTACGGCGTCGCCGTCAGCGCGGGCGAACCTGAAAAGATCGAGCGCGCGAAACGCATTGGGAACGAAGCCGCAGCCCTCTTGAATCTGCCCGAGCGGCTGGAGCTCGAGGATCTCGTCACCGACCAGGATTTCATCGGTGACGGGTATGGCATCCCTACCCCGGAAGGCCTGGAGGCGATCGCGACGCTGGCGCGCAGCGAAGCGATCCTGCTCGATCCCTGCTACACCTCGAAGGCCATGGCCGCCATGATCCGCCACATTCGCGACGGCGTCATCCGCGCCGACGAGACCGTGGTCTTCCTGCACACCGGCGGCATGCCGGCGCTCTTCACCAATTCCTTCGTCGAGGCGTTCGAAGAAATCGACCGACCGCGCGCGTAGCGGCGAAGATCCCATCGATCGCCGATCCCGCCGCGGTCTCGAGGCCGTCGATGGCGGTGTCGCCGGCAAGGACCGGCGCCAGCGGGGCGCGCCGGTGCTGCATCAACGGGATGACGTGATCGGTCGTCCTCTCGAGCCTCGCACGAAGCGCCGGATCAAAGTCTGATCGCAGCTTCCCGGCCATCGGCCATCGCCTCGAGCGTGTCCAGGTCGCGCCGTTCAAGGGCGCGTCGATCTCCCCGATGTTGATGATGCGAGAGGGGACGATGGCGCGATCGTCGCCGCATTCATCGCCGCCGCACCCCCATTTGCACTGGCCGCGATCGAAATAGGACGCGTGCTTGCCGCGGGACACGAAGACGCGGGGCCCGGCCGCCTCGGCGCCGATCACGCGCGCATTTGCGCCGCTGCTCGCGTCACACACCGAATTCTCGTGCGCGGCCGCGTACCAGGCTTCCGCAATCCACACAAGAGGCGGCGCGTCGAGGCGGGATGCGGAGACGATCGACGACACGTGCTCGGCATCGAGATCGTGCCCAATGCGGCCGCAGTCATTGGCCCACAAGTGAAAGAAGTGCAGCTCGATGGCGACGCGCCCGCCGGACGCGGGTACGCGAAAAGCCTGGCCGTAGAGCGTCGCGTCCTTTGCCCGCACACGCGGGCTGGCGACAAGCGGGGTGAACGACGCCGGCAGGCCGTCGCATTCGCCGCGGGCGAGCAACAATGTCGGCGCGAATTTTTCGAGCAGCGTTTGTTCGAGCGTGTCGGGAACTCCGTCGCGATCGAGATCTTGCGCCGCCGCGGGAGCCGCGACGGCCAGGCAGGCAACGATCAGCCACGCTCGCACAGAGCTATTCTAGCGGACGCACTATTGCGGCGGCTGATTCTTTGTCAGCGTTGGAATGGGCTCGATCCACTTGCGCGGGACGCGCTCGTTGCCGGCGGCCTTCTCGAGTGCTTCCCACTGCCGTTCTAGACGGGCGAGTGCCTGACGCGTGGCCGCGAGTGTCTTCTCGAGGGCCTTCCGGTCGCTGGCAGAACGTCCTTCATCCGCAACGGCGTTTTCAAGCGTCGCAATCGAGCCCTGCGTTTTCTCGATCTGCGATCGGATTTCCTCCGCGTCGTTCCGCCATTTCTGCTCGAACGGAGCGTTCTCCTTGGTCAGGACGCCGGCGACGCTCGTGGCCACCATCTCCCCGGCGCTGACACACTGGCCCTTGCTCTTGCTCAAATAGCACGACGACTCGGCCGACGTGGCGCCGGGCGGGGCGGCGATCGCTGATGGATCCAGATCGGCGTTCGACAACGTCTTCACGGCCTTCTGGACCGAGGCGCGCCGTGCCTCTTCCTGCCGAGCGAGGTCGCCAAGCGACTGCGCGGCCACCGGCGCCGCCTCGATCAAGAGCGCCAGAAGGGCGCACGTGACGCGGCGACCGAACATTACTGCTCGATCCACCCCGAGATGACGTTCGTAAATGTCGTCGGCGCCGCGGGAACGTCCATTCCACCGAGCTGACCGTTATAGGTCACGGTCATGTTGCCGGAGAGGTGGTTGTCGCTCAGTTGCGAGGTGCCCTTTCTGCAGCCAGAGACCATGCTAACGGAGCAGCCATTCGTGGCGCCGTCACGGTCCTCGACCATGACGCGGCCCTGGAATTTCGAGTTGCCGTAAATATGCATTTGCTCACGGACCATGATCTGGCCGTCCATGTCGAGCGGGTCGTCGGAGTCGGCGGTGCCGCCCAGCTCGAAGTCGCCGTTGGTCACGAACTGCATCTTCGAATCGTTGCCGGGCTTGAACTTGCCGTTGCCGGTGATCTTGAGATTGCCCTGGGCGATGATCGATATTTCCGTGAACCCCGTCGACTTGCCGGTGCCGTGCACTTCGGCGTTTCCTTCGACGTAGTAAGTCGACTTGGTCACGCCTGACGTCGGCATCGCCCCGTCTGCCTTCCACGTGCTCGTGGTGCTGTTCCAGGTCCACTGGGTGGGGCACTTCAGTGCGCCCGAGCCGGTGCAAGCGGCCCACGTGCCTGGAACGCCTGGCGCGGTCCTCACTAACATCGTGCCGGCGCTCGTCAGTTTGTGAGTGGCAATGCCAAGGTAGTCCTCGGCCTTGATCTCGGGAACGGGCATGACCGGCATGCCGCCGGCCCTGAGGCCACCCGGATCGATATTCTCGTCGATGTCGCCGGTCGCCGTGACGTCGCCAGTGATGCCGGTGCCCATGGTCCCGGTGTCGTCGCTCGTGATGTCGCCGTTGGCATGGACGTTGCCCTTCTTTCCGTTGACCACCAGGCTGTTGCCGTCCAGGGCGAGATCGCCGTTCACGAGGATGGCGGGATTGATGTTCATACCGGGAAAGCCCGCGATCGTATCGCGGTTGAGGATGCGGGCCACCGTCACGGTGGTGCCGCGCGGGCCGAATCCAGTCGCGCGTAGCACCATTCTGGAGTTCGTGTCCACATTCGGATTGTTATTCTCCGGAGCCGGCGGGACCTTGTCTGCACCCATCGCCGCGAGCTGGTCGGCGCTGAGCGGGTCGCCACCGTAGAGGAGGGGATCGTCATCGTCCAGCAGCTGGAAACTGTACGAATACTCGTCGTTGAGAGCGATCGGACCGTTGCCGATGTTCGGAATCGCTTTCGTCGCGATCAGGTCCGTTGTGATATCGCCAAGGATCTGCTCGGTCGCACGGTTCATACCGGCCTCGGCGGCCGCGCGAGTACGGGCGTAGTAAGTCTCGTTGTGCGCCATCGCGATTTCGGTCTGGCCGTTCAAGGTCAGCCCGGTGGTGAGGCCGGCCATCACGGCCAGCAGCAGCAGCACGATGATGAGCGCGACGCCTTTTTCCGAACGAACGGGATTCATGGGATGCGTAGTCATGATGTTCTCTTTAGAAATTGCGCCCGCGCAGCCGTACTTCCTGCGTCAGCAAGCGGGTTTCCGGGAGCCCGGTGAGAGGGTTGAGCGTCCGCGTACGCACGGTGACCTGTGTCTCGACGTAGACAACGTTCGCCGGATTGCCCGTGGGGGCGTGATTGACGTCCTTGAAAACGAACAGCAGGTTGTCGATCACGGCGTCGGTGCGGACCTCGGCACCGTCGTCAAGGTTGTTGTCGCGGAACGTGATGCTGCTGGTTCCCGGATCGAACGAGACGGTGACATCTTCATTCTTCTGGTCGCAGGCGGCGCCGCCTAATATTCCGTCCGGCGGATTGGAATCCGTCTGCAGCCGGATGTCGTCGTTGATCCCGTCGGCATCCGGGTCCATGATCACCCAGGAGTACGGCGTGCCGCCGGCGGCGATCGGACACGCGGCCAAATCTCCCTCGACAATTGGCAGACTGAATGGGTTATTGCCGGCGCCACGAATCAGACGGCTGACCCAGTCGAGCGCGTAGCGGCCTTCCTGCTCGCCGGCCGAATCCTCGATTTGCCGCTTGAAGCTCTCCTGCACCCGCGAGGTCAACATGACCGCGCCGCCGAGTATCAGCGTGGTGATCATCGTCGCGACCATCACCTCCGCCAGCGTGAAACCGCGTTGGTTGCGAAGGTTCATGGACATGCTGCCTCCACTCCGCGAATGAAGGTGGTCAGGTCATACGGCGTCGCGACCCGCCGATCGTTCACTTCTGGAATGACGCGAACGGTCACCTCGCGCAAGTTGGGGTCGGCGTCCGGACCCGCGGAGATGATCCAGCGGCGCGTGTAGCCCTTCATAACCGTGTCGTCGGTGAGATCGTCGGGCGTTCCGTTATCTTGCATCGGCGTGTCGAAATGGTCCGCCGTGTTGGCGTCGATTGACCCGCCGCATGCCGCCGAAGGGTTGGTGATGAAATTCATGGTCGTCAACTCGTCGATCTTGTCCTGCGCGAGGCGCACGGCACTGGTCGAGTTGCGCCCGAGCTGCTGAAGGCGCAGCGTCACCACCAGGAGTTCGGCCATTGCGACGAGTCCGATCGTGCAGACGACCATCGCGACGATCGCTTCGACGAGCGTGAAACCGCGTTCGTTATTGGACATCGGTGAAAGTTATCTGGCCCGTCCCGCTGACGGTAAGGGTCCTGGTTGCCGCGCCGTGAGTCACGGTGATCGTCAATGGGATGCCGCCGCCGTTGGCGGTGAAGATGCCGCGGCCGGTCACCTCGAGTGAAGTCGTATCGGCGGCGTCATAGGCGACACCGACGGGCAGCTGGATGATGCCCGAATCGCCGTCGACCGTTTGCGAGCAGCGGCCCGCGTCATCGTCGACGGCCGGATCGCCAGTCATGATCAGGGTGCGCAGCTCATTGGCCGACGGACAATTGAAAGTGACGCGATAGACGGTGTTCTGGCTGATCGCCTGAAGGCGTGCCGATCGAACGGTGGCGCCGATTTGCTCGGAGCCGCTCCACAAGGCGCTGCGGGCGTTCGACTCCATGAACACCGGCACCGAAATCGCGGAGACCACGCCGATCAGGCCGAGCGTGATCAGCAGTTCTACCATCGAGTAACCGCGTTCTGACCGCATGCCCCGGATAGAGCAAGGCGGGGGCCACTACCTGGATCGGGACGTAACCCTCTGGAACAGCGGTATTTGGCTAGGCTTACAGAGTTGCGATCGAGGGCCCTGTGTTCGAAATCGAAGCAGGCCCTTACGGATTCGTAAGAGCCTGCCGCTGCGCAGTTATTCCTCGGCCATGAAGGGATACTTGTAGTCTGTCGGCGGCGCGAAGGTTTCCTTTATCGTTCGCGCGCTCACCCACCGGACGAGATTCATTTTTGATCCCGCCTTGTCGTTGGTGCCGGATGCGCGCGCGCCTCCGAACGGCTGCTGGCCGACGACCGCGCCGGTCGGCTTGTCATTGATGTAGAAATTGCCGGCGGCGTTCCTTAGCGCCGACGACGCTTCGACGATCGCGGCGCGATCCTTCGCGAACACGGCGCCGGTCAACGCGTAGGGCGAGGTGCGATCGACAAGGTCGAGCGTCTCGCTCCACTTCGCATCGTCGTAGGCGTACACCGACAACACGGGCCCGAATATCTCTTCGCACAACAAGCGGTACGACGGGTCCGATGATTCCACCAGGGTCGGCTCGATGAAATAGCCTTCGTCGCCCTTGCAACCGCCGCCGTGAATGACGGTCGCGTTCTTCTTGCCGTCGTCGACGTAGCCGGAGATCTTGTCGAACGACTTCTTGTCGATGACCGCGCCCATGAAGTTCCGGAAGTCGCGGACGTCGCCGACCTTGATGTCCTTCATCATCGCGACCATGCGATCGCGGATGTCCTTCCAGCGGGACTTCGGCACATACATGCGGCTGGCCGCCGAGCACTTCTGTCCCTGGAATTCGTAGGCGCCGCGAACGGCCGCGACCGCGACCTCCTGCGGATCGGCCGACGGGTGGACGACGATGAAGTCCTTGCCGCCGGTTTCGCCGACGAGCCGGGGGTAACCGCGGTACTTGCCGAGGTTCTGCCCGACCTTCTGCCACATGCTGTTGAACACGCCGGTGCTGCCGGTGAAATGAATGCCGGCAAGATCGGGGTGATCGAGAATCACGTTCGAGATCGACACCGCATCGCCGGGCAGGAAATTGATCACGCCTGGAGGCAGGCCCGCGGTTTCGAGCAGGCGCATCACGTAGTACGAGCTCAACATCGAGGTGCTGGCGGGCTTCCACAACACGGCGTTGCCCATCAGCGCCGGCGCGCCGGCGAGGTTGCCGCCGATCGCGGTGAAGTTGAATGGCGAGACCGCGTAGACGAATCCTTCGAGCGGGCGGTACTCCATCTGGTTCCAGACGGAGTGCGAGCTGTCAGGCTGTTCGGAAAGAAGCTCCTGGGCAAACGCGACGTTGAATCGCCAGAAATCCACGAGCTCCGATGCGGCGTCGATCTCGGCCTGGAACGCCGTTTTCGATTGACCGAGCATGGTTGCCGCCACCACCGTCGATCGCCACGTCGTCGTCAACAATTCAGCGGCCCGAAGGAACACAGCGGCCCGATCGTCGAACGACCAGCTCGACCATTCCTTACGCGCTTTGACGGCTGCGTCGGCAGCCTGACTGACGTGCTCAGCCGTTGCCTTGTGAAAATTGGCGAGAACGTGGCCGTGTTTGTGCGGCATCACGACTTTCTCGGTGGCGCCGGTTCGACATTCCTTGCCGCCGATGATGATCGGGATGTCGACCGTTTCAGCCGCCATTTGCTTGAGGCGGGCTTTGAGCTCGGCGCGCGCGGGCGTGCCCGGCGCATAGGAAAGGTTCGGATCGTTCTCGGGGCGCGGCACCCGGCGGCGTCCGGCAAAGACATCAGGCATTCGGCGGTTCCTCGTTAGTGAAGATGACTCTCTATTCTACAATTCGCGCGTGCGCCGCGAGTTGGTCCTCCTGACCGGCGGTTTGGTCTTCGCACTGGCTGCCACGGCCGCAGCACAGCCAGATTCGTCACGTTCGCTGGTCTACGGCGGCGATCAGCAGTTTCCTCCTTACGAGTATCTCGACGCCCAGGGCCAGCCGGAGGGATTCAACATTCATTTGATCAACGCCCTGGCGCGTGAGGCGGGCATGTCGATCGAGGTGCGCCTCGGCCCGCGCGAAGAGCGGATGCGCGACTTCGACGCCGGCAAAACCGACGTCATGTTTCTGTCGTACACGGAAGATCGCGCCGCCCGCTATCAGCTGCTCGATCAGACCTGGACGCTCGCGCAGGTCGTGATGATGCGGCCGGGCCTGCCGCGGTATCCGCGCGGGCTCAACGACTTGTGGGGCCTGCGTATCGCCGTCGACGAGAACTCGGTCAACCATCAGCTGCTGGCGGCGCTGCCGGAATCGCGGCGGCCGGCGCTGAAAGTGGTGGCGACGCGCGAGGATCAGATCCGCGCCTTCGAGCGCGGCGAGGTCGACGGCGTCGCCGGCAATCACTTGACGATGCGGTTCCTGATGGGACCGCTTGCGGAAAACGCCGTCGAGGTGCCGCTGATTTCGCGTCCCTATCACCTCGCGGTGCTGCGCGGCCGCGAGAACATCGTTGCGCCGCTGCGCGTGGCGCTCGATCGCCTCAAGAACAACGGCGAGTTCGATCGCCTGGTCGAACAATACCTGAGCAGCCCCCTGCGGCAATCGTGGTTCGAGCGCTACGCGTTCATCCTCGCGTTCGGCGGCGCGTTGGCACTGCTGGTCGTCGCCGGAGGCACCGTGTGGAACCGCTCGCTGCAGCGGCAGGTGCGGGCACGGACCAAGGCTGTCGAACGCACCGAACGCCGCTACCGCGACCTCGTCGACAACGCGAGCGACATGATCTACCGGACCGATCCATTCGGACGGTTCACGTTCGTCAATCCGGTCGCCACCCGCATTCTTGGCTTCGGCGAAGGCGAGCTGCTGTCGATGAAGTACTTCGAATTGATGCGGCCCGACTGGGTTCCGCGGGCGATGAGCTTCTACGAGAAAGCGGCGAAGACGCGCGAGTCGACCTATCTCGAGTTTCCGGTCCGTAAGAAGGATGGAGAGGAGATCTGGGTCGGCCAGCACGTGCGGCCGATCATCACCGGCGGCCGCATCGAAGGCTTCCAGGGCATGGCGCGCGACATCACCGATCGCGTCAACGCCCAGTCGGCGCTCGGCGCCGAACGCGACTTCGTGTCCGCCATCCTCGACACGGTGCCGATCCTCATCATGGTGCTCGACGCGCAGGGGAACATCGTGCGTTTCAATCGCGCCTGCGAGGAGCTCTCCGGCGTGACGATGTCGGAAGTCGCGGGGCGTCCCGTCTGGGACGTTCCTTTCGTCCTCGACGAGGATCGCGCCGGCATTCGCGAAAACATGCAGCGGCTGACCGCGGCGACCGAGCCGGTCAAGCTCGATCGCGTGTGGCTCGGCAAGAACGGCGCGAAGCACGTGATCGCGTGGACGGTCATGGCGCTTCGCGAACAGCACGGGCAGATGTCGTACTTGATCGGGATCGGC
>AR_comb_assmDRAFT_10963268_pt1 | contig 11352 bp, 7 predicted proteins | sample ArasoioldDNA_FD_10543 | JGI IMG/M metagenome (IMG submission 10543) | reverse complement strand
CGATCAATAGTAATATTGTCGGCACAAACATTTATCATGCCTACCCTTGTACCATATTGGGCATAGTAATCGGTTTTATTGGTAAAGCGAAAAATTGTACTGTCTTCGCCTCTTAACGTAATGCCGTTGACAGCAATTTGTATAGGAGCATCTATAAGATATACTCCTGCCGGGAAAAACAAAACAGTTCCGCGTTTTGCTTGATTGATGACGTCTTGAATTGCTTTTGAATCATCATTATTATCGTTGGGACGCACTCCTTTACCGGTAATATTAACGTGTGGACCGTTCTGGGCAAGACATACACAGTACGAAAAAATTGAAAATAAGATAATTGAGATCATTTTAACATGGTAGCTATTAAAAGACAAAATCTTCTGATATAAGGAAATTGGGTTCATAGCAAAAATTTTTTATAGATTTTTGATTGCGGAAGGTTTTAAAATTTAATTGTTTAGAAAGTTGCTAGGTCGTTACTCTTGCTAACTGAACGTCATATAAAGAACTTCGATTTAATCATTCCTCTTAGAATAAAATATTGAGAGAATGTTTAATCTAATTTTTTACGAGGATAAATAATTGAAAATTGCGGTTGCAGGAAAACCGGTATTTCCTTAAATTTTTAGGCTTCCAAACTGTTTTACAAATTAACTTCTGCCAGCATATCGAACAAAAGAAAAGTGATCCGTTACTTTACCTATTATTTCATTATGCGGCTTAAAAGAAATACTTTGTTTTTGATCCAAAAGTTTTTGCAAAGTGCTGATAGTCTCGTCAAAGGGTATTGTTTCATTCAGAATGTACTCGGAAGGTAAGCCTACTTCTCCTGCAAAATCAATACATTTTTGATGATATGAAATAGTGACAAATTTTGTATTAACTGCGTATGAAATAATGGCCGCGTGCAAACGCATACAAAGCATTATATCGCAGGAGAATATCTCTTTATAAAAATCAAGGGGTGTTTTTGAATAATTAACTATTTCTATTCGCTTTTGGAAAGATGCAGGTAATGAATTAATAAACCTTACATTATCTTTCATATCAGGTTGACCACTAAGGATACAAAAATTAAATAACTTTAATTTATACTTAGAATTACGGCTTAATATCTCCTGCACCAATTTTGATAACCACCTGATTTTTTCACTGCTTACATATCCGGATCTTAAAGACAAACCAATATAATTTCCAAAATTAGCATTTTTAAAAAACGATTTATTTGATAACTGTGGTAATAGTAACGCAAGATCAGGTGCACAGATAAAAGGATTTTTTAAGTTTATTTCCTGGAGAGATTTATATGACCGTAGGTCTCTTACTGTGCAGAAATCCATACTTTCTAAAACCAGTTTTGCAGCAATTTTATCCTGTTCAGTAGTAAATGGGCCAACAGAAATTCCAATTGCGCCTATAAGAGCCTCCGGATTTTTTTTGCGAACAAGTTTAATTATCCTTACGTACAGCATTGATAATTTTGCCCGATGAATGATAGACCCGCCTCCTATTAATAAAATATCTTTTTTATTACAAAAAAAATAAGGGAAAATATAATGTATTGCAAGAGTTCCAACATAAGGTATTTTACGAAAGAATGCATAAAGAGGAATGCCACTTATTTCAGTGTTTTCATCATTTTCGAAATAATGAGCAAGAGAACTTTTATCTGCATAAAAATGGAACCTGTCACCAATTTTATGTTGTTTTAAAAACCTGATGATAACAGAGGTCATTGCATCATCACCCACGTTATAATTACCATTCCAGCCTATTAATCCTATATTACTCACGAGATGCGAAATTTTTGAATTGTACTCTTGTTAATAAGGTTCGTTGATTCCCGGGTATTATTTCATTCCTGATATTCGTTTAACTCTTTTGATAAGGTGTGCACACGATTTGTTGATTGATTTTGTAATTTCTTTACTCGTATATATACAATAAAAAACTGGAAAAGGACTGAGCTTAAATGTGAAATAACCAATGAAAGAGCCGCTCCCATTGCCTTATATTTTTCAACAAAAACTTGCGCCAGCACTAGTGAAAGCAGTCCAAAAAAACATGTGCTAAAAAAAGAAAGTCTTTGCAATCTTAGTCCTATTAAAAATTGACTGTTTATAAGCGCGGCACCATAAAAAACAGACCATATGTATAAAATATATAAAACAGGTATCGCTGTCGAAAAGTCTTTACCAATAAACTGGTGAATAAAATAAGGCGTAAGGAAATATACTGGTATAACCAAAGCCAAAGTGAGTGCGAGAGTTAATGCGCAATATTTATACAAATACTGCAAAATTTCAGACGCATTACCTCCTTCCTGCGTTACATCTGCAATAGAAGGAGCAGTTAATCTTAGCAACTGTGTTTGAAGCAATCGTATTATAGTGATCACCTGGAATGCTAATCCATAATTTGCCAGTTCTTTTGGTCCAAATTTGTTGTTTAAAATAAGCTGGTTTGCCTGTGTCATTAAAAGATTACCAATGTTGGCGAACCACAGCCATATATTATCCCAAATCAATTTTTTTATCGTAGCAAACACGGGTTTGAAAATGTGTTTTAAAGTGCTAAGTACAAAACTCCATTCGATGACCAGTGTTATTAAACGACACAATAGCTGTATAAATGATACATAAATTATAATCCTCTCATTTTTAAAAAAGAAAATAAGAACGGCAGCACAGACAAAGAATAAAACACGGTCAATTACCAAAATAACCGACTGGAAATTTGCCTTCCCTTTATAATCAAACCATGCTATGGGTGCCATACCTCTTGCAAAACCAAGAAACGAACAGGATGCAACTATCAGGGCCGCCTTATAATCTAACTCTGAAAATAGAAATGCCCAGGCGGTTGCAGCAAGTGTTATTATAGATCCGAAAATAAGCCATATCCATGAGGCAGACCAAAAAACGAGATCGGGCTTTTTTAGTTGAACAAGATCTCTCACAAGTGTCCTTTCAGTACCGAACTGCATTAAAGTACTGATAGTATTCGCAAAAACAAGTCCGTATGAAAAATATCCGAAATCTTCTTTTCCTAACGTTTTTGCCAGTAATAACGAAATAAAGAATGAAATACCGGACTGCAAATAATTGATGCTGCTGAAAGTAAAAATGTATTGGAGATTAAGATACTTTTTATAGTTCAAGAAATAATGATTTATCGTCAATAAACTAATTACGACATGCAATAATATTTAAATTTAATAAAAGGCCATTCTTTAAACGATAAAAACAAACTAACAATATCAATTCTTACGCGCTAGTTTGCTATTTTAGCAGCCATCACTGAGAGATAGTAACGCATGAAGTCATTAACATCATTGGCAAAAAGAATACCTTTAATCCATTCATTGTATGCTGCAGGTAAAGATACCTTCTATTCGGGGCAAGAGCGTAAGCTATTTACAAATTATGCTCAATACAAGCGGGCACTATTCAACAAGGAATCAGGCCGGGTTACAATTCTAACCAATGATGGACTTAAGATCACTATTCGTAAGAATATATGGGATGCAAGAATCCTTCGCGAAATCTTTATCAAAAAACCGTATACACGTCATTGTAAACTATCGGGCAGTCCTGTAATCGTGGATATCGGTGGCTATATTGGTGATTTTTCAATGTATTGTGCCAAATATCTCAACGCATCCACAGTTATTGTCTATGAACCTACTAAGGAAAACTATGAAATTCTTCTCGGGAATGTGCATCTAAATGAGCTTAATAATATTATCAGGCCAGTAAATAAGGCTGTTGGTATTTCTGGTGAACTTATTTTAAATGTTCAGTCGTTAGATAATGATGAATACCATGTCTCCTCATATTGGTACGAAGGGTGTGAACGACGAAGCAGCGAGTGTGTTTCGCTCAATGATTTGTACACTGCACATGGGCTTGATCATGTAGATCTCTTAAAAATTGATTGCGAAGGAAGTGAATATGACATTATTCCGGGCATTTCCGACAATATTCTGAACGTCACTCAAAATATAGTTTTTGAATTTCACAAAATTGATGGTTATATAGAAAAACTAAATGCTTCAAAACAGAGGTTGTTATCTGCCGGCTTTACATTATATAAAGATCGTTCGATTATTTCTGCATGTCGCGTATAGGCAAAACTAAAAGCGATCTTTATAGAGACTCCCGTAAAAAACATTACAGGAATAAATTGAAATAGTTAGATCAAAAATTAATTATTTGGTGAGCCTGAATTAAAATCATACAACTTATCTAATTTGAATAAGGATAAAATTTTAATGCCATTGTCTATTTCAGCTTCAGTAAAATTTGTTTTCCATGTATTTAATATATCCTGCCCTTTTCGCAAAGGACTGTCTTTACTTGTAGTACGTGAAAAATGATTTAGTTGATTTAAAGCCTTCGTATCAAAAGGTTTATTTAAATATTTAAATAAAGCATGAGCTTCTTTCTCTGGATTTAAAAAATAATTTTCATAGAAAGTTATGTGGCAATTATTTTCTTTTGCCTTCTGTAAAGGAATATAATAATTGATACACCAGGTATATAAATTTTTTTCGAGTGGAGTGGCAGCCAATTTGTATGATTCGAACACGCCTTCTGGCAACAATGAACTTAAGGAAGTCTCTTGTTCTAAAAGTCTTTTTTGAGGCCTGTCGGAGGACCACTTTGAACGCATCCAGGATTCAATAGTTGCAAAGGGATTTCTTATAAGTAATATAATGGGTATACCCGGGTAAATTGTACTTATCCAGTTTAGCATCAGATTCATTCTAATGTCTTTAATGAGTCGCTCTTTGGCGATAAATTTATTATTATCCTTATCTGTCCACGCAGTTCTTATTCTACCTGTTATTATTGTATCTAAAGATTTTAATAATATTTCATCCCGGTTTGAAGGAGAAATGTAACAAGGATGTACAAAATAGCGTGCAACAGGAACAACATCATATTTAAATGGTTCAAAAATTACCCTGTAATCCTTATTGTAGTTAATTATATTAGAGAGCAAAGTACTCCCGCTTCTTCCTAAAGAAGCCAATAAAGCTGAGTGATGGTAATCCGTATTGGTATCAATATAAATTCTTGAGAGTAAACGAGTTTTTAAAGTGAAAAAAAGTTTATTTAAAATTCTTTTCATTTATCAGGATTGTAAATACACAACTTGTTCAAATCAAAAAACGAAGAAGGCTTATTCGGCGTTAAAGATTGTTAATCTTCTGAATATAAACAATACATTTGCGGAAAATAAGCGACCATATTTATTAACGAATTTGAGTTATAGTTAATGCAGACCAATATCGCCCCTTCGTTACATTCCCCACAAGATGAACAGGAAAAAAATCTGGATTTAAAAAAAGTTGTTTACAATCTTTTTTCATACTGGTATTGGTATTTTTTTTCATTATTGGTATGTGGCATCCTTGCATTTGCTTATTTATATTTTGCAACGCCATCATATAGAGTTCATGCTACATTATTGGTTGAGAATGCCCAATCTTCCAATTCATCTACGAGCTCATTATTAGACGAGTCATCTCTGTTAAGTGATTTAGGCCTTACTGGGGTAACCAACAGTGTAGATAATGAAATGGCTATCCTGGCTTCACACTCACTAATGGAGCAGATCGTAAGAGACTTACAGCTGAATGTAAAATATTTTGGCGCAACCCGTATTAAGAATGTCGAACTCTCCAAATTCAGATGTCCATTTGAATTTAAAATTATTTCATTATCTACTATAGGAACAGATTATCCACTTGATTACACCGTTAAGCTAACGCCAACAGGAGTAAATATATCTGATGAGGGTATTAGCAAAAACGTTGCTTTTGGCCAGACAGTAAAATTGAGAAATTCCGTTTTTCAAATAGTTCCACATATTCTTCAAAACCCAGCAGACACTCTCTTTAGCCATTATTCCGTTACAGTAATAACTTATGAACAAGCTATAAGTAATTATCTTAAAGCGTTGTCAATAGTAAACAATAACTCCAAGGCAGCAACTATTTCACTCACACTTAATGAGGAACCTGTACCTAAACGAGGTGTTGAAATGCTATCGCATCTTATAGATACATACATAAGCCTTAATATTACTGATAAGAACCGGGTAGCTGATAGTACAATTGCATTTATCAATAACAGGTTATTATTGGTAAGCGATGAACTAAATAGCATAGAAAAGCAAATACAAAATTTTAAACAGGCAAATAAGCTTACAGACATCAGTGCACAGGCCCAATTGCTCATGACTAATACAAATGATTATGTAAAAAATCTTGCTACTCAACAAACGCAATTGGATATCGCTAATGCACTTGAAAATTATTTAAAAGATGATAAAACCAATAAACGGGTAGTTCCTACAAATCTTTCTATTCAAACTGATCCAAACTTTACTAATCTTCTTAATGCCTATAATCAGCTGCAGCTAGAGCGGGAAAGAGAAATAGCCTTTACAACAGAAGATAATCCCTCTGTAAAAAATCTTGACGGCCAGATATCACGAATCCGGGGTGATCTTATCAACAATCTTTCAGTGATTAAAAAGAATATTCAAATTACTATAAATGGTATAAAAAATAATCTCTCTGTATATGAGGGGCAAATTAGCCAGGTTCCCTTGAAAGAAAGAGAATTTCTTGAATATTCAAGACAACAAACTATAAAACAGGATATTTATGTTTTTCTTTTAAAGCAGAGAGAGGAAACAGAGATAGGTAAAACGGCCAACCTGGCGCCTGTGCGAATTGTAGATTCACCCTACCAGGAAATTACTCCCTATTCGCCTAATAAAGCTCTTGTATATATACTTTTTGCTTTGGCTGCAATTTCTCTTCCATCGTTGTTTATATATCTGCGGCAGACCCTTAATAATCGTGTTGTAAAGCGACGAGATGTTACAGATAATACCACTGCACCTGTTCTTGGCGAAATAAGCCACGCGGAAGAAAATAAAAAAATTGTTTTTGCGAAAGAATCAAGATCGCTCATAGCCGAACAATTCAGAATATTGCGAACTAATCTTGATTTTGTTATTACAGATAAAGATGATGAAGCTCGCATCATAATGATCACATCCAGCATGAGCAGTGAAGGCAAATCATTTGTTGCCACCAATCTTGCGACATCACTTGCGATGTCGGCAAAAAAAGTTGTCCTGCTCGAATTTGATCTGCGTATGCCTAAAGTATTGTCTTCACTTGAGATTCATAGTCGACAGGGTCTGTCAAATTATATTGTCAGTCAAATAAATGTTGACGACATTTTAATTCCGTCAGGCGTGCACGAAAATTTTTATTTAATAGGTGCTGGCGTAATTCCACCTAACCCTTCCGAACTTATTCTTAACAAACGGGTATCACACTTAATGGATGAACTTAGGAAAAGATTCGATTATATTATTTTTGATACTCCCCCTGTTGGTCTTGTAACTGATGCGCAATTACTCTCAAGATATGCAGATGCAAGTATTTATATTATACGCCAGGGATACACTTTCAAAAATCAACTGCAGCTATTGCAGGAGTTCATTAACAACAATAAGATTAAAAATCTAAATGTAGTTATTAACGGTGTTAAAGTAAAAAATACTTACGGATACGGCTATGGTTACGGGTATAGCTATGGATACGGTTATGGCATTAGCGGAAATTACAGCTATTTTGGCAATGGTAAAAAAGCAAAAAAATCAATCTTTAAAAAATTGATTCAAAAGCAATAACTAATATTTTTTTATTGCTTTGATTCAGTTTCTGTAGATACTGTTTGCCAGGTGATGAGATTATTTCATTCATTCTTTTAGTCCTCCATTTAGTTTTGTTTCTCTCCAGTGATTTTGAAAACGGTATTTAAGCCACAATAAATTGGTTGCCCTATTGTGTAGGAGTAACGTTTAATTTTACTCATCTAAATAAATTTCTATGAATTATGATGAATTTAGAAATGCGGGGCACTATTTAATTGACTATATAACCGATTATCTGCAGCATGTACAGGATAAGCCACTTTTTCCAAATGTTGAGCCTGCTGTTCTTTACGAGCTTTTTGATGAAGCGGTCCCTAATCAGCCGGCCTCTCTCGCAGAAATACAAAAGATGATAGAGGAAAAATTAATGCCCTATTGCACACACGTGAACAATGCAGGTTACATGGGTCTTATTACACCTACTCCTAATCCTGCAGGAATATTAGGTGATTTACTAGCTGCCTCATTAAATCAAAATCTTGGTGTTTATTCTATCGGCCCTTCCGCTGTAGCAATGGAACTGCGTGTAATACGATGGCTCAACGATCTCATCGGTTATGGAAATAGCGCAGGCGGTAATCTTACAAGTGGTGGCATGATGGCAAATTTTATTGCACTTAAGCTGGCAAGAGATTTTACCACAGGTGATACAGCTCAACATGAAGGTGTGCATGGGCAATGGGCTGTATATGTTTCAGAAGAAAGACATATATCAATTGACAAATCAGTGGACTGTGTTGGCATAGGAAGAAAAAATTTGCGCGTGCTGCCAACCAATGAAAAATTTCAGGTAGATATTGATGTACTGGAAAAAACCTTGAAACATGATAAAGAAAAAAACATTCGGCCCCTTTGTATTATTGGGCTTGCAGGTACAACTAATCTTGGTGTGGTTGATGATCTGAAAAGATTATATGAGATAGCAGTACGTGAAAAATGCTGGTATCATATTGATGCCGCTTATGGAGGAGGAATGCTCTTATCAAAACAAAATGTGGAACTATTGCAAGGATTGCATTTTGCAAATTCTGTTACTATTGATCCGCACAAATGGTTTTATGCACCGCTTGATGCAGGAGCTATACTTGTAAAAGATCACAGGCGCCTGACAACCTCATTTGGTATGCAACCTGCGTACCTTACAGATCAAACTGAGCAGAAGCAGGAGAGATATCAATTTTATGTAAACGGTTTTGAACAGTCGAGGCGGTTCCGCAGTTTAAAAATATGGATGAGCTTTCATCATTATGGAAAAGATAAATTAGGCGAATGGGTTGATAACAATGTATCCCAGGCAAAACATTTGTATAAACTTGTTAGTATGAGTAACGATTTCGAATCAGCAGCCGAACCCATGATGTCAGCAATTTGTATTCGGTATAAAGCAAATGGATTGAGTGATGCACAACTTATACGTTTACATCATGAAGTGACTTCCCGCATTGAAAAAGAGGGACATTTTTGGTTCGCGACTACAATGATGAAAGGTAAAACATGGTTCCGTATTAACCCTGTAAATATTTATACAACACTTCGAACAATGGACGCATTGTTTTATTCATTGCAACGGTATTGTAAGGAAACAGAAGAAAAAATGATGGAAAGGGAGCGGGTATAATACTATAAGGGCTTATATCTTCAGCGTGAGATAAACATTTAAATCTTTAAGTGCCATTTCTGGAAACAACAGTAATAAAAGTCCTGCATAGTATTTCAAAATCCATAGAGGGATTTCGGTTTTTAATAAAATAAAGATCGTATTCTAGTTTCTTCAGCCCTTCTTCAATAGTGCTTGTGTATTTATATTTTACCTGGCCCCATCCTGTAATACCCGGTTTTACAAGACTTCTGAGCTCGTAATTTGGTTCCTGTCCTATAAATACATCCACAAATTCAGGGCGTTCAGGCCTTGGACCGATTAACGTCATTTCTCCGCGAAGAATATTTATTAACTGAGGCAATTCGTCAATTCTTGTTTTGCGTAGAAAGCTCCCGACTGTTGTGACCCTTTCGTCATTTTCTTTTGAAAACCTTGCCAAGCCATCTGATTCAGCATCAACTTTCATTGACCTGAATTTTATAATAGTAAAAATCTTTCCATTTTTACCGACACGGCTTTGCTTGTAAAATAAGGGACCTGGACTAAATAATTGATTGGCTAGCCAAACAAAGGGCAAACAAATCACAAATACAATAAACAAAGCCACTGAAAAAAATATATCTGCAGCGCGTATTATTTTGTTGTAGCCGTTAAGGAAGTAAGGTGAAAGTTCGTCTTCATTTTCTTCTATTACTTGGAGACTAACATGACGGGTAATATAATTTAAGTGATCTATTTCATAAGCGTTCTGGTGTTGCGTCATAATAAGGGCGTTTAGTTATATCATAAAATATTGGCACTACATGGTTACATTATATTGGATTTACAAAATCCAAAAACCGGGAAATAGTGATCTATTTGCAAAGAAATAATCTTCTAAGAATAATCTCATCCGACATTCAAAAAACTTATGTTTGGGAGGGATTAAATTTTTTTAATCGTCGGGCTAACTTTTTTATATTCTCTTAAGTTATTATTGCTTTGTATTCCTGAAAAATCTTAAACGTGCAAACTGCTTTGGTTTTTATTATATACGTCATTTTTTTTAACTGGTTGGTTACGCGAATAACCTTTCTCAAAAATGCGGGCCTGCAAGCCGGATGGTTAACCGGATTGTTTTCGCTAAAGATTATTGCCGGTCTTGTATACGCATGGTTTTATTTGCAGCCAGCTTATTATGCTACCAGTGACACCTGGCGTTATTTTGAATTAAGTAAAGCTGAAACGGATTGGCTTTTAAAAGATCCGCTTGCTTTTTTAAAAGATATTTTTAAAAACGGATATCAACAAACCGGCAATCTTTTTCTTCAAAGCAATTCTTATTGGAACGATCTAAAAAGTAATATAATTATAAAGCTCCTTGCTCTATGCAACGTGTTTACATTCAAAAATTATTTTGCTGATATCGTATTTTTCAATTTTATATCCTTTTTTGGTCCCATTGCTTTGTATCGACTAATTAAACAACTTTTTCCAATAAATAAGCTGTTGCTTATAACTACGGTTTTTCTTATTCCTTCCTTTTTATTCTGGTGCAGTGGCATTCATAAAGATGGGCTTATTTTTGCATGTATTGCCCTTGTCGTATTTTATTTTTATAAACAAATTTTGAACAGGAAAATAAATCTTTCGTCATTTCTTGTTTTAATTATTTGCCTGGTAATTCTTTTTGCACTGCGCAATTTCATGGCACTATTATTATTACCAGCTTTACTTGTATGGTTCTTAAGTAATTTGTTCCCTTCAAAATCGGGCGGAATTACAATTGGAATATATGGTGCCGGTGTAATTTTATTTTTTGTATCCACCTACATCTCACTTCAAACTGACCTACCTGGATACATCATTCAAAAACAAAATGAATTCAAACAACTCACTGGTAATTCAGCTATATCAACACCATTGCTTGAAGATAATTTGTTCAGCTTTATCAGGTTTCTTCCTACTGCAATTGATATCGCTTTTTTTCGTCCGCATATAACTGAAATTCGTAACAAAAGTTATATACC
>AR_comb_assmDRAFT_10074435_pt1 | contig 11353 bp, 10 predicted proteins | sample ArasoioldDNA_FD_10543 | JGI IMG/M metagenome (IMG submission 10543) | reverse complement strand
CCAGGCGAAGTTCGACATGGACTTCCGGAGCAACGCTCCGTACCTGAACGAGAACGGCTTCCTTCCGCTGGTCCGGGACCTCTACCTCGAGGCGAGCTGGTCCCGGCTCCGCATCCTCGGCGGCCAGGCCTCCGACGTGATCTCCCCGCGTGCCGCGGCCTCGCTCAACTTCTACCCCCTGTCCTTCATCCCCGGAGACATCGGCGACTACCGCCCTCAGATCCGCGTGGAGTGGCGCCAGCCAGTCTCTGACCTCTTCGAGGTCGACTTCCAGACCGCCATCGCCCAGGCGGTGCAGACCTTCCAGGTGAGCGGGACCATCCAGGCCACCCAGACCGGCCTCCCCGACTTCCAGGGACACGTCGGCCTCGCCTTCGGTCCCGAGCGCGCGGACGGCGGCCCGCGCCTGTTCGAGTGCGGCCTCGCCGGACACGTCGGCCGCAGGCAGGTGGTCCTCCAGAACGCCAACGCTCCGCCACCGGGCGAGGTACGCCAGTACAGCTCCTGGTCGTTCGTCGCCGACGGGTCCCTCCGGCTCGGCGAGGCCACGCTGATCGAGGGCGAGTACTTCATCGGCCAGCTCCTCGGCGACTACTCGGGCGCGATCTTCCAGACGGTGGATCCGGTCAAGACGGTGCCCATCCGTGCACGCGGCGGCTGGGTGCAGCTGACGCAGCAGATCGGTACGCGATGGACCGTCCACGCAGGCTTCGGAACCGACGACCCGTTCGATCAGGACCTGGCGGGCTCGGAGCGGAAGACGAACACCGAGGTCTTCGGGAACGTGCTCTTCCGCATCGTCGGAGGGCTCCGCGTCGGTCTCGAGCTGAGCTGGTGGGCCACCCAGTGGGTGGACAACCCGACGGCAACCGCGTTCCGCGTCGAGAACGCGGTCCTCTACGCGTTCTGAGGGCCCGGCGCCCCTGCGCCGCTCCGCGGACGTCCTCCTGGTGGAGTGGCCGAGCGAGCGTCACTTCCGGGCCTTGAGCGGCGTGGGCTCCTTGTCGTCGCTCGCCTCGGTCTTGCCGGCGTACCGCCGCTTCAGTGACTCCTGAAGCCCGAGCGAGAACCCGTTCTCGATCACCTTCTCCAGCCGCGGCGCGAGCTGCAGCTTCGGATCGGTGAGGTCGTCGCGGACGGCGATGGCCCCGCTCGACCGGGTCCCCTGGGTGGGCCCGGAGAGCGCGAGGCCGATCTTTCCGAAGAAGACCTTGAGCGCGCTTCCGGGGTCGCCATCCGACTGGAGCTCCGTCCCGACGAGCCGCGGGTCGACCGTGCCGGTGAGCCTTCCCTCCTCGCACCGGAAGCTCATCTTCATCGAGTAGCTGCCGGGCGTGAGATGGATGTCCTTCTTCGGACCCATGTAGGCATTGAGCTGCGAGGGATCGAACCCCTCCGCATCCGCATTCCCGGCAAAGGTCAGGCGCTCGGCCCACGGATCCGCCGTCACCGTGAACCAGACGGTCCCCTCGCTCTGGATACGGCCGCGAGCGGCGATCACCAGCGGCCCCTCGACGAGCCCCGGGCGGGACCCGAGGTTCTCCAGCGTGGCCTCGATGTGGTGTGACCAGATCATCGGCCAGCCTTCCTTGCGGACCCAGGCGTAGAGGACCTCCGAGTCCCGCAGCTGCAGGCGTTCGATGACGGCCTTCACCGGGATCAGCTCGGTGAGAGATGGCATCGGCGTGTCCGGGCCCGGCTTCGGCTCCTCGAGCACGGCCTTGACCCGTTCGCCGTCCACCGTTCCGGCGAAGATGCCGCGGAGGAGCGGAGCCCAGCGCAGAGTGACGCTCAGGCGTTCGGCGTACAGGGCGGGGTCCGGAAGCAGCGCATCGGTCCGGAAGATCTTCAGGCGGGTGATGGTGTACCGGGGCGGAAAGACCGAGACGGCGACGTCCTGGAAGTCGCCTCGCGCGCCCTTCATCCCGGCGAGGGCCTCCCGCGTCTTGCTCCTGGCGAAAGGACGCAGGCCGATCGCCGCGACGAGCAGCACCAGCGCCACCACGCCCAGGAGGACGAGGAGCAGAACTCGCAGGACCCGTCCTGTCCTCGCTCGCGGCACCATCGGCGCGGCGGAAGATGGGTGCCGTTCCCCGCGAGAGCAACTCCCCGTGAACGCTAGGCCTTTCAGTTCCAGAGAGAGCGGAGCGCCGTCCTCACCTCGGGGAGGAGGAAGGCATCCTCGGGCGGAAGCACTGGACCCGGCCGGTGAGGAAACGCTGTCCGCAGCTCGAAGGCGGCCGCGACCGGCGGCGGAAGGAACCGCGTCAGCTGGGCGAGCGCGTGGCGACCTCCCACCCCCGCCGGACGGTCGAACCAGCGGAGGGGGAAGGTGACCGAGAGGTTCCGCCTGGCCCGGGAGAGGGCGACGTAGAACAGGCGCAGCTCCTCGTCGATCTCCTCCGGGCTTCCGGTGGCCAGGTCGGAAGGGATGTTCCCGTCGGCGGCGTGGAGCACGTAGACCGCGTCGAACTCCAGTCCCTTGGCCGAGTGGATGGTGCTCAGGACCAGGTGGTCCTCGTCGAGCGACGGTGGGCCGGCGAGCTCCTGGGTCGAGCGGGGTGGCTCGAGCGTGAGCTCGCCGAGGAAGGTGGCCCGGTCGCCGAAGCCCGCGGCGAGCTGCTCTAGCTGCTCGAGGTCGCGCAGGCGAGCCGGAATGTGATCGTACCGCTCCTCGCAGAGCGGACCGTAGAAGGCGCGGATGCGGTGCAGCTGCGACGGAAGGGTGGGGGGCTGCGGAGCGGCCAGCTCGCGGCAGAGGCCGACCAGGGCAGGCCACTGCTCCTGTGCCGCCGAGGGAACGCGCACGTCGCTCCAGGCGGCGAACCCGCCCGTGCGCTGCACCGGCTCCAGCAGCGCTCGCGCCGTGCGGGGACCGACGCCGGGGAGCAGTCCGAGCACGCGTGTGCCGGCCAGGAGGTCTCTCGGGTTCTCCGCCAGCCGGAGGAACGCCAGGAGATCGCGCACGTGGGCGGTCTCCACGAAGCGCAGCCCACCGTACTTGTGGAAGGGAATGCCGCGGCGGCCGAGCTCGACCTCGAGGTGGAGGCTGTGGTGCGAGGCCCGGAAGAGCACTGCCTGCCGGCGCAGGTCGAGCCCCTGCTCGCGCCGCTCGAGGATGCGCCCGAGGACGAACTCGGTCTGCTCGGCCTCGTCGGCGCAGGTCACCAGCTCGGGCCGCTCGCCGGACCGCTTCTGCGACCACAGCTCCTTGGGGTGGCGCTCGCGGGCCTGGCCGATGACCCGGTTGGTGGCCTCGAGCAGCTCGGGGGTGCTCCGGTAGTTCTCCGCGAGCACCACGGTGCGAGCCCCGGGATGACGCGCCGGGAAGTCGAGGATGTTCCTCACCGTCGCCGCCCGGAACCCGTAGATCGCCTGCGCGTCGTCGCCCACCACCGTGAGGCCGTTGCCGTCCGGGCGCAGCCGGTCGAGGAGCTCGGCCTGCAGCGCGTTGGTGTCCTGGTACTCGTCCACCAGCACGTGGTCGAACTGCGCGCGCACTGCCGGGCCGCCCGCATCGGTTCCCACGAGCGCGTGGAAGAAGAGGAGCAGGTCGTCGTAGTCGAGCACCCGCTGCTCGGCCTTGCGGTCCACGTAGGTGCGGAACAGCAGCTTCAGCCCGCCGAGCTGCTCGGTGCACCAGGGGAATCCGTGGGCGAGCACCGCGTCCAGCGGGCTCCGGGCGTTCACGCAGCGGCTGTAGATGTCGAGACAGGTCGCCTTCCGCGGGAAGCGCCGCTTTCCCCGGCCGAGCTCGAGCTCCGCGCGGAGGACCTCCAGCAGATCCTCGGAGTCGCCACGATCGTGGATGGTGAAGCCCGGGTGCAGGCCGATCCGGTCTCCGTGCTGGCGCAGGAGGCGGGTGGCGACCGAGTGGAACGTTCCTCCCCACACCCGCGAGGACGCTGGCCGGTCCGAGGAGGCGCGCCCGAGGAGCCCGTCGACGCGGCGAAGGAGCTCGGCCGCGGCGCGCCGGGCGAAGGTGAGGAGCAGGATGCGCTCGGGTGGTACGCCGCGGGAGATGAGCTGCGCCACGCGATGGGCGAGCGTGGTGGTCTTTCCCGTGCCCGCGCCGGCGACCACCAGCAGCGGACCGTCTCCGTGAAGAACCGCCTCGCGCTGCGCCTCGTTGAGCCCGTCGAGCATCGGGCGGCGAAGGCTAGTCGGCCTTTGGGGTGCTGCTCAAGTGTTCAGGCCTCGGTGCTCGCCGACGTTCCGTGCCCCGCCGCTTTGCGTTAGGCACGTCCGACCTCAGGAGGGGCTCACATCGTGACTCGCACGTTGCTCGCAGGGCTCGTGACGCTGGCCGTCGCCGCGCCGGCTCTGGCCCAGGACACCACCGTGGCGCCGACCTTCGCCTACGGAGAGAAGCCCAAGGAGGACGCGAAGCCCACCGGCTGGCAAGCCGAGGCCAAGGCCGGGCTGCTCTGGCTGGCCGGAAACTCGGACTCCACCAGCCTCAGCGCCGGACTCAAGATCACCCGGGACGACGTGTGGCAGCGGTACTCGCTGACCGCCAACTACGCCTTCGCGTCGTCACGCGTCTACGGTGGCCCCGATCTGACCAAGCCGCTCAACACCGGAGCGGACGGCAAGCCGGTCGTGACCTCCTTCGACGATCTCCGGTCCGCCAACACCCTGAGCGCGCGGCTCTGGAACGTCACTCCCCGCTTCGACCAGTGGGTGATTCACAAGGGTGAGCCGGGCGACACGTCGGTCTACGTCCTGGCAAACATCGCGTCCGACTACGCCTCGGGCAAGAAGCTCTTCGGCGGCGGTCAGCTGGGTGTCAGCACGCTGCTGATCAAGGCCGGGGCGCACAGCCTGACCGGCGAGGTGGGCTACGACTTCACCTACCTCCAGCCGTACACCGGCGATGGATACTCCATCCACTCGCTGCGAGCCGCGCTCGCCTACGTGTGGCAGATCTCCAAGACCACCAAGTTCACCGCCGGAGCCGAGTACCTGATCAACCTGAACAAGGAGAGCGGGGCTCCGGATCCGGACGATCCGACCGGCGTGCCCGGGTTCCAGGACCATCGGGTCAACACCCTGGTCGGTCTCACCACCCAGGTGTACGAGCGGCTCTCGCTCAACGTCAGCTGGAGTGGCCGGTACGACGCCAAGCCGAACCTGGCGACGCTGCCGGCCGGGGTGAGCAGCGAGTCGAAGATCTTCCTCCGGAACTTCGACAGCACCACCACGCTCCAGTTCGTCTACACCTTCGGCTGAGCGGCGGGCGCGGTCCGGCGCTGGTATGGACGCGAGCGCGGGGCGACACTCCCGCGCATGACCGTCCGCACCGATCGCCTGCAGAGCACCCTCGTCGTCACCCTCGATCGGCCCGAGCGCCGGAACGCGGTCGATGCCGCGACCGCCAGCGCGCTCGCGAGCGCCTTCCGGACCTTCGACGCGGACGCGTCGCTCTCGGTCGCCATCCTCACCGGCGCCGGCGGGACGTTCTGTGCCGGCGCGGACCTCAAGGCGCTGGCCGAGGGCGAGCCTCGTCCGGTCCTCCCCGATGGAGAGGGCCCGATGGGGCCGACGCGTCTCCGGCTCACCAAGCCAGTCATCGCGGCCATCGAGGGGTACGCGGTGGCCGGAGGCCTCGAGCTCGCGCTCTGGTGTGATCTCCGGATCGCCTCCGAGCAGGCGGTGCTCGGCGTGTTCTGCCGGAGGTTCGGGGTGCCCCTGGTGGACCAGGGAACGGTGCGACTCCCGCAGATCGTCGGGCTCGGGCGCGCCATGGATCTCGTCCTCACCGGGCGGGCGGTGAAGGCGCAGGAAGCGTGGGGCATGGGCCTCGTGAACCGCGTCGTCCCGGAGGGCCAGGCGCTGCGCGCAGCGCTGGAGCTCGCCCGCGAGCTCGGTCATCTCCCGCAGACCTGCCTCCGGAACGACCGGCTGTCGATGCTCGAGTCGCTCGACCTGGACGCGCGGGCAGCCATGGAGAACGAGGTCCGCCGGGGCCGCGAGACGCTCGCGTCCGGGGAGACCTCCGCCGGGGCTGCGCGTTTCCACGGTGGAGCGGGTCGCCACGGCCAATAGGGACCGCGCAGCATCGGTTGAGACCGATTTAGGGACTGTTTAGGGAACGGAATCGGGTCGCAGCTGGCACAAGGCGCGGCACCGATGGCGCGTCTTCACGCACTGCTGACCCTCCTCGCGGCGTTCGCGCCGGCGGCACACGCCGCGGGTGCGCTGCCACGGAGCCTCCGGGACACCGGCCTCTACGCCCGCGGTGACATGGAGGAGATCGCCGCCGATGTCCTCGCCTTCAGCCCGCAGTATCCGCTCTGGAGCGACGGCGCCGAGAAGTCCCGGTGGATTCGCCTCCCGAAGGGAACGCGCATCGACGCGCGCGATCCGGACCGGTGGGTGTTCCCGGTCGGGACGCGGCTGTGGAAGGAGTTCCGCCTCGGCCGCCGGCTGGAGACGCGGATGCTGGAGCGCACCCGCGCTGGCTGGCGCTTCGCCACCTACGTCTGGGCCGAGGACGGCAGTGAGGCGGTCCTCGCGCCTGCCGACGGTGTGCGCGGCGGGGTGCCGGTGCCCGGTGGAGGCCGCTGGACCATCCCCGGCACCGGAGATTGCCAGGCCTGCCACGAGGGACAGCCCAACCCGGTGCTCGGGTTCGGCACGCTCCAGCTCTCGTCGGACCGCGACCCGGGGGCGCTCCACGCAGCTCGGGGACGGACCGAGGTGCACCTCGAGGACCTCGTCGCCCGCGGCCTGGTGCATGGACTCCCCGCGTCGCTGGTGGCCACGCCGCCGCGGATCGCCGGCGCGTCCGCCGACGAGCGCGCCGCGCTCGGCTACCTCCACGCCAACTGCGGCACCTGCCACAACCGGCAGGGACCGCTCGCGGGCATCGGCCTCGACCTGCTCCAGAGCGTGTCCGAGGGCGCCGCGTCGGCGGAGCGCGTCCGCGCCTCGGCCCTCGCCGTCCGGGCGCTCCGTCCGGTGCGGGGAGCGGAGTTGCGGGTCGATGCCGGCGACCCCGAGCACAGCGTGCTCTTCCGCCGGATGGGCGTCCGCGATCCGCTCGACCAGATGCCTCCGCTCGGGACCGAGAAGCCCGACCGCGAGGCGCTCGCGCTCGTCGAGCGCTGGATTCACTCACTCGTAGTCAGGAGAACGCCGTGATCTCGAAACCGATGCTCCTCGCCGCCCTCTCGATGTCCTCGCTGGCCCTCGCCGCGCCGGCCAGCACCCCCAGCCAGGTGAAGCGAGGGGAGTACCTCGTCAACTTCGGCGGCTGCCACGACTGCCACACCCCGAAGAAGATGGGCCCCGCCGGCCCGGAGCTCGACACCGACCGCCTCCTCTCCGGGCACCCGGAGCAGATGGCGGTGACGCCGGCGCCCGCGCTCGCCGCCCCGTGGCTCGCGGCGACGGTGGTGACCATGACCGCGTGGTCCGGTCCGTGGGGCATCAGCTACGCGGCCAACCTCACGCCGGACCGTGAGACCGGCCTGGGCGCGTGGACCGAGCAGAACTTCGTGGACACGATGCGAACCGGACGGCACATGGGGCGCGGCCGGCCCATCCTTCCGCCCATGCCCTGGCAGATGGTGAAGAACCTCACCGACCAGGACCTCAAGTCGGTCTTCGCCTATCTGCGGACCCTGCCGACGGTGAAGAACCGGGTGCCACAGCCCGTGCCGCCAGCGAGCGCCGCCCCCGTCCTGAAGCCGTCCGCCGAGGCGAAGTGAGCGTCCGGGCGACGGAGGGTTGACGCCCGGCCCGCGCTGTCCCACCGTCCGTGGCGCACGGAGGCCCTGCCCGCGATGGACGTCCAGCACGACCCGAACCGCCGCCGCTTCTTCCTCGACGTGGCCGGCGGCACCGCCGAGCTCAGCTATCGCCCCGTCGATGCGGGCACGGTCGACCTGGTCCACACCGGCGTGCCCGAGGAGGCAGCGGGGCAGGGAATCGCAGGAAAGTTGGCAAAGGCCGCCTTCGCCTGGGCCCGGCAACACGGGATGAAGCTCGTCGTGACCTGCCCCTTCGTGACCAAGTGGCTGGAGCGCCACCCGGAGGAACAGGATCTGGTAAGCCCCCGGCCCGCCGGCGCCTGACGCCGGACGACCCGGAGCGGACGCCGGGACGGGGAGGGGACATGCGCTTTCTCCTGCACCTGGTGGTGACCGCGGTCGCCTTCTGGGTCGCGACCCGGCTCGTCAGCGGGCTCACCTACGTGGGGACGCTGCCGGGGCTCCTCGCCGTGGCGCTCGTGTTCGGGGTCGTGAACGCGGTGCTGGGAACGGTGCTCCGGATCCTGGCGCTCCCGGTCACCTTCTTCACCCTCGGGCTCTTCGCCCTGGTCATCAACGCGATTCTGTTGTGGGTGACCAGCGCGGCCGCGCGGTCGCTGGGGCTGGGTTTCCACGTGGACGGATTCGTTCCGGCGTTCCTGGGAGCACTCGTCATCTCGGTGACGCGCGCCCTCCTGAACGCGGTGGTCGACCGCCGCGAGCGTCGCTAAGGTCGCTGCATGCGGCGCGCCGTTCTCCCCTTCCTCGTCGTGATCCTCACCTGTCTCCTCGCGGGTTGTGCGCACGAGGAGCCGCTCCCTCCTCCGGACGTCTTGCCTCCGGAGGCCCAGTCCATGCCGGAGAACGGCCGGTTCGTGCTGACCGGCATCCGCCAGCCGGTCGTGGCGCTCATCACCGCCAGTGGTGTCCAGGGTCCGGACGTGAACCTCGGCCGGTACCCGTCGCAGAACGGGACCATCGCCTGGCGGGGCACCGCCTTCCGCCATGACGTGAACCTCACCGTGACGGCCGACGGTGCCGACGGCATCGTGAGCAGGACTCCCTTCAACCTGAACGTCACCCCCGGCCCGGACGGGATGGTGGTGAACGGGCTCATCGGGGGTTCGCCGTCGACCGTCACCATCAGCAAGTCGCGGATCAACGGCGCCTTCGGACGCTGCGGCTACGACCTCCGCTTCCAGGGCCAGGCCTACGTCGGGCCGCGCAACTGCGGCAGCAACCTCATCCAGGTGGGCGTGACCCTGCCCACCATCCTCACCACCTGGTCCGACGCGGAGGTCGCGACGGTCCTGTCGCTCCTGCTCTCGGGGCGCTGACCGTTCTCAGTAGGCGGCGCGGGCGAGCTTGATGTCCGCGTCCCGCCACGCCTCGGCGAATTGCTTGCGCGTCGCAGCGGCCTCGGTCTTCTTGCCCTGGGCCGCGAGCGCGGTGGCGAGCCCGTGCAGCGCCCAGCCGTTGCCGGGGTTGCGCTTGAGATCTTCGCGGAACACGGCCTCGGCCTCCTTCGGCTTCCGGGCGTCGAGCAGCGCCGCGCCGAGGTAGTGGCGCATCGGGTAGAACCAGTCGGCCGGTTCGTTGTAGGCGAACCCGTCTTCCTGGGTCACCGCGCGCTGCCAGGCCGCGATGGCCGGCTTCCACTTCCGCGCGCGCTCGGCGATGCGCGCCTCGATGGCGTCCGCGCCGAGCCGGAACATGGACGAGGCCGGATTCTGGCCGGCGATCAGGTCGGGGGGAACCTTCGTCGCCAGCGTCCGCAGCTCGCGCATCGCCGCCTCGGCCTCGCGCGTCTTGCCCGTGGAGGCGAGGGCCATCCCCCGGGCATGCAGCCACAGGCCGGTGAGCGTCGGGTACTTCTCCGCGGGACGGGGCTCGGCCAGGATCTCCTTCCACTTCCCGAAGCGCACGAGCACCAGCAGTGGCTCGGAGGCGAAGAAGTCCATCCCCGGCATCATGTCGAGCATCTCCGGGGGGACGGCCTTCGCCGAGGCGCGCGCCGCAGTGAGCGACTCCTCCGAGCGCCCCAGCATCGACGCCGAGTACGCGAGGAAGCCGTGGTTGTGCCCGAGGTACATCGGGTAGTACCCCGGCGGGCGGGTCCGGGCGAAGTAGGCCTCGTCGGCCTTCACCGCGCGGCGGTTGGCCTCGGAGGCGTCCTCGTACCGGCCGACGCGCTGGAAGATGTGGGCCGGCATGTGGACGATGTGCCCGGCGCCCGGCATCAGGCCCGGCAGTCGCTCGGAGGCGGCCACCGCGCGGTCGGGTCGGCCCGAGGCCTCCACCGCGTGGATGTAGTAGTGGTTCGCGCCCGGGTGCTGGGGGTTGCGCGCCAGCACCGTCTCCAGCGTCGTGACGATCTCCTCGGTTCCCGGAGCCGCCTTGCCGTCCAGGCTCCAGAGGTGCCAGGGGTTCACGTCCATCAGCGACTCGGCGAAGATGACCTGCACGTCGTCGTCCGCGGGGTGGGCGCGGGCCACGTCGCGCATCGCGGCGGCGAAGGCCTCGTTGGCCGGCTGCTGCGACGCTGGATCCACCGGCTGCGGACCCTTGTACCGTGTCGAGAGCGCGGCGATCAGTGCCTGCTCCACGGGACGTGCCCCGCCGGATCGCTCGCGCGCGGCCTGGAGCGCGTCCCAGGCCGCCTGTGCCCGGTCGGGCAGCATCGGCACGTTGTAGTTGGGGCCCAGCGTCCAGGCCACGCCCCACAGGCAGGCCGCACAGCCGGGGTCGAGCTCCGCGGCACGGGCGAAGGAGCGGGTGGCCTCGTCGTGGTTGAAGCCGTAGGACAGGCGCAGCCCCTGGTCGAAGTAGCGCTGCGCCTCGGGCGAGGTGCCCACCGGTCGGGTCAGGGTTCCCAGGTCGCCGAACAGCTGTGCTCCCTGGGCGAGGGCGAGCACCGAGGCGGGAACTGCCGGCGCGGGCGGAGCCTTCGCTGCCGTGGTGGCAGCGCCCCGGGGTGGCGGCGCTGCGGATCCTCCGGCGCAGGAGACGGCGAAGAGCGGCAGGAGCAGCAACAGGCAGCGCGAGCGCACCGGGTGACCTCCAGCGTCAGGGGGCCGGCATGCTACGGCAGACCTCCCGTCAGCGGTCAGTACGGACGCTGGCCGATCCAGTTACCGGGGGGGCTGTAGTCGCACACCCAGAAGTCCCAGGTGGTGATTCCCTGGAAGGGGGAGTTGCTCGTGCAGCGCGCATAGGCGCAGCCGACGAGCGTGCTGTCGCGCCAGACCAGCTGGGTGTAGTGGCCGCAGACCTTTCCTTGCGCGCAGGTGTTGGATGCGTAGTCGTAGTCGGGAGCTTCGGACGCCCAGGCCTGCACCACGCCGGCGATGCTCGGCCAGTACCCGGGAGAGCTCGCGGCGATGTTCTCTCCGAGATTCCCTCGCCCGGCGTTGTGCTCGTACACGCAGTGAGCGGCCCACTGGGTCGCGACGGCCTCCACCTCGGCGGACCACTGCATCTGGGGGAGTGCGGGACTGGGCGTGGGGCTGGCGTCCGCCCGGACCTGGTCGTGGGCCTGGAGAGCCACCCGCGCCAGGTCGGTCGTCGGGTCGGAGGGGCTCGGCCCGCCGTCGCCG
>AR_comb_assmDRAFT_10397168_pt1 | contig 11355 bp, 10 predicted proteins | sample ArasoioldDNA_FD_10543 | JGI IMG/M metagenome (IMG submission 10543) | reverse complement strand
AAGAATTGGTACCCGCAGATTGAAGCGTTGAGCACGAGTCCTGAAACTGAGTTTCGCTTGACTACAGCATGGCTGATGGGCTTCGACGGCCAGTCAGAAGCGTTTCATGCGGCATTGCTAAAACTCGTGCACGACGATGAACCAATCGTTCGACGGAACGCTGCGTTGGCGCTGGTGCGCTTCAACGACAGTGCTGGTCGGCAGGAGTTGGTTTCAGTGTTGAGTCCCTATGCAGTAAAAGCTCCGACAAACGGCATTGTTTCAAGCACGCTTCACGTCGGATCCGATGTGTCGCGAGGAACCTTGTTGGCAAGACTCCAACAGACTGACGGAAAAGTAATTGAGCTGCGTTCGCCGCTACAGGGCCGCATCAATGAGGTTTCAAAACCGAATGGTGCGCAAGTGACCACCACCGATCAAATACTCACAATCAACTCAGATGAAGAAAGTGTGTGGGAAACTCTGCGCGGGTTGGCGCTTATAGGAACGAGTGCGGATCTCGACTCGATAAAACCTTATGCAAATTCAACTACCGCATCTCCGAGAGTTCAGCAACAAGCAAAGCTAACGATTGCTGCAATCGAAAATAAAAAGTAAGACAAACGAGCTAAGCGGTTGGAGAAGGCGGCGGTAGATCAGGTAACACAATACCGTGTAGCGATTCCCATTCATCTGTAGGAACCATTTCGATCGCGTCCCAGGGGCAACCGTCCAGAAAAGCTCCGTCTGGACCTTTGCTGGTGCATTTTTGACAACCGATACAGAGGTAAGGATCTACTTCGATGCGGCCGAACGGTGGATGATCTTCATCTGGAACCCAAAACATGCACGCTTCGATCGGACAGTACTCAATGCATGCAGGCGAGCCTGAGCAGCCCGTACAACAGTCAGTTGTAATGGCAAGAATACGTGGGCGTTTTTTCCGTGCAGCTTTACCGTCGCCCTCAGACATCGGCCAATGTTTATCTACGATGTCGAACATCCGTCTTGATCCTCTGATTGGTGACCTGATTAGATCGTAGTTGGACTCTAACATAGCTCTGCAAAATTCCTCAACGATTTGTGTCAGAAGACTTTGTGGCGTGACGCTTGATGCGGTTTCACTTGGAAGTGAAAAGACACAAGGAGGAATGGAATGGAAGTAATCACCAGAGTTTTCGATACTCAGGATAAAGCTACCGAAGCAGTCCAGCGAGTCAGGCAGCTCGGCATTAGTGAACGACGCATGGCGTTACTTGCGCCAAATTCGGATCCGAAACGGATGGAAAGGGCGGTTCCGATTAGTGACAGCGAAGACCCCGGTATGGGAAAGGCGATGGGTGCCGCTGTGGGAGCCGGTATGGGCGCAGCTGGCGGTGCGACACTTGGTCTCGCGGCGGCTTCCTTGATGGTCCCCGGTGTTGGCCCTGTGTTGGCTTTTGGTTTGATCGGCGCTGCTTTGTTGGGTGGAGCAGGAGCGGCAGTGGGCGCTACGGTTGGCAATTCGATTGAAGAGGAGTTAGGTGAAGGGTTCACTCATGAGGACGTCTACCTTTATGAAGATGCGTTAAGGCAAGGCAAATCAATTGTCGTTGTCTACGCGGATGAAGGAAAGCAGGCGGACGACGTGCGCGACATAATGGACCAGGGAGGCTCATTGAATCTGAGTTCGATGAGGGAGGACTGGTGGCAGCGGCTCCGCGATCGCGAGCAAGAGACCTATCGGGCCACTGGTAGGGACTTCCAGGAGGATGAGCTAAGCTATCGACAAGGATTTCAGGCAGCTCAGCATCCAGTAAGACGCGGTAAGTCTTATTCAGAAGCTGAATCGAACCTGCGTGAGACGTACGGCGATCAAGATTTGAACGGTGCGTTTCGTCATGGTTATGAGAGCGGCATGAGGCATCAATCCGGATTAACTAAAGGTAATCACGCTTGAGAGATTTCCTTCTGAACGCGGCAGTCTTAATTGGTATTCTCGGCGGCAGCGCGTTCATTACAAGTTGGTTTGCACGGACTATGTACGTCCGTTGTTTGGGGTGCGGCACTTTGAATGCTCGGAGGCGTTCGGAGTGCCGTTCCTGCCAGAGCACTCTTAAACTTCATCACTAACATGACAGACGACTCTATTCCTTCCGAGTGGCAAACACACGCCGAAAAAACTGATTATCGAGAGACTCCCAGTTATGCAGAGACGATCTTGTTTTCTAAACGTCTTGCCGATTCGTCTTCTGCGATTGATTTTCGCACCTTTGGGCTAAGCGGTCAGAGAAGAGAACTACCTTTGTTAATCGCCTCGGAGGCGGGGGTGTTCTCACCTCAAGAGGCAAAGGAGAAAAATGTTCCCGTCGTTTTAATTCAAGCCTGTATACACGCTGGTGAACCAGACGGCAAAGACGCCGGATTTGCGCTGCTTCGCGATATCGCGATTACCAAAACTGCGGCAGGTCTTCTGCAAAAGGTCGTTCTCTTGTTTATACCTATCTACAACACAGACGGTCACGAGCGATCAAGTCCTTACAATCGGATCAACCAGAATGGACCAACGGACATGGGTTGGCGTACTACAGCGACCTACCAAAACCTAAATCGTGACTATATGAAAGCCGATACTCCGGAGACGCGAGCATGGCTGAGTCTCTGGAACGAATGGAGTCCGGATTTATTTATTGATTGTCACGTGACCGATGGAGCGGACTATCGCTGCAATATTACTTATCACCATGAACACCATGCTGGAATCGATGCGGGAGTGCTTGAATGGGAACGGGACGTGTTTGGCGGCAAAGTGGCGCCGGCGACGGAGGCTGCAGGTAATGTCATTTCGTGGTACCTGGAGTTTATTGACAATAGAAACCTGAACCTTGGTACGCGCGACTTCAATGGTTCTCCTCGTTTCTCGACCGGTTACGTTCCGCTGAGAAATCGTCCAGCCATCCTCATTGAAACTCATATGCTTAAGGATTATCGTTCGCGAGTGATTGGAACGTATGACTTCCTCCGTTCTGCGCTTCACGAGGTCAATCAAGATCCCAACCGTTTGCTCAATGTGGGAATGGCCGCCGACCAGGTTTCAACCGAACGAGGATCTGTTTACGACTTTACGAATATTTATCCGCTCGATTTTGAACTGACTAACGATGTAACGCCATTTGAGCTTAAAGCATTCTCGTCTAAGGTCGATTACAGCGAAGTCTCTGGCGATCAGAGAGTGGTATTCGGTGCCGATCCTGTTGATCTAACAATTCCGATGTATCAAACGTTTCGGGCCACAGCCTCGATCACTCCACCACTCGCCTACATCATTCCGGTGCAATGGCAAGATGTGATTGAAGTAATCAAAGCTCACGGTCTGAAAACCTCCATCATTTCTTCCGATGAGTCGATCGAAGTTGAAAAATATCGATTGACGAACGTGCGGTGGGCGGAGGCTCCATTCGAAGGACGTTTTATGCCGCGCGTAGATACGGAGCTAATCATTGAGATTAGCGTTTTTCCAGCAGGGTCGGTTCTTGTACCCATGGCCCAGCCGCTGGCAAAGCTTGCAATGAATTTGCTTGAGCCGAAAGCTCCGGATTCATTTGTTCGCTGGGGATTCTTTAATGCGATCTTTGAGGAAAAAGAATACGGCGAGCACTATGTTCTAGAAGCTTTGGCAAGAGAAATGTTGGCCCGCCAAACCCAACTGAAGGACGAGTTTGAGGAACGTCTCGCTAACGATCCTGAGTTTGCTTCCAACCCTGGAGAACGTTTGCGATTTTTCTACAAACGTTCACCCTACTGGGATTCACAAATGAATCTGTATCCAGTAGGGCGAATCATTCGCGCTAATTCTTTGCTCTAGTTCATTGACGAATCAGTGACGCCCGAAGGTCATCGCTGATCAGGCAATGCGTCGGGCGTCAGTGCAGGGCAAACAGTGTGCGAGTTTGCCTAGATGGCCGTTCGGCGGCCGGAGATTATGTTGATAAGCAGCACTACGAGTGCTAACACGAGCAGAATGTGGATGAACCCACCAACCGTGTAGCTGCTCACCATACCGAGAAGCCACAGAACTAACAGGATCACGAAAATTGTCCAAAGCATGACTAACCCTCCTTTAATCGACCACTCGCAAGGTCCGTTTGTGCAAGAGCAATTGAAGATCGAAGGGAGCAATGAGCATGCCAGATGTTGATAACTTCGCCTCTAGTGGGAAAATGCTAACGTTTATTCCCTTTGAGAGCTCTAGATCCTGACGATTAAGAATTCCAGTAGGGCGATTTTGCGTATGAAAACATTTCAGTCAACACCGTGACGACACAATTCCGTTCATCAGCCGCCTTGTTTTAAATCTTCTTCTGGACTTTGAGTTGTGCAGACTGCTAAAGTGCGTTGAGCGCTCGATCTTGATGTTTTAACTTGCGCGTCGTGGTTGTTGAGTGCCACTCTCGGTGCGGTTCCTTCCTTTTGAAGTCCGTCGCCTTACCTAACCCGATTCTTTGTTGTCATAAATAAGATTCCGTTTCGGTTAACACCGAACACGTTGGAGGTTTTTTTGCATGCCAACCCCCGCTCCAAGAGTTTCTTTACGGGCTCGTAAAGTTACTTTCGTCGCTTTATCTCTCGTCTTGTTGACCCTCGTTGTGGTTGCTTCAGTCGTAATGTATCAGCGACAACAAGCGACCGTAGCGAAGATCAACTATTCACAACTCTACAGCCTTGCCGGGACTGCAGGCGCCGCTGCACTAACCGTCGAAGGCGAAACGATGACCGTTACCAAACAAGATGGCTCGTTGGTTGTCGCTATCGTCACTGGCGAAGCTGCTCAACATGAAATCGTGGAGCAGTTTCGAAAGAACAACGTACCTGTTGAGTTCAGAGCACTCCAGCCCAGTTTATTAGTAACTGTTTTGAATTGGGCCCTGCCGATTCTATGTTTGGGATGTATTGGCTTCGCCGGTTGGAAAGTCTACGCGAGTATGAACGGTCGCGGTGCTTTTGACCTTGAAAACCAGAGCGGCAAACAGACAGTAGGTTTCGACGACGTCGCCGGCGTCGATGAGGCTAAGGCTGAGTTGACGGAGACAATTGAATTCTTAAAAGACCCGTTGCGTTTTGGCAGATTGGGAGGTCGAGTTCCACGCGGCATTCTGTTATACGGGCCGCCAGGAACTGGTAAGACGCTGTTGGCACGTGCGGCCGCGAAAGAAGCCGGGGTTCCATTCCTGGCTGCGTCAGGCTCGAGCTTTCAAGAGAAGTTTGCTGGTCTCGGCGCCGCACGCGTACGTTCGCTCTTTGCTAAAGGCAGAAAGCTGGCACCTTGCATCATCTTTATCGACGAAATCGATGCCCTGGGTCGTCAACGTGGACGCGGCGGTGATTCTGCGTCTGCAGATCAAGATCAAACTTTGAATCAGCTTCTCGTCGAGATGGATGGCTTTGATCAATCGAGTTCAGTAGTTGTCATTGCGTCGACGAATCGTCCAGATATCCTGGACAAGGCTCTAACTCGTCCCGGTCGTTTCGATCGCGAGATTGCAGTAAACCTCGCAGACGTCAATGGACGCGAATCGATTCTTGGTGTTCATGCTCGCAATCTGAAACTTGAAGAGGAACTTGACCTCAAGTGGATTGCAAGAGGAACTCCTGGCTTCTCCGGTGCCGAGTTGGCCAACTTAATGAACGAGGCTGCAATCGCGGCCACCCGCGACGGATCATTGGCGATCGGCCGGCAACATGTCGAGTATGCTCGTGACCGCATCCTGATGGGTGCCGAACGTCACGGCTTCATGATGGACGATGAGGAGCGATTTGCGACGGCAGTTCACGAGGCTGGACACGTGGCGGTTGGGTTAGCCGTTGAAAATGGCGACCCCATTCACAAGGTTTCGATCCTGCCGAGAGGTCGTGCACTTGGCGTTACACAGTCGTTGCCGGAAAAAGATCGTTTGATGAAAAAACGGGAGTATCTCGACGATCAGATTGCTCTGTTGTTAGGTGGACGTGCGGCCGAACAGATTCTGTTGTCGACGATGACCGCCGGTGCGTCAAACGACATCGAACGGGCCGTTGAGATCGCAAGAAAGATGGTCAGCGAATTTGGCATGAGCAAGCTCGGTCCGATTCATCTTGGCCAATCCGATCAGCCTCATAGTCAGCATCTTCTGGATCGTATCGAGGATGCAACCAACGAGATCATAAATCACGAGTTGGAGCGGGCCTGTGAAATCGTAAACTCCGAACGCGAGTCGATTGGAAGATTGGTCGAGTTGCTGATGGAACGCGACACGCTGGATGCTGACGAGATTCTCAGCTGTTTCAAACCCGAAAAAGTCCGCGCCGCGTAGAATCGATTAACGAGCCAGGGCGTCCGGGTGTTCAGAAATCTCTCGGACGGCCTGGCTTCTTCCTCGTTTAGTAACTATCCCAACGCCGGCAAAGATCAGCACCGCCGCGAAAAAAGTCCTCCAACTCCATCTCTCTCCAAGCAAAACTGGTGCAACACCGAAAGCAAAGAGCGGCTGCATATAGATGTAGATCGCGACTGTGCTCGGTGTAACTCTGGTTAGCGCCCACGCATTTAGATAGTACGCGACTACCGTTGGAAAGAGGACGATGAACAGTATGAGCAGCCAAACCGTCGATGGCGGTGTGGCGCTGTGCGTGTTTGCCAACGAATAGGCGCCGGCTGGAATAGTCACAATCGATCCGACCACGAAGATCCAGGTAATCACGTTCAACGCGCCGTATCGCTCAAAAAGGTCTTTCGAAATCACAATATAGATTGCGTAGAGCAGGGAACTGAGAACCACCAGCAAGTTTCCAACGGTCGTGTGGATTGAAAGATCAGCCTTTAACGGATTCACCAAATAAATCACGCCACTGGCGGCAAGCGCGATTCCAATCAGACGCCTTAACGACAATCGATCGTGTCCTACCACGATACTCACGAAAAGTGTGAACACCGGAATCGTCGTGCTGAGAAGTGTGGTATTGATGACCGTCGTCATCGACAAACCTCTCAAGTAGATAAATTGATTGAGGACAATTCCGATCAGGCTGCACAGCGTTAACCACACCAAATCCTTCCTCGGCATCAGCCAAAGAGGTCGCAGATGTCGCTGAATTAATGCCAGCACGATCGCTGCACCGATCAAACGACAGAGCATTAGGTTCGTCGTGGACATGGAGCGGAGAACGATCTTGCCAAAAATCGGCCATGTCCCGAACAATACCTGTACCCCTATCAAGGCTAGATGGGGTCCAACGCTTGTTTTGTTCTGAGCTACCGCTACATTCATTGAACGTTGATTAGTTCGTAAACAAAAGGGACCGGGCGAGACCCGATCCCTTCATGAATCTCAGGTTGGCTACTTCTTTCAGACCACAAGGTACAGAGGATTTTCGAGTATCTTCTTCACCGTTTGTAGAAACTTAGCGCCGGTGGCACCGTCAATCACGCGGTGATCGCACGACATCGTAAGACGCATAATCTGACGCACAACGATTTCATTGTCGCGAACAACTGGCTTGGGCGTCACAGCACCAACCGCGAGGATCCCACCCTCAGGCGGGTTTATAACGGCGGTGAATTCATCAATGCCGAACATACCCAGGTTACTGATCGAAAAAGTGGCGCCCGTATATTCTTCAGGCTTTAGTTTTCTTGAACGTGCTCGTTCAGCCAATTCACGAACCTCGCCGGCAATCTGACTAAGCGACTTAACATCTGCGCTACGTATCACGGGGGTTATCAGTCCATCTTCAATTGCTACCGCGACTCCCACATCTGCGTGCTCGTAGTAGCGAACGAATTTATCCTGGTACGACGCATTCACGGCGGGGTGCTGGACTAATGCAGTGGCAACAACCTTGATGATGATGTCGTTGATACTGATCTTCAATTCAGGATCGAGTGCGTTTATACCGCGTCGCATTTCAGCAGCGCGATCCATTTCGATCTCGCTGGTAAGAAAGAAATGCGGCACAGGACCAATGGACGTGACGAGACGACGCGCAATCGTGCGCCGCATTTCACTCGCAGGTTCATCCCGATAGGGAGACGCCGAGGCAACTGTGGCTGTCTGGAACCGTAATGGTTCAACCGCTCTTGGAAACGTCGCGGCTGCGGGAGTCGCTGGTCCGGTGAGCGCTGCTTCTATGTCCCGCTTTATGATTCGGCCTCCCGGTCCACTACCTTGCAATGAGCGAAGGTCGATTCCAGCTTCAGCGGCCATTCTTGCGGCGAGCGGAGACACTATCATCCTGCCGCTTTCGTTAGGAACTACGCTCGGTTGTGCGTGCCCGTTGGTTTGTGGACTCGGTGTGCCTTCTGGCTCAGGAGCACTGGGGGGCGGTTGTTGAGCAGGCGTGGTCGCTTTTGCAGGGGCTTCACTCAGCAACGCCTGAATGTCTTCGTCCGGCTCTCCGATCACCGCGATCAATTGACCTAAGGGTGCTGACTCGCCTTCGTTGATCAATATCTTTCTGAGTACGCCATTCGACAAAGCCTGCATTTCCATCGTGGCTTTATCGGTATCGATTTCAGCGAGTGGCTCACCCATGGAGACCTTGTCTCCTTCTTTTTTAAGCCATCGCGCAATTTGACCCTCCTCCATCGTCGGAGAGAGTTTGGGCATGATTACCTTACTTGCCATTCGGCGTTCCTTCGTAGCAAAAGTGGGCGACCAGAAACTGAAAGCCTACTCGATGTAAGCAACTTCCTTTACCGCTGCGATTACCCGATCAATATCAGGGACCACAAGATTCTCAAGGTTCTTCGCATAAGGCATCGGCACATCAAGAGCGCTGACTCGCTTGATTGGAGCGTCGAGATAATCGAAGGCTCGTTCAGTAATTTGCGAGCTGATTTCAGCGTTGATACCACAAATCGGGTGCGATTCCTCGGCGAGCACGACGCGGTTCGTTTTCTTAACTGACTCGATAATTGTGTCGATATCCAACGGCCGAATAGTCCGAGGATCAATGACCTCGCACGACACACCTTGTTCCTGAAGTTTTTCTGCTGCTTTTAGCGCAATGGGTACCATTAGTGATCGGGCAACGATGGTTACGTCCGTGCCCTCGCGTTTGATATCGGCAACACCGAGCGGGATCGTAAAATCCGGATCGTCGGGAACTTCTCCTTTGTTGCCGTACATCCTTTCCTGCTCAATAAAGATCACAGGATCATCGTCTCGAATGGCCGACTTTAGAAGACCCTTCGCGTCGGCCGGTGTTGACGGCATCACGACTTTGATACCTGGAAAATATGCAAACCACGATTCGATGGCTTGAGAATGCTGCGACGAAACTTGAAAGGCCGACCCTCCTGGCCCACGAAACACAATCGGAATGTTGTATTGACCGCCAGACATGTACAGCATCTTTGCGGCGGAGTTGATGATTTGATCGGTCGCAAGGATTGAGAAGTTGAAAGTCATGAACTCGATAATTGGCCTTAGACCAACCATCGCAGCGCCCACTCCAAGACCGGCAAAACCTAATTCAGTGATCGGGCTATCGATGACTCGTTTCGGACCAAACTCGTTCAGCAATCCTTTAGTGACTTTATAAGCGCCGTCGTAGGCGGCAACTTCTTCGCCCATCAAGAAGACCCGTTCATCGCGGGCTAGTTCCTCACGGATCGCCTGATTAAGCGCTTCGCGTATGGTTATTGTCGGCATAGTAAGTATTCAAACTAGCGGGATCTATTCTTCGAAGGATCAATCGGATTGGCGTAAATATCAGTGTAAACTTCTGCGGGATCTGGAAACGGACTTTCTTCTGCAAAACGGACGGCGTTCTCCACTTGCTTGTGCACTTCGTCGTCAATCTCCTTGAGCTTTTTGTCGTCTACGATCTTCTCTTCTTTTAGGGTAGCCAGAAAAAGTTTAAGGGGATCCCTCTCCTGATACTTTTCAATCTCGGCTCGCGTGCGGTAGTTTCCGGGATCCGACATCGAGTGGCCCATGAACCGGTACGTGCGAATCTCGAGGAGTGTAGGTAAGTGATCTTTTCTACCTCGTTCTACCGCTCTTGCAGTCGCTTCGCGCACTGCAAGGACGTCCATTCCATCAACAAACTCTGAGGCCATGCCGTACGCTTCACCTTTTTGCGCGACGTTCTGCAAAGACATTGCGCGCTCGAGTGAAGTGCCCATACCGTAACGGTTGTTTTCGCAAATATAGATTGCCGGTAGTTTCCAAAGCTGGGCCATATTGAGCGACTCGTGAAAAGAGCCTTGGTTCACGGCCGCTTCACCAAAAAAGCAAAGCGTCACTTGGTCTGTGCCCTGGTATTTGGAAGCGAATGCGGTGCCGGTTGCGAGTGGGATCTGGCCGCCTACGATTCCGTGGCCGCCAAGGAAGTTCACGTCCTTGCCGAACATGTGCATCGACCCACCTTTGCCTTTTGAGCAACCCGTGGCTTTGCCATATAGCTCAGCCATTAGCGATTCGGGCGCCATGCCTTTGGCTAGTGCGTGACCATGGTCGCGATAGCTTGTCATCACGTAATCGTCTTTTCGAAGAGCTGACAACGAACCGACAGCTACAGCCTCCTGGCCAATGTAGAGGTGGCAAAAGCCTCCGATTTTTCCGGCACTGTAAACTTCGGCAGCCTTCTCTTCGAAGCGGCGAATCAAAACCATCTGGCGATACAGCTCGATGAGCGTCTCAGGATTAAGACCGCCAAGCCGTCCCTTCTGTCGCATCTTCGCCGCGTCTCGTTCACGGCTCAGAGACTTAACGTCTGTGTCCGGAGCTTCAAGCACACCGGTTGAGCTTTTCTCTTCGGCGCCGGAAGCCGAAACTGGTTCTGCAGATTGTTTACTCATGTGTTAAGCGAACTCTTCCGCTAAATAATGCCCAGAGTTGACGGGCATTTCGGTCCATGTAGATTTGTGATTGCCTCACTTCGAGGCGTCGAATTATACGCGGAGAGTCGAACAGGAGCAAAAGCAAGCCTTGGGAAAGATACGCGCGGGATCCCCTCATTTGTGAAAACTTCTGATCAAAAGCGAAAATGAAGCGCGGTTGCAGAATCAAAAAAGCGCGCAGTTTTGTGCGCGCTTTCATAATTAATTTGATCGCTGCACTAGGTCATCATATCGATTTGCTCCACCCGAGCTCCTGCAAGAGTTAGCACTGTCCTTCGGCTGTGCTTATCGCGCTGCATGTTTCGGGCAGCGGCAGTCAACAACTCTTCGGTTGTCTCGCCGTCCTCTGGAAAACAAGCGAAACCAGCGCTCAAGCCGAGACCAATCATCGTGCCTGGCCGGACAGAAAATAATTGCTCTTCGACCGCGTTGCGCATTCGCTCTACGAGCGTCGCAGCCATGTCACTCGAAGCCATCGGCATGATCGCGACAAATTCATCACCAGCATATCTCGT
>AR_comb_assmDRAFT_10648977_pt1 | contig 11362 bp, 10 predicted proteins | sample ArasoioldDNA_FD_10543 | JGI IMG/M metagenome (IMG submission 10543) | reverse complement strand
GGTCAACGTCCCCAGACCTTGAGAAACTAATTGGCCGTCTTAAGACCTTTCATAAAGCCGATGAGGGCTTTTGCATCCTCTTCCGTTATCCCTTTTGCTTCGAATCCCGGCATGTTGGGCGGCTTTTCGGCCTTCTTACCTTTGAGGATGGCGGTCACTTGCTCTTCCTCAGGCAAAGCGTCGTTGTAATTTTTCTCGGCCTTTTGGCCGTGGCACATTGCACACTTTGCTTTATAGGTGGTTGCCGGGTCGACAGGGTCTGCAAGCACAGTAGTGGGCGTTGTCTTTAACGCCGCCACAAACAATACGGGCAACACGAACATCGCTATCGCCGCTAGTTTTATCCGTTTGATGGTCATGAATATCTCCAATAAATGCCTTCTATGATGAGCCAGACCTGTGGCGTTCCCAAGGTCTGATGCCAATTGGAGTCGCAACGACCGTGCCAATGGCACGATGTCCCCAACCCTCCGTGTTTACAGGGTGATCATATTATCAAAGATCTTTGGAAAGCGGGATTTCCGCCAAATTCCGCGGATAACCGCGAGTTTTTTCACAAGATCAGAACGCAAAGGTGTTGCCCTGATGGCAGCGCTTGCAGTTCTGAAAGTCATTCGCTCCGAACGCGCGCTTGCCGTTATGGCAGGCGGCACAGCTTGCCGCTCCGGCCGGCGCGTGATGCATAGCCGTCAGCGGAGCCGAAACTTGCCGTCCGGTCGTTCCGGCTCGCACATTGTGACAGCTTGCACAGTTCAATCCCTCGCGGGTATGACGCGCGTGGCTAAAGCTGACCCGAAACGCGCGTACATTCTCTGACGTTCGCACCAACTGGCCAGGCTGGTGGCAGGCGCTGCACGATGCCATCTCGTTGCTCGACGATGCAGTATGACAGCTAAAGCAGGTTGCGTGCGCATTAGCACCCGACGGAATTGAAAGAGCAACTCCTCGCTGCGACTGTTTATGACAGACCGAGCAGCTGACACGCAAATGACTCGAGTGACTAAATTGACGTCCAAACGAACGAAGGCTTGAAAAGCCTTTCATCGCGCCTTTTTCAGCGTCGGTATGACAGATCGTGCAGATCGGCGCGCCGCTGCCCGCGCTGAATTGCTGCTGATGACAGCCGATGCACGGCGTGTGACCGCCGCTGCCCGGAAAGCTGATCTGTGTCGCGTTCGTATTGCGTTGATGGCACAACAGACACGGCATTCGAGTGTGCGCCTGACTGCTGTGATCGAACTGCGAGTAATCGAGTTGTGCCTCGTCAGGATTCACCGCGGTAGGCTCGACTGTCGGTTGTATGTTGCTGTTCGACTCAGTTGTCGTCGACGGCGGTTGATCAGGTTTCGAGCATGAGAACACGAATAAAACGAATGCCGCCAGACCGGCGGCCGCGGCCAATTTCCGCCGCGCGTTTTTCGTGGATGCCTGGACGACCTGTTTCATACGATCAATCGCCAGTCGCTTCCTTTAGAGCAGTTACGTGACTTGGCGGCATCGGCTTTTTACCAAACGCAATGTGACACTTCACACATTCGAATTTCGCGTCTTTTTGTCGCTTGTCCGCCTCGTAATTTAGCGCTCCGCCATCGGCGAGTGTAGCCGATGCATGACACATCGCGCACGACGCGATCGGCACCTTCTTCGTCGCGGCATCAAGCGTGTTCATCTTGGCGACGGTGTGACAGGTCGCGCACTCCAGGTCGGAGTGGACCGAGAATTCATGCCGGAATGTGCCCGAGGAATCTCTATGACGCCACGCGAGCAGCATTATCCGGTCACTGGTAATCATCTTCGACGCTTTGTTTGGGTCAAAGTCCGGCGATGGACCTGGCACTCGCAGCTTATGACAAGTGTTGCAATTCGTTGGCGTCGGGGTAATTCCCGAGTCCGCAGTGTGACATGTGAAGCACAATGTATGACCGATCGGAGTGGTCTTGAATGTGCCCTTCTTCAGCCAAAATGAATCACCAAGGTCGGCGGGCGGCTTTGTCGTATATTCGTCAGGCGAGTTGCCCGCGGGCTGGTAAGTTCTGTGGCAAGCCGTGCAGCTCTCTTCGCCCTTGGCCGATTTGTACGTCGGATCAGGATCACCTGTCACCATCTCGATATGTTTGTCATGGGGAAACGAGATCGCGAAATCCGAATCGGGTGCTCGCTGACCCTTTGGCGACTTGTCGAAAAGCTCACGCGGATTTGGGAACGGATGCCGATTGCTGTTGCGGGGGCCGGGGTTGGTATGACAGATCGAGCAGATGGTAGGCGGCCGGCCATTGAAAAACTGCGCCCTGTGACATCCGATGCAGGACTCGTGCTTTGGATAGTCGGTTATGTCCTCGAATGCATCACCCGCCGGGCGAACCGTCTTCCAATTGTCAGAGGGGAATTTATGACACTTGGAGCACTCCATTTGATGTGCTGTGACGCTATGCGGAAAGTCGGAATATTTTCTTGGCGTAGCGGTAGCAGTTTGTCGTGCGGCGGCGCTGCGGTCCGGGGTCGCCGATGGCTCGGGAGACGGGTTGATACCGGCGTTCGCGGCCTTGCCATAGAAAACCGTCCCAAAAGCGAAGGCGCAAAGAGATCCGATCACCACGAGCCGGGCGATCGTTTTGCCCCTGATAAAGATGAGTTTCATTCGCTGAGGAATCTTGTAAGAGTTTAAATTCAAAGCGGTTGTACGCCTGTGACGTTGGTCACACGCGAACCGCTGAAACGATGGGAGATTAAAGGAGAACGCGATTATTTGTTGATGTGCTCAGCACAAGAGTAAGCTAGTTCATTACCGCGGTTTCATATATGACAAAGGACAATATTCTTTTCGGCATTATCGGACTTTTAGGTGGGTTGATAATCGGATTTTTCGTTACGAATTCGATCAATAAGCAGCAGGGAGTCGGCATGGCGACTGCGCCCATCGCCACAACGGCCCAAGGTGGACCGCTGCCGGCGGGCCATCCGGAGGTTCCCGGAGCGGATGGGCAGCAATCGGCGGCGGGCGTTCCCGAGGTGCAGGCAGCTATCGAAAAGGCTCGTGCGGAACCGGATAATTTCGATGCGCAAATGCATGCGGCGGACCTCTACAATCAAATTCAGCGTTTCGATGGCGCGGTGGAGTTTTTGAAACGGGCTAACCAACTAAAGCCTGACGATTACGATGTGATCGTCCACCTGGGAAACGCCAACTTCGATTCCGAAAAATATGACGAGGCCGAGAAGTGGTATACACAGGCGCTCTCAAAGAAGCCGGACGACGTCGATGTACGCACGGACCTGGGCCTGATCTACATGTTTCGCCAGCCCGTGAATTACGATCGTGCAATTCAGGAATTCAAGCGGTCGCTCGAATACCAGCCGAATCACCCTCAAACGTTACAAAACCTAACGGTTGCTTATACAAAAAAAGGCGACGCGACGAATGCGTCGGCTACATTGGCGAAGCTCGAGGCGGCCGACAAGTCAAATACTGCGATATCCAAACTCCGCAGCGATATCGACGCAATAAAGACAAAATAAAACGGAGGCGACGGGCCTCCGTTTCTACACTCTTCCCGGTTTTATGTCACCTTTTTTCCAGAAATACTCGATTGGTCCACGACTCATTTTTGTTGGCCATATCGGCCAATGACCTCTCGGAAGTTTTTGTCGACTTTTCAGGGTCGCAATCCTCGATCGAGTGACCATTCTGAATAAAGCCTAAACCGAATTTAGTTGCAGCCGATCTTATCGAATTTGGATTCGTTCCTTCGCGAGACGTCCGATTGACGAACACGCCCTCAAATGAAATTGACTCGCCGTTTTCGTATACCTTGGTTCCCGTGATCAAAGCGCCGTCGACTCGGGCATCTCTTAGAGTAAAACTCATCTGCTTGCCCTCCTGGGCAAAACTATCGAATCCCGAGCCGCTTGCCGAGCCGTCTTTGTTTACGGTCAACATGAGCTGATAGCCGTCGGAATCGTATGTACCGGAATACTCGCTCTTATTCGCACGAACCGCAGGCTCGTTGCGGATATCGACGTAAAGCTCTATAGAAACATTTGGCTTGTCCTTTTTCTTATACTTCGTTTTGTCGAGTGACGATACCAGATCTTGAGTTCTTTGATCGGTGGTCTGGCCGATGACAAATCCACTAAACAGAACGATACAGACTGCAGCGGATATCAAAAACGGTGTTCTGAACATAGTACTTCTCCTTTGGGATCTGATCTCTAAGACTGTAACACCGCAAAACTCCCGATTGTGACAAAAAATTTGATCTAAGACGCGTTAATTACGGCTTCAGGGTAGTGTTACAATGCCTCTGTTTACCCATGAAACGCTGTCTCCAATGCCGGCGAGATTACTATGACGACAGCCTGAGCTTCTGTCTCGACGACGGAGCAGCCCTTGTCGACGGGCCGTCTACGGGCGAACCGGCCACAGCGGTTCTGCCCAGAGCGGTTACGGCCAGCGAAGAGCCGACCACATTATTTGATACCGGCAGAACTGCTATGCCGATAGATCGGCGTTCGCTCGTCGCCGCGCTCGGTTTGCTCGTCATTGCGGCGCTGGCCATCGGCGGATACTTTTATTTTACGCGCCCTTCTCATCAGATCGAATCCATCGCCGTGCTCCCGTTTACCAATGTCGATGGCAATCAGGACTTGGAGTACCTTTCAGACGGCCTTACCGAGTCCTTGATCAACAGTCTTTCCCAAGTGCCATCGCTCTCGGTAAAGGCACGAAGTTCGGTCTTTACCTACAAAGGTAAGGAAGTGACTCCGCAGCAAGTCGCGCGTGACCTCTCAGTGCAGGCAGTCCTCAACGGACGTGTAACTCGGCGTGACGATCAGGTGCTGCTCAATATCGAGCTTGTTGATACGAAAACCGGCGATCAGATCTGGGGCGATCAATATAAGAGAAAAATCGCCGATCTGATCCAGCTGCAGAGTGACATCGCCAAAGACGTATCCAGCAGACTCAAAGAGCGGCTTTCAGGTGTCGATCAGCAAAAGGTAGCAAGAAATTACACTCAGAACATCGAAGCCTATCAGTTGTATCTCCGCGGACGTTATTACTGGAATAAGCGTACGCCTAACGACATTCGCCGCAGTATCGAATTTTTTCAGCAGGCGATAGATAAAGACCCGACCTACGCGCTTGCATACGCCGGCTTAGCCGAAGGCTTTATTCTCATCCCTGGTTATCGAGAAGGCTCGCCTCAGGAGTATTACCCAAAGGCCCGTGCTGCCGCCATGAAAGCGATCGAGATCGACGCCTCGCTTGCCGAGGCCCATAACGCATTGGCTGCGGTCATGAGTAATTACGACTGGAAGTTTGCGGATGCTGAAGCCGAATGGCGCAAGGCGATCGAACTGAATTCGAACTATGCTTCGGCACACCAGTGGTACGCAGAACATCTCAAAAACATGGGCCGCAATGGCGAAGCGCTCACTGAGATGAAGACAGCCCAGGAACTCGACCCATTGTCGCTGATAATCAATGGTCTGCTCTCGGCTATGTACCGCGCTAACGGACAAAACGACGTAGCGCTTGAACGGCTGAACAAGACACTAGAGATCGATCCAAACTTTCCCCGAACGCATTTGTTTTTGGCCGAGACATATCAAGTGATGGGGAGGTATGACGATGCAGCGGACGAGTTTGCCAAAACGTTTCTTCTTAGCGGCGGCCCGCCGGACAAAGTCGCGCAGTTCACGACCACATTGAAAAACGCGTATAAGTCGGGCGGGCTGAAGGCATTTTCTCGGACAATGTCCGATCTGCTGGAAAACACGCCGGAACTAGGCGGCCGGGCGCCAGTTACCGTCGTTGCCGGATACCTCGCGGATGCGGGCGAGACGGATAAAGCCTTCGAAGTGCTGGAACAAGCCTATCAACGACACGACGATACAATCACGATGATCAAAGACTCCAGGCTCGACCGAATCAAGTCCGATCCGCGTTACCTCGACCTCATTCGAAAAGTAGGTTTGCCTGAGTAGAGCTATCAGCGCTTGGCGAGGCGGGCCGCGAGCGGAACAAGAGCGGTCAAAATGAGAGCGACACCCGGAACAATCAGCCACGTCCGGGCAGGCGTCGAAGCCAGCGGCCAAATTGCGAAGTAACAGTAAATTGCCAGCGAGGCTATCGCAATCACGATCGCTGCAACAAGAAGCGTTGTACGCGTAAAGGCCGAACAACGCTCGCTATACATTGCCGCAAGTCCCAAAACAGCAAACGGCAGAATTACCCAGCCAATAAATAGAACCAGTAATAATGTCGGCGTGCTCCTGCCTGCGGTTAGCAACAGCCCAACGGAGCCGACTCCGCCGATGATGGCTGACGCTAAGGTTCCGAACTTTGTAGTTTTCATCGGTCTATCGTGTCAAAAACAGAATTAAGTGTTGATCGCCTCACGCCTGTGTCTCAAACGAGTAAACTGTCTCCCCGAAAATATTGCACTGATTGCAAACTCTATCCTATTATCAAAGGATACATAACGTTCAATGGACTGAATTAATATAACGGGCTGCTTTTATTTCATTTTTTGGCCGAGTCTGTTTTCAAGCGATGACGAGTTCCGTGGAGGTCGTTACTGAATGAAGTCGCAAAAGATCTTTTTCCTTTTACTCGTTGCATGCCTGTGCACTGTGAGTCATGCAAATGCAAAGACACCGACGAAAGTGGATGACGAACACGGAATCAAGGAGATCGTCCCGCGCGAATACCAGGCACGTTATGACAGGTGGAAAGAGGAACTGTTCTCGACCGAGTTTGGCCGAAAGCAGTGGGAAAGCTATGCAGCGAATTCAAATTTTCTCTTGAAGATCGTCGTGACGGCTGACAAGAGATCGGGCGCCGGCACGGGAGATTTCAAGTGGGATGAAGACGGCCGACTCGTAGGCGCCACGATCACGCTCGGAAAGAATATCGATAAAGGTTTTCCGGACCCGGTCTATTATCCGGTGATGAATTCGCTCTTCGACCTGAGCGAGCCTTTCGAGACCAAAGGCAACATACTTGCTTCGGCAAAGATCGCGCATGAGTTTGGGCACGTGGATCTTACTGCCCGCGCTAACGGCAATGAATTTCAACTCGAAGACAAATTGATCAGCGCATACTACAAGATCTTTTTAAACAATGGCTATGACACCAGAGATCCGCGACTGGTAAAACTGGCCGACGAGCTTGGCCGCGAGCCCATGGATATCTGGCAGGATCGCGAATACTGGGGCGAGGCCAACGCGATGCGTTACATCGTCTCGCGCATAAATAAAGAAGGTTTCTACTGCTCGATGCTGGGAAACATCATGCGAAATGTGACGAGCTATGCCCGGCCATATGAAGCGCGTTTTGACCTCATCGCGGGATCGAATTTACCAGCGGGATGCAGGTACTAGCGATCTATTTTGAAACCCGATCTTGTCCATTGGTATGACCTAAGCATGTAACGACGTCCGAAGCGATCGCGCCAAGAAATCGACCGTACTATTATCAAAAACACGTTCTGACTCCCTTAACAAGGCGGAAATCGAAAACGCCCCGAAAAGTTCCACCAATTCCTTTCGAAGTTATTTGCGCAATTGGTCTGACCAATTGTATTCTTATTCCACGCTCGATCTGATCCAGCGGTCCTAGTTAACAAAACGATCGGTTCTATTCAATGAAGTGGATATTTTTCCTCATGATCTGCTTTGGTTTAGCTGCAAATACAGCTAAGGCAGACATAGTTGTCGCCGCTGATGGGACAGGGAACGCAAGAACCGTTCAGGAAGCGATCGACAAAGTACCACACGATAATAAAGCTCGTGTGATCATCCGTATCAAGCCGGGCGTCTACGCCGAGCAGGTCCGCGTACCGGTTGATAAACCCTACATCTCGTTCGTCGGCGAATCGGCTGAAAAAACAAAGCTTACCTTCAATCTCAGCAACAAAGATACCGGTTCGACATCGGCAAGCTATAGCGTTTACATAGGCGGGCACGATTTCCAAGCTGAGAACATCACATTTGAAAATTCGTTCGGGCAAGGTTCCCAAGCAGTGGCTGTTTTGGTCGAGGCCGATCGCGCAGTATTTAAGAACTGCCGCTTTCTCGGCTGGCAGGACACGCTCTATGCAAAGAACGGACGTCAGTATTATCAGAATTGCTATATCGACGGCCATGTTGATTTCATTTTTGGGCAGGCCGCTGCGGTTTTCGAGAATTGCGAGATACACAGCAAGGCCGATGGCTACATAGCCGCTCCGATGCGCTTTGCGGCCGACGAACCAAGCGGTTTCGTTTTTTACAAATGCCGTCTGACAAGCTCGAACACAACCAACGGCATATATCTGGCTCGACCGTGGCGCGATTATGGTCGAACCGTTTTTGTCGAGACGCGAATGGACGCGGCCGTGCGGCCTGAAGGCTGGAACCACTGGCTGCCTGAACGCGAAAAGACTGCATATTTTGCGGAATATAGATCGTCCGGTGCTGGAGCAAATGATAATTTGCGGGTGAAGTGGGCCCATCAATTAAGCTCGGACGAAGCAGCAAAATTCTCGACGGAAAATTTCTTGAAGGGGAGCGACGGCTGGAACCCAAAATCGGCCGACGACAAGTGGCTCGAAAAGACATCACCGGTTTGGAAACTCGTGACATGGAACGAGGTCTTTAAACAGAAACCGTTGTGGTATCAGACCGACGAAGCCGCCCGGATCGCAGACCAGCTATTGCTCTATCAGAAGGAGAACGGCGGCTTTGAAAAGAATGTCGACATGGCGCTGATGCTGACAAAAGCCGAGAAGGACCAGCTTGTCGCCAAAAGATCGGACATTAGCGAAACAACGATCGACAACCGCACGACGTATCCGCAGGTTGCATATTTGGCCATGGTGATTACGGCAAGTCTGCTTAAGACGACTCCGCCAACAAACTTTCCTAAGTACAAGGAAGCTTTCAATCGCGGTCTCGATTACCTGGTGGCGTCGCAGTATGAGAACGGCGGCTTTCCGCAGTTTTATCCGCTGAAGAAAGGTTATTACACGCACATCACGTTCAATGATGACGCGATGATCGGCGTTTTGAGGGTGTTGCGTGACATCGCTCGCAAAACGGAAGACTACAGATTTGTTGACGAAGAGCGCCGCGCAAAAGCTGAGGTTGCCGTCTCGAGAGCGATACCACTGATGCTGAAACTGCAGGTTGTCATCGACAGCAAAAAGACGGTTTGGATCCAGCAGTACGACGAGAATACGCTCAAACCTGCATGGGCAAGAAAATTCGAGCCGCCTTGCCTGACCGCGGGCGAAAGTGTCGGCGTCGTGCGTTTTTTGATGGAAGAAACCGCGACGCCTGAGATACGTGAAGCGATCGAGTCAGCGGTCGAGTGGTACAAGAAGAATCAGCTTAACGGTATTCGCTGGGTTCGAACCAACGGTGAGAACTTTGTCGTCAACGACAAGACTGCTCCGCCGATCTGGGCCCGGTTCTACGAGATCGAAACGATGAAACCTATATTCATTGGCCGCGACTCCGTGATCCATTACGACGTTTCGCAGATAGAGGCAGAACGCAGAAACGGTTATGCGTGGTATGTTTCAACACCAAATGAACTCTTGAATAACGATTATCCAAAATGGAAGGCAAAAATAACGGCAAGCAAGTGATCAACAGACGCGAGTTTCTAGGAACGGTCGCTGTCGGAACAGCCGGGTTAGTGCTTCTTCGCGGCAATGCGTATGCGGCAACAGGCGACGCCTGGGCCACGGAAGTACCGAAGATCCTTTCTCGCATCAAGCCGCCGGTGTTTCCAAAACGCGATTTCTTGATAACCAAGTTTGGCGCACAACCCGGTCCGCAAAACGATAGTTCATCAGCGATTGCTAAGGCGATCGAAGCTTGCAGCAAAGTTGGCGGCGGGCGAGTCGTAGTGCCGGCAGGTGAGTTCCTTACGGGAGCAGTACATCTAAAGAGCAATGTGAATTTGCACATCGCAAAAGGCTCAACGCTCAAATTCTCTACCGATCCGAAAAAGTATCCGATCGTGTTCACTCGCTGGGAAGGAATGGAATGCATGAATTATTCCGCGTTCATCTATGCATTCGAACAGACGAACGTGGCCGTCAGCGGCGAAGGTACGCTCGACGGCCAGGCGAACAACGAAAACTGGTGGAACTGGAATGGCAACAAGAATTTCGGCTGGAAAGAAGGCATGCCGAGTGCGCGAGCGACCCGGCCAAAGCTTTACAAGATGATGGAAGACGGCGTTCCCGTCAAAGACCGAGTGTTTCCTGAGGGTTCGTACCTGAGGCCGAATTTCATCCAGCCCTACCGCTGCAAAAATGTTTTGATCGAGGGCGTAAAGATAATAAATTCGCCGATGTGGGAGATACATCCCGTCCTTTCGGAAAATGTCACGGTGCGGAATGTTTGGATATCTTCGCACGGGCCTAATAACGACGGCTGCGATCCGGAGTCATGTAAAGATGTGTTGATCGAGAACTGTCATTTCGATACAGGCGACGATTGCATCGCGATCAAGTCCGGCCGCAATGACGACGGTCGCCGCGTCGGAGTGCCGACGGAAAATGTCATAATTCGCGGCTGCGAAATGAAGGACGGACACGGCGGAGTAACGATCGGCAGCGAGATCTCAGGTGGCGTTAGAAATGTCTTTGCCGAAAACTGCAAGATGGACAGCTCTAATCTGGACCACGCGCTACGTGTGAAAAACAACGCGGCCCGCGGAGGACTGCTCGAGAATTTCTATTTCCGCAATTTAACGATCGGCCAGGTTGCTCACGCCGTCGTGACCATCGATTTTAATTACGAGGAAGGAGCCAAGGGTAACTATAAACCGGTGATGCGCAACTACGTTGTCGAAAACGTTCACAGCGGCAAGAGTGAATTCGCGGTCGACCTTCAAGGACTCGACAAGGCACCGATCGAAAACTTCCAGCTCAGAAAGGTCACGTTCGATAATGTCGCGAAAGGCAGCATCGTCAAGAACGTACAAGGCATACAGCTCAATGAGGTCAAGGTGAACGGCAGTTTTGTCGATAAATTGACGTAAAGCTAAGTAATGAGACTTGCGGCGTTAGTTGTGTTGTTCTTTTCCCTCGCTTCGATCGTGGCAGGACAGAGACATGTTGTTACCGTCTTCCTGGCCGGCGACTCGACGATGGCGATAAAGCAGCCGGACAAACGTCCCGAAACCGGCTGGGGCGAAATGATCGGACAGTATTTCAAAGAGGGAGCGGTCAAGATCGACAACCGTGCGATGAACGGTCGCAGTACTAAGTCATTCATCAGCGAAGGCCGATGGCAGGCGATAATCGATTCGATGCAAAAGGGCGATTACGTCTTTATCCAGTTCGGCCACAACGACGAGTCAAAA
>AR_comb_assmDRAFT_10131815_pt1 | contig 11364 bp, 10 predicted proteins | sample ArasoioldDNA_FD_10543 | JGI IMG/M metagenome (IMG submission 10543) | reverse complement strand
AATCTGAGTGACCCCGATTTCGGCACCTCCAAGGTCCATTGGAATTTCGGCGGATCGGTCGCGCTACTGGGCGCGGGCATTCTCGGCGTCGAAGGCACCGTCGTCTGGACGCCCGGGTTCTTCGCCGGTAACGAGGTTCTGGTCAGCAAGAGTCATGCGGTGGCGATGGTGGGAAACGTGGTGCTCACGACGCCGCGGAAGTGGACCGAGTACAACCTCCGACCATTGGTGTCGGGAGGATTTGGTTTCCTCGGCGTGTCCCGTACCGAAAACTTGTTTCCCGACACCTGGAACACTCCGGCATTCAACATCGGCGGCGGGGCAGTTGGCTTCTTCTCCAAGCGCACGGGTGTCCGTTTCGATCTTCGCTACTACAACAGCATCCACCAGGGCGAAGAGGGCTGTCCCCCGATCGGCGCCAGAATTCCTCCCGGGTGCCATGTGCGGTACATGACGGCCTCGGTCGGCGTCGTCATCCGGCGCTAACGGATCGGGTTCCGCCAGGCCGAACCCTTCAGAGTCCGGGCCCTTTCTTCTCAGGCGGTTTATTGAATGATCGTTCGACGGCGTCGTTGACGTCGGTCGACACTGCATGGTCGCGCCAGAGCCATCGCATCATGTCCGGAAAGATCGCGCCTCCCTGCTTTTGGCCGTGCCGGCCGATGCCCCACGTGTAGTTGACGTCGTAGCCCTTCTCGGTGAGCGCCTTCATCAGCCTGACGTTCTGGAGGAACCAGTCGCGCGTCTCGTCGTACTGGCCGTTGCGGCCGATACCGCGGTTGTCGTTCCGCCCGTCCTGCAGGTAAATCCGAATCGGCTTCTTCTCGCTGTTCCTGACCAGATCCGCGTAAGCGTGGCCGCCACGCAAGTTCGTGAAGCTGCCGACGATGCTGAGCACCTTGCGGAAGTCGTTCGGACGCTGCCAGGCGACCGTGAATGCGGCAATGGCTCCAGAGCTTGCGCCGCCGATGCCGCGCCGATCCGGATCTTTCGAGATGTTGTAGTCCTTGTTGAGGACCGGCATGAGCTCGTCAACGATGACGCGCGCGTACTTGTCGTCGAGCGTGTTGTATTCGGTTGGACGGTTGGTCGTCCGGTCGCCCCATTCCTGCGGCGTGGGTTCGGGCTGCTCGGGCGTGCGCCCGGGATTGATGAACACAGCAAGCATGACCGGGATTTCGCGGCGGTAAATCAGATTGTCGAGGACGTTCGGCGCGCGAACGTCTCCCTCCATGTTCTTGAACGCCTGACCATCGTTCAGGATCATCAGGCTGGCCTGGACGGACGGGTCGTACTGCGCCGGCACGTAGACCCAGTAGGTATGCTGAGTGCCAGGATAGGCCTGACTCGGGAGCGTGTACGGTCCCCGCACTTCTCCCTGTGGCACGCCGTCTCGCGGCAGCGAATCGGGTCCGAGCTGGTAATGCACGTCGGGGTTTGGCACCTGAGCGGCCGGGGCTGCCTGCGGTGCCGACGGTGGCATCGTCGGTGGTACCGCCGGTTGTTGTGCGAGCGCGCCGAGCGAGGTCGCGCCAAGAATCGCAGCAAGCAAGATCGTTCGCTTCACGATAGTGGCCTCTCAGAGAAACTTCTTCAAAAACGCGATGATCTCCTGACGCCCTTCTGGCGTCTCCTGATGCTCGACGTCGTAGCGCAGGAGCTTCCAGCGCTCGGGATGGCCGGCCTTTGCGTAGACTTGCTGAAGCTGCTTGTCGATGACGTCGAGCCCCTCGACGGGCGTCAGGTTATCGCGGAGCCCGGCCAATCCCAGGTGCGCCCGCGGCGCAATGAGGGCGTTGATCTCGGCCGTGGTGAAGTGCTTGATCAGGCTGGGCACGAAGTAGTAGACCCCGTGCAGCGAGAGTGCCTTGCGAGCGAGCAGCGCCTGGAAATCAGTGAGGCAGTTGATGTCAACGGTCACCTTGATTCGCTCGTCGAGCGCGCCCAGCCACCACGCCATGGTGCTGCCCATCGACATGCCGAGCGTGGCAACGCGCTGCGGATCTACGTCCGGGCGCGTGAGAAGAAAATCGAGGGCGCGCAGGCCGTCGTACACCATCATGCCCCACAGCACTTGCCCTTGCCAGAGCATCGCCTTGAACATATCGGCTTCGGTCGTGTGGCTGCGCTCGCCAAAGATCCATGCATCGATGCAGAGCGCGATGTAACCAAGTTCGGTCAACTCCTTCGCGTACGGCTTCTTGTCCAGGTAGCTGCGCCCTTCGATGAACTCCTGCTTGCCGATCGTGTAGCCGCCGCCGTGCGAGTGATTGAACAGCACGCCCGGCACCCGCCCGCTTGTCGTCCGCGGACGGGCGAGATACGCGGGAACCGTTTCGATCCCGTTCAGATCGAGATCCCAGGTTTCGAGGACGTATCCGTCGCGCTCTTCTTCGGTTCGTTTCTTGCCGCCGATCGGCCGCTTCCGATCCGGCAGCAAGCCGAGCAGACCGTAGAGCTCACGCCGGCGTGCCGACGGCTTGCTGATTGCCGAAGCCGCGGCCAGACGAGGAGTCATGGATGCAAAGGACGCGATCGGCGCGACACCGGTCAGGTGGAGCAGGTCTCGCCTGGTCAGTCCATAGAGTGACATAGGCGAATCATACTCGCGGTCGACGTATCATGCTCCGCGGAGGCGAACATGGTCGGTATCGTCGTCATTCTCGTCATCCTCTGGTTTCTGGGGATCATCACGAAGAACACGCTTGGCGGTCTCCTCCATCTTCTGCTTGTCGTCGCGGTCATTTTTCTGCTGATTGGCGTGATCCGTGGCCGCGGTCTCTGAAGGGCGGGGACGCATGAAACTCGAGAAACAGGAACATGCGATCGTCCAGCTGTCACTGGATCTCATCGACATGGAGGAGGCGATCGAGACGGCAGCCGTCGGCGTCGAGGCCGGCGTCGACTGGCTCGAAGCGGGCACGCCTCTGCTCCTGGCCGAAGGTCTCCACGCGGTCGAGAAGCTTCGCGCGCGTTTTCCCCGCCACCCAATCGTGGCTGACTTGAAAACCATGGACGGCGGGTATCTCGAGGCGGAGATGATGGCCAAGGCCGGGGCCGACTTCGTCGTCGTCATGGGGCGCGCACACGAGGCCACGATCCGGCGGGTGATCGACGCGGGCCGCGATTTCAAGATCCGTGTGATGGGGGACAACCTGGGCGCGGAGAACCGGGTCGAGTGCGCCCGGTGGCTCGAACGTCTTGGCGTCGACATCATCGTCCATCACATCGGGTTCGACGAACGCGGGATGATCCGCGGCCTCAGCCCGCTCGACGAGCTAGACGCCGTGGTGCGGGCGGTATCCATCCCGGTACAGGCAGTCGGCGGGCTGTCCATCGATCAGGCGATCGAGTGCGCGCGCCGTGGCGCGCCGCTGGTGGTCGTCGGCGCGCCGCTGGTCATCGACGGCGCCTCATTCCGGCCAGCCGATGGCAATCTGTTCGACAAGCTCAAACAGATCTGCGACAGCGTGCATCAGGTCCGGTAATTGCCGCTCGCGAATCATTTGAACGCCCCAGCCAGATCCGAGATCCCCACTTTGAGCGTAGCCTTCGCGATTCGATTGATCGCCGCGTCAGGTCCGACGATATGAAACGTGCGGTGGATGTGCGTGTAGTGCTCGCCGGGCGCAAGGCTCAGCGCGGGTGAGGAGGTCTCCAGCTCGTAGAACGGACCGAGAGGAGCTTTGCCAGGCGCCGGCGGCCCATCGTTGTAGCTGTTGATGACGTCCCCCTTGTAAGGCTCGCGCTGGATTTCCCACATCGAGTTGACGTAGTTGATGGCGTCGGCCGGCCGCGTGTATTGCACCAGCGTGAGCACCTGGCCCGCAGCGTCGTAGCTTCCGGCCAGCGGAAGTGCCCGTGACGGTGGCAACCCGATCTTGCTGCGATATTGACCGTCGCCACGAAAGTAGATCATCGGTGGTTTCACGATCAGTCGATCGGCAGGAACTTTCCCGAAATAGGAATCGTTCATTATCGGACCCGAGGCCGACCCGTTGTAGGGGATCGCAATCGTCGTCGATGGGGAAGGCGTGAGCTGGCCGAGAATCCAGATCGACACCAGGCCTGATTTCGGCGTCCATGCGCTGCTGCCCGCATTGGTTACCGTGTTCGATGATTCGAACGCGACCGTCTGCACGCCGTTGCCCGGCGCTTCCCCGAGCAAGGCCACGGCTTCGGAGGGGCTGAGCATCCTGACCGTTCGTTCGACAGTGATGTCGAACGACGTGCTCGAGTAGTTGACGAGCGTCATCCGCTTTCGAAACGTGACCGACGTCTGCGACTGGCTGGTGATGTCCCACCCTCCCCAATCGAATGCCTCGGGCACCTGCCAGTGATCAAGATCGAACGGATCGCCCTTCTTGAAATACACCGAGTACTGTCCGCCCTCGGGCCCAAGCCAGAACCGATCCTCGCCGCCGAAGACGTTCATGTGCGGCTGGCGTTGACCGGAAGAGATTGCTGCGCGCCCGAGCCAGCCGAAACTGGGCGAATCGCTGCCGCCGGTCGTACTCGTCATCACCCGTCCCTGATACGCCGGCGCCACCGCCACCTGCGCGGCGCCTGACGCAAGGACGACGACCTTCGTGTGTTGATTGAGAAATGCGAGATCGGATTGAAACGGTCCCATGCTCGTCTGCGCCGCCGGCGGAGTCGGCGCTGGCGCCTCCGCCTTGCACGCCGCCATCGCCAGTCCCGCCAGTACGCAGATTCTTAGACGCAGCAGCTTCATGACGTCTGGAACCGGGGTCAGACCCCGGGTGCTGGATTACACACTCGGCCCGAACCTCACAGATATCAACCGCGCTGGACGCCGAGCTTCTTCAGCACTTCGTCCGGACACCCTTTCCACTCCGGCACGACGGTGTTGCCGATGTACTGGAGATCCTTGATCCCCATCTTGCTGGTCCAGAAGCCGCTGGCGGTGAGATCGCGGAACATGTTGAAGAACGCGATCCCGTGTGACCGTTCGGTCGGAGTTTTTGACGGCCACGAGATGTCATCGAGCACCTTCGTGCGCTCGGCGTCCGTGCAGTTGACGAACATCTTGTCGTAACGGGTGGTACACTCACGATCGAGCCAGGCCAGCCCGCCGCGCATCGCCGTCTGCCGTCCGGGCTGATCGGCCATCATGAAATCCATGAATTCCGGCACGGCAGCATCCGTCGCGCTGCCGGACCGTTCGTCCTTCGGAATGATGATGTTGGCCAACATCCCGATGGTGGCCCACTCGTGCGGGTTGAAGAACTTCGGCTTGTAGGCCGTCCCGGTCTTCTGCGCCGTCGCCTGGGCGGCCTGCGCATGGCTGTGCGCCTCCTGAGCCTCGGCGTCGGTCCAGGTGAAGACGACGGCGGCGGGCGCCGCCGCGAGCAGCTGCAACATCGTTCGGCGATTCGTTTCCATAATCTGCCCTGCGCTCAATCAGCAATCAGCGATCAACAATCCGCACTCGTTACACCGTGCCCGCGCGCCGGGCGTCGGCGATGAATTCGGCGGTCCGCATCGACAGCGCGAGGATCGTCCACGTGCAGTTCTTGTCGGCCTGCGACGGCAGCGGACCACCGTCGGCCACGAACACGTTCTTCGCGTCGTGTGCCTGGCAGTTCTTGTTCAACACGGACGTTGACGGGTTGCTGCCCATTCGGGTCACGCCCACTTCGTGAATGATCCGGCCGCCGGCCGCGATCCCGTAGCCGTCTTCCTTCGTCGGCATCGGCGAAGTCGGCGTGCCGCCCATCTCCTGGATGATCGCGCGGAAGGTTTCCTGCATGTGCTTCACCTGGTTCAGCTCGTAGTCGCTCCACTTGTAATGGAACCGAAGCACCGGGATCCCCCACTTGTCGACCACGGTCGGATCGATCTCGCAGTAGCTGTCCGCGTTGGGAACCATCTCTCCGCGCCCGGCGAAGTTCACCGTCGCCCCGTACAGACGCCGGTAGTCGTCCTTCAACCCTTTGCCGTATCCCCCGAATGCATGCGGCCGTCCCGCGACTTCCACGCTGGTGAAATTGTGAATACCGGAACCGAAGCCTGCGTTCGGCATGCGGCGGCCGCCGCCGAGTTCGATGTGATAGCCGCGCGGGAAGTCCAGCTTCTTGTTGTCGAGCCACCACGGCGTGTAGAGATGCATGCCGCCAACCCCATCCTCGTTGTGCGGGATGCCGTCCATCAATTTTGGAATGAAGCCGGTCACGCTCGTGCCGGTTGAGTCCATCAGGTACTTTCCAACCGTGCCACTCGAGTTCGCGAGCCCTTGCGGAAATTTCGACGACTTCGAGTTCAGCAGCAGGCGCGCCGACTCGCACGCGCCGCCGGCGACGACGACGATGCGGGCGCGGACGTGGTTGTCGCGCGCGGTGGCCTTGTCCACGTAGGTGACGCCGTTGGCAAGGCCGGCTTCGTCGATGGTGATCTCGCGCGCCATCGCGCTCGGGATGATCTTCAGTCGCCCGGTCTTCATCGCCGGTGGAATGAGCACCGAGGGAGACGAGAAGTTCGAGTGCGTCGCGCACCCCCGACCGCACTGCGAGCAGTAGTGGCACGCCGGCCGGCCGTTCAGTGGCTTGGTGAGAATGGACAGGCGCGACGGGACGCACGGGATGTTGAGCTTTTCGGACGCCTGCTTGATCAGCAGTTCGTAACACCGAGGCTGCGGCGGCGGCAGAAAAATCCCGTCGGGCTCGTTGGGCAGGTTGGGCAGGTTGGTGCCGAACACGCCGATAAATCGATCGATCTTGTCGTAGTACGGCTGTAAATCCTCATAGCTGATCGGCCAGTCGTCGCCAAGGCCGTCTAGCGTCTTGCGCTGAAAATCGTGCGGGCCAAAGCGCAGCGAAATCCGCCCCCAGTGATTCGTACGCCCGCCCAGCATCCGTGATCGAAACCAGTCGAACTGGTTGCCGGGTGCGGACGTGTAGGGCTCGCCCTCGAGCGTCCAGCCGCCGAGCGCGCCGTCGAATTCGCCGAACTGGCGTTCGGGGATTGCCGCGCCCCGGCGCGGCGTGTCGTACGGCCACTTGAACATGGCGGAATCGGTGGACGAGTCCCACATCGGACCCGCTTCGAGCATGACGACGTTCGCGCCAGCCTGGGTGAGCACCATCGCGGCCATCCCGCCGCCGGCACCGGACCCGATCACCGCCACGTCGTAAATCGTGCGACCACGAATAATCTGCATGTGAGCCCCCGGCTGCGGGCAGGCTACGTCGGCCGGCGGGCGGTGTCAAGAAACGCGGCGGATGAGATGTGGCTCGGTCGGCCACATCTGGAGCTGGACGGCCGTGCCGGGAACCGAAGGCGCGATGGCGCGCCAGGGCGGCGACGCGATCAGAACCGTCGCGGCGGTCACGTCGACAGGCTTGGAGAAGTAGTAGCCTTGCGCGTATTCGCAGCCAATCGAGCGGAGCCATTCGAGCTGATCGAGCGTTTCAACGCCCTCGGCGACGACGTCCATGCCCATGTTGTGCGCGATCCCGGCGATCACCCGCACCATCTCCGACCCGTCGTCGAGTCCTATCCGGCTGACGAACGATCGATCGACCTTGACCGTGTCGACCTGGAGGCGGTGCAGGTAACTCAACGACGAGTAGCCGGTGCCGAAGTCGTCGAGGCTCCATGCGACGCCGAGCGCCTGCAGGCGCCGCAGCGTGCGCTGCGCCCGTCCGAAGTCGCCGAGGAACGCGCTCTCCGTGATTTCGAGTTTCAGGTGGGAGGGGTGGAGCCCTGACTCCTGCAGGACGCTCTGCACCACGCCAATCAGGTCATCGTCACCGAACTGCTTGCTGGACACGTTGACGCACATGACCTTTGGCGCGGCGGAGCCGAATCGCTGCTGCCAGGCAACCATCTGCCGGCAGGACTGCGCCAGCACCTGGCGGCCAATCAGCACGATCATTTCGGTGCTTTCGGCGATCGGGATGAAGTCGGCGGGGTCGATGAACCCCTGGGTCGGGTGCCGCCAGCGCACGAGCGCCTCGAATCCTGCGAGAATGCCGCCGCGAGTGGAGACGATTGGCTGGTAGTACACCTCGAAGGCGCCGCGTTCGATCGCCTGGCGCATGTCGGTCTCGACGCGCAACCGCGAGACCGCGCGATCGCGCATGCCGATGTCGAACACTTCGCAGCCGGTCGCATTGTCCTCCTTCGCGCGGTGCAGCGCGATGGCGGCGTCGCGAAGGATGTCTTCTGGATCGGAGTACCCCGAACGGCTCATGGTGATGCCGGCGCTGGCCGTGACGAACACGTCATGCCCTTCGACGACGAAGGGTTTGTGGAGTGCCTCGCGGAGGCGCTCGGCGACCCGTATGGCATCGCTCGCCTCGTGGATGTCGTCGAGGAGGATGGTGAATTCGTCGCCGCCGAGCCGCGCGAGCGTGAAGCCATGACCGCCCTGTGTGACGGCGTCGTTGGCGCGAACCCACGCCTGGAGTCGATGGGCCACTTCGACCAGGAGCCGGTCCGCTAGCGCCAGTCCGAGACTGTGGTTGACGGTCTTGAAGCGGTTGAGCCCGAGAATCACCAGCGCGAAGTGGTATTCCCGCTTGCGTGCGCTGCGCCTGATCGCGCGGTCCACGAGGTCGAGGAACAGGACGCGATTTGGCAGACCCGTCAATCCGTCAGCCAGCTTGGCTTCGGTGATGTCGGTCAGCGAACCGGCAAAGCGCGTGGCCCCGCCGGACGCGTTTCGTATCGCCGCCGCGCGGCACAACACCCATCGGTAGGTGCCATCACGATGGCGGAGCCGATGTTCGCTTTCGAAGTGGCCGGTGCCGCGCGCGATGTGCTCGGCCACCGTTTGTCGAACCCGTGTCCAGTCGTCCTGATGCAGCCGGTCCAGCCATTCATCGGGCGTGACGCCAACTTCCGAATCGTCGTACCCGAGCATCGCCTTCCACCGCGGCGACCAGTACACTTCGTTGGTCGCCAGGTTCCAGTCCCACAATCCGTCGTTGGCGCCGTTGACCGCCAGGGTGTAGCGCTCCTGGCTCTCACGCAGGCTTGCAATCACCCGCTTGTGCGAGAGGTGAGTGCCAATTCGTGCAAGCGCCACCGGGCAATCGATCGGCTTGGTCAGGTAGTCGTTGGCGCCCAGGCTGAATGCCTCGACCACGTCGGGACCGTGGGCCCTGGCAGTCAGCATGATGACCGGAAGATCGGTCTGCGTGCGAAGTGTGCGGATTTGGCTCAGAACTTCAAGCCCGGTCATGCCGGGCATCTCGATGTCCAGCACGACGAGGTCGAAGCCTCGCGTATGGATCAGCGACAGCGCCTCCTGACCATCCCCGGCGCTCTCGACCTCGTACTGCTGCAGTCTTAACAGACACGCGAGCGCGTCTCTGTTCAACTCGTTGTCGTCGACGACAAGAATCGACGCGCCGATCGCGGCGCCATTGGGCAGGTCCATAAGAGACCGGGGCCGGGGGTGCAAGCGGTACGCCCTCGAACCGAACGCGCACCAACTCGATTAAGTACCGCTGTAGCAGTCGCTTGCCGACGACCCGTCAGCGCCACAACCAACGAGCCGATCACAGAGTTGGTCGGTTTCAGCACAAACCGCGCATTTTTTGCAGCTCAGATTCCCGAACTGTTGCCGGTGCCCCCTCAAGCTGCTAGATTCCGCACGCATGTCGCCCCGGATCAGCGTGTTCCCGAAGTTTCAGTTCGATGAGCTCGTCGCGGGCAGCTTTCCCTTCGAACAGTGGATTCGTGACGCGGCGGGACTCGGTGGAGAAGGCGTCGAGCATTACGACGGGTTCTTTCCCAGCCTCGCGGCCAAGGACGTCGATTCAATCGCCCGGTTGCTCGACGAAACCGGCCAGACGACATCGATGATGTGTTTCTCGCCCGACTTCACCCATCCTGACCCGGATGAACGGCTTCGACAGGTCGTGCGGCAGAACGCCGCGATCGATTTGACCGCACGCCTGGGCGCGCGGCACTGCCGGACGCTCAGCGGCCAGCGCTATCCAGGCCTCTCTCGAGCCGAAGGGATCGCGCGTACGCTCGACGGTGTCCGGCGATCGCTCGAGTACGCCGAGCGCCGGGGTGTCGTGCTCTGCATGGAGAATCATTACAAGGACGGAACCTGGCGCTACCCGGAGTTCGCGCAACCTGAGGACATCTTTCTCGAGATCATCGAGCAGATAGACTCACCGCATTTCGGCGTCCAGTACGATCCGTCGAATGCGTTTGTCGGCGGCTTCGATCCGGTGACGTTCCTGGAAAAGATCCGTCACCGTGTCGTGACCATGCACGCATCGGACAGGTATCTGGCGCCCGGTGCGACACTCGACGATCTGAAGGCAGGCGACGGGTCGCTGGGATACGCATCCGCTCTCAAGCATGGGGAGACGGGAAAAGGGTTGAATGACTACGACGCGATCTTCCGCTTGCTTGCCGGCGTCGATTTCGATGGCTGGATTTCAGTCGAGGCCGGTCTCGAGGGGCTGGATGAGATTGCGCGGTCCGTCTCGTTCCTGAAGCGTAAGCGCGCCGAATATTTCGGATAGCCACGCCGTCCCACATCCCGCCCCTCTCATCCGCACCTGCCTGCTGGATCCCGGGTCCCCGGCCCCGGATCCCGAAACAGCACAGATCGCCGTTAACGCCGCTCCCATCGACGCGTCCTTCACTACAGGAGGGAAGAATGAAACGTCACAATTCGAAATTCCAGAAGTTCGCGGTTGCGCTCGGAATCATGGCAATCGCCGCACCCGCCTTTGCCGGTCCGCCCCTGCTCTGCCACCCGTATGACATTGGTTCAGCCCGGTCTCTGCCGTGGAACGATGCGGCGGAATGGACGGGTACACGGGCGGACTACAAGCTGGAGAACCTCGTCGCCGATACGGACGCGCTGCTCACTCCGACGACCCCGGTCGTTGTGAGAATGGAGACACTCCGCCGCGCGGCTATCTACGCCAGCATGGATGCGAAGGTGGCGAAACAGCTGCTGAACCACCTCAACGCCAAGGTAGCGGCGGCCGAGACCGGCGGTCATCCGGACGCGTTCGCCCTGCTCGATGCGGCCTACGTCACCGAAGCGTTTCGCATGATGTCGAATCTGAACGGCGAGTTCACCAGCCGCGCGCCAGGCCTTCGCGCGGCCATCGGCGACAGCGACGGATATGCGCTCATCGCCCGCAGCATCGCCGCCAAACCGAACGACGCCGGACTGCAGTTCGCGGCGGCGTTGATCGCCGCTGACAAGGGCGATCGGAGCCGGTATCTCGATCACGCCTCAAAGGCGCGTGCGGGTGCGCCGGGGGATACGCTGCTGACCAAAAATCTCAGCCACGTGCAATAACCACGGCAGAACAAGCCACAGAGGCCACAGATATACACAGCCACAGAAGAACAGGCCAC
>AR_comb_assmDRAFT_10027334_pt1 | contig 11364 bp, 9 predicted proteins | sample ArasoioldDNA_FD_10543 | JGI IMG/M metagenome (IMG submission 10543) | reverse complement strand
GCCGTGGTTTGGGGCTTGCCAGCGCGCGGGCACTCGTTGCCGAGGGCTGCCGTGTCATGTTGTGCGCGCGGGGCGAGGAGCGTCTCGCCGAAGCGGCGGTGGAAGTGGAAGCTGCGGCGAAGCGGCCGCATCTCGTGGCCACTGTGCAGGCGGACGTTTCGACCATCGACGGCGTCGAACGAGTGATTGAGAAGGCCGTCGAGGAGTTCGGCGGGCTCGACGTCCTCGTCAACAACGTCGGCCGCGCCGGCGGCGCGTCGCTCCTCGACACGTCCGACGCCGAGTGGCAGGCAGCGTTCGACGAGACGCTCTTTCCGGCCATTCGCGCGTCGAAGCTCGCGGTTCCACACATGCGTCTGCGCGGCGGTGGCGCGATCGTGATGATCGCGTCGATCTACGGCCGCGAGTCGGGCGGACGCATGACCTACAACGCGGTCAAGGCGGCCGAGATCAGCCTCGCCAAGTCACTCGCCCAACAGCTCGCGCCGCTCAACATCCGCGTCAATAGCGTCGCGCCCGGGTCGATCCTCTTTCCCGGTGGATCCTGGTACAAGCGCCAGCAGGCCGATCCCGAAGGCATCGCCGAGTTCATCCGCCGCGAGCTGCCGTTCGGCCGATTCGGGCGCCCCGACGAAGTCGGCGCCGCCGTCGCGTTCCTTGCCTCTCCCCGCGCCAGCTGGATCAGCGGCGCGTGCCTCCCGGTTGATGGGGGGCAGGGGAAATCGAACATTTGATGGCTGTCAGCTCTCAGCTAGAGCATCGAGCACTCTGCCGATCGACTGGCTCTGGATGGTTTTAGCTGAAAGCTGATAGCTGACAGCTGAGAGCTATGTCTGACCACCTCGCCAACCTGATTCAGTCCGCGGCCGATGGCCTCTTCATGCCCTGGGTCGTGCTCGTGTTGCTCGGCTCGGGGTTGTTCCTCACCATCCGCACCGGGTTCGTCCAGGTGCGGCGGTTCGGCGAAGCATGCCGTGTAGTTTTCGTCAGGCAAGGCACAGGAAGAGATGGCGCGCTGACGCCGTTTCAGGCCTTCATGACGGCGCTTGGCGCGTCGATTGGCACGGGCAACATCGCTGGCGTTGCCACCGCCATCGTGTCGGGCGGACCGGGGGCGTTGTTCTGGATTTGGGTCTACGGTTTCGTGGCGACGTCGATCAAGTTCGCCGAAGCCGTTCTCGGCATGACATTTCGAGAAGCCAAGGGCGATCAGGTGCTGTCAGGGCCGATGTACTACCTGAGAGACGGCCTGCGGTCGCCGGCGCTGGCGTGGACCTTCGCTTTCGTCGCCGCCGTCGCGGCGCTGACGACGACGCCGTTCACGCAGCCGAACTCGATGGCGCTCGTCCTGAACACGGTGGTTGGCATCCCGCGACTCGTGTCTGGCATCGCCATCGCCGTGTTGACGTGGCTTGTGATCATCGGCGGAATCAAGGTGATCGGCCGGACCGCGGAGAAGCTCTCGCCGCTCAAAGTCGGTCTCTACCTTGCGGGTGGCGCGATCGTGATTCTCGTCAACATCACCAACGTGCCAGGTATCCTCGCCCTTGTCGTGCGAGAAGCGCTGACGACCCAGTCGGCACTGGGCTTTGGGATGTTTGTGGCGATGCGCTATGGGATCGCCCGAGGGATCTACGCCAACGAGGCCGGCTACGGCACCGCGGCCGTCGCCTACGGCACCGCGCGGAGCACAGAGCCATCACAGCAAGGACTCAATGCCGTGATGGAGACGTTCATCGTATCGTTCGTGACGTCGACGATTTCCGCGATGACCATCCTGCTGACCGGCGCGTGGAAGTCGGGGCTGACGAGTACCGCCGCCGTGGCTCTCGGGTTCAACTCGGTCATGCCCGTCGCCGGTGGCTACATCGTGGCGTTCTGCACGTTCCTCTTCGGCTATACGACGCTCATCGGCTGGGCCTACTACGGCGAGCAGTTCTTCGAGTACATCCTTGGCCGCAAGGTCACGATCCCGTATCGCTGGATCTACTGCCTGCTGATTCCATTCGGCGCGATCTCGCGCGTCGAGGTCGTGTGGGCGTGGGGCGATTTGATGAACGTGCTGCAGGTATTCCCGAACCTGATCGGCGTCATCGGCCTGAGTGGGATCGTGGCAAAGATAGCGCGCACCGAGATCAAAGCACCGAGCTCCCGAGTTCCCGCTGCGAGCTCCTAGCTCATACCCTCTAGCTCCGAACTCCTAGCTCCCAGCTCGTAGTTAGCTTTCGCCTCTTGATCGCCATCCCGTCTCCTGCTACCATCGGTCGCAATTCGTTCCGTTCCAACGGTTTCGGTCTATGGCTCCCCAGACCCTTCCAGCCCTGTCAAGCGACAAGGACCGCTCTCTCCAGGAGGCGGTCAGCCGGCTCACTTACTCGCCGCGGCCAGGTGGGGAGGACGCCGATCCGATCGTCACGGCCGTGCGGCGGCTACCGGCTGTTGCCGCGGCATTCGCGCCGTATCCAGATGGTACTGACGATCGGCTGATTGGGTCGCTCGCGGCACGCGGTGTCAGCCAGCTCTACACGCATCAGGCCGAAGCATTTGGCCATGTGCTCGCCGGGCGCAACGTCGTCACGATCACGCCGACGGCTTCAGGCAAAACGCTCTGTTACAACGCGCCCGTTCTGAACTCGATCCTGCAGGACGCGTCGACTCGGGCGTTGTACCTCTTTCCGACCAAGGCGTTGGCGCAGGATCAGCTCGCCGAGTTGCACACGTTGTCGGAGCTCGTGACGCGTGATTCGGATCTCGAGATCGGCGTCTTCACCTACGACGGCGACACGCCGTCCGACGCGCGGCGCGCGATTCGCGGCAAAGCGCACGTCGTGCTGAGCAATCCCGACATGCTTCACTCGGGGATCCTGCCGCATCATCCTCGGTGGGCGAAGCTGTTCGAAAATCTGCGCTTCGTGGTGATTGACGAGCTGCACGCATATCGTGGTGTGTTCGGCAGCCATCTGTCGAACATCCTCCGCCGGCTGCAGCGGGTGTGTCGCCACTACGGCTCGGATCCCGTGTTCATCTGTTCGTCAGCCACGATTGCCAACCCGGGCGAGTTGGCCGAGCGGCTGACCGGGAAACCGTTCGAGCTCGTCGCTGAGAGCGGCGCGCCACGCGGTGAGAAGTTCTTTCTCTTCGTCAACCCGCCGGTCGTCAACGCGGAACTCGGCATTCGTCGCTCGTATCTCGCCGAAGCGCGTCGCGTGTCGCTCGAGTTCCTGAAGTACCAGCTGCAGCTGATTCTTTTCGCCCAGAGCCGGCTGTCGGTCGAGCTGCTGACGACGTATCTGAAGGACGCCTTTCACGGTCCGCCTGGAGCGGCCGACGTGATTCGCGGCTATCGTGGCGGCTACCTTCCGAATCGTCGCCGCGAGATCGAGCGCGGGCTGCGCGAAGGGCAGGTGCGCGCGGTCGTGTCGACCAATGCCCTCGAGCTGGGCATCGACATCGGCGCCCTCGACGTGTCAGTGATGGCGGGATACCCCGGCACGATTGCGGCGACCTGGCAGCGTGCCGGACGCGCCGGGCGCCGCACGACTCGTTCAGCAGCGGTCCTCGTCGCCAGTAGCGCGCCGATCGATCAGTTCATCATCAGGAACCCGGCGTACTTCTTCGATGCGTCGCCCGAGCACGCCCTCATCAACCCCGACAACCTGCACATCCTGCTCGATCACGTGAAGTGCGCGGCCTTCGAGCTGCCGTTTGCCGGCGACGAGAGTTTCGGCAACGAGAACGTGCAGGAGGTGCTTGCGGTACTGGGAGAAGAGGGGTTCGTCCATCACGCCGACGGCCAGTGGAACTGGACTCACGAATCCTACCCGGCCGACGCCGTCAGCCTGCGGTCGATTTCGTCGGACAACTTCGTCGTGGTCGACACGACCCACGGCGAGCGCGTCATTGGCGAGACCGATTTTACGAGCGGCCCGTCGACCCTCCACGAGAAGGCCATCTACATCGTCGAAGGACAGCTGTTTCAGGTCGAACGCCTCGACTTCGATGGGAGAAAGGCATTCGTGCGCGCGGTCGAGTGCGATTACTACACCGACGCGATCACGTATACGAAGGTTACGATTCTCGAGACGTTTGCGAGTGATGATGGTCCGGCTGAAGCCGGACACGACAGCAGTGGCGTCCGGCTTCAGGTGGACCTTACACCCCGGCGGTCGCACGGCGAAGTCCACGTCGTCTCCCGCGTCGTCGGCTTCAAGAAGATCAAGTTCTACACCAACGAGAACGTGGGTTCTGGCGAACTCAGCCTGCCCGAGCAACAGATGCACACGTCGTCTTACTGGCTGACGATCCCGTCGTCGACCATGTCGTCGCTGCCGTACGGCGGCGACGATCGGCGCGACGGAGTCATCGGTCTGGCGTTTGCGATGAAAAACATCGCGCAGTTACTGCTGATGTGCGACCGGCACGACATCGGGTTGTCGGTCGACGGCGGGTCGCTCGAGCGGACACCGCGTACGGGCGGCGCGGCGGGCATTCCCACTGCGCTCGCTGCCGAGCCGAACATCTTCATCTACGACAACTATCCGGGGGGCATCGGCTTCAGCCGGCCGCTCTTCGACATGCATCTGCTGCTGCTCGAGCGGACGCGTGAACTCGTCGCCGGGTGTCCCTGCGAATCGGGCTGTCCGTCGTGCGTTGGTCCTGAAGGTAACACCGGCCCGCACGCCAAGGCAGTGGCGCTGAGGATTCTCGACGAGCTGCTTGCAAATACGCCGGTGCTCGACGAGCCCGACGCTCGGTCGCTTCCCGAGCCCTTCTGATATGGACCTGAAGTCGAAGCTGCGCGCGATCGTCCAACCAAGCCAGGGTCGCCCAAGCCTTGGCGCAGGCGACTCGCGCCGGAGCGCCGGTGAAGGCGGCGGCTTGCGCGAGCTCACGTACGAGCCAGACACGGGCGGATACGAGGCAGGTCCGTCGATCGATCGTGTTTGCGAGCAACTCGGCGCGCGCAAGTCGCGGAATGCCTTCGGCCAGTGCCTCGTCATCGATCGCCGTTACGAATCGGATCGCTGGCATGGGGACGTCCGCATTGGGGAGTGCGAGCTCGATGATCTGAGCCACCTTCGAGTTCTGGACCCGGCCCTCGAATTGGGTCGCGGCAGGACGGTGTTCATCGATCTGGAAACGACCGGCCTCAGCGGAGGGGCTGGCACGGTCGCGTTTCTCGTCGGCTGCGGCTACTACGATCTTGGCGCCTTTCAGGTACGGCAATTCCTGCTGACGAGTCACTCGGCCGAACGCGCGCTGTTGACCGCGGTCGCCGAGTTCTTCGACGATGCCGATTTGATCGTGACCTACAACGGCAAGACGTTCGACGTGCCGGTGATGGAGACGCGTTGGCTGTTCCATCGCATGGAGATGCCGCTCGATGGTGTTCCGCACTTCGACGCGCTGCACACGGCGCGGCGCCTGTGGAAGGCTCGCGGTGATGAAACCGTTGACGGTGGATGCCGGCTGTCGACACTCGAACGGACACTCTTCGATGTCCGTCGTGTCGGAGACGTGGGTGGCTTTGAAATTCCGTCCCGCTTCTTCCACTTCGTGCGGACCGGTGATGCGCGCCCACTCGAACCAGTGCTCGAGCACAACCGGCTCGATCTGGTGTCGCTGGCCGCGGTCACGGCACGTGCGGTGCGGCTTGTCGAAGCGGGAGCAGATGGATGCCCGGACGAGCAGCAGGCGCTGGCGCTCGGCCGCATTTACGAGCGCGCCGGCCTGCTCGATCGCGCCGAGCTGTGCTATCGCAGAGCAGCGAACGCTCAGACGCTCGACGCGAAGACCGAAGCTCTGTACCGACTCAGCCTGCGATATCGGCGAAGTAAGCGCTTCGACGAAGCCGCGTCATGCTGGCAGTCGATAGTGTCACTCACAAGCTCACGTTCGGCTCGCCGCAATCGCATCGCGGCGGCACTGCGCGAGTTCGCGGTCGAAGCGCTCGCGATTCACCACGAGCATCGGGAGCAGGACCTGACGGCTGCGCGCGAGCTGGCGCTCTTCGCGCTCGAAGAGGGCATCGATAGCCGACGGGTTGACAGCTATCGCCACCGGTTGGCACGCCTGGATCGAAAGCTGGCAAGAAAAGAAAACGCTCAGCTCTTCTCGAGCTGAGCGTCTATGTATTGTCCGGGGGGCTTCGCCCCGCCGGCCCCCCATTCGCCGTCGCTCGCGGGGCCCCCACGCCCCGCTCCGCTCCGGCGGGCCGCGCTAACGCGCGGCGAGGTCATGCCTTCGCTGCGGCGGGCTGCTTCTTGGCTTTGGCGGCTGCCTTGCGGCTCTCCGACGTCTGTGCGCCGAACCGCTTGGTGAATCGCTCGACTCGGCCCTCGGTGTCGATCAGCTTCTGCCGTCCTGTGAAGAACGGGTGGCAGTTATTGCAGATCTCGAGGTGCAGTTCCTGCTTGGTCGAACGGGTCGTCCAACTGGCGCCGCACGCGCAGCGCGCGACGACGTCGTGGTACTTCGGGTGAATCCCTGCTTTCACTGATAGCTCCTTCGGGGCTCCGGGAAAAGATCATTATAGCACCCTGGGGAACGCTGCGTCCTCGTTTAGCATCTAACTCTTGTCGGATCAACTGTTTAGCGCTACTCAAAGTCCACGGTCCGGTTCCACCGATGGGCTTTCAGCTCAGCCAAAAGCGCCGCTTGCACTGGTTGCCCGTCGCTCACGCCGATGTTCTGCTCGACGTGACCGACCTTACGCATCCCCGGAATGACCGTGGAGACGGCGGGATGCGCCAGGATGTGGCGGAGCGCCAGTTGAGGCATCGTCATCCCAGCCGGCACCGCGGATCGCAGACGCGCGACCCTGGGCAACGTCTCGCGAAGATTGTCGGGATTGAAGTAGAGGTTGCGAAAGTCGCCGGTGGGCCATGTCGATGACGGCGTCAGCGTGTCGGTGAGGCTGCCTTCGTCAAAGGGGACACGCGCGATGACAGCGATCTTGTGCTGCTGGCAGTACGGAAACAGCTCGTCCTCCGGGCTCTGGTCGAAGACGTTGTAGACGACCTGCACCGCATCGATGAGGCCGCTGTCGAGAGCGCGCAGCACATTGGCGGGCTGCCAGCGGTTGATGCTGATCCCCAGCGCGCGAACGAGCCCTTCCTCTTTCAGCGAGCGCAGCGCGCGCTGCCAGCGGTCGTCCTGAGCCCAGTCGTCGGTCCACACGTGCAGCTGCTGTAGGTCGAGCGTCGAGACCCCGATGTTCTCGAGACTCTTCTCCGTGTACTCGCGGATGTACTCAGGCGGAAAGACGTCATCGAGCGCGTACGACGCCTTGGCAGGCCACTTACGGTTCTTGGGCGGAATTTTCGTAGCGATGTACAGACGCTTGTCGCGATGGCGCTTCAACGTGGCCCCGAGCAACCGTTCGCTGTGCCCGTCGCCATACGCCCACGCCGTGTCGAAGAAGTTGCAGCCGAGCGCGATCGCCCGATCGAGCGATTCGTACGACTGTTCATCGTCGCTGCCCGTCCACCCAGCCATGCCCCACATGCCGTACCCGACTTCACCTACTTGCCAACCGACACGGCCGAATGTTCTATTCACCATTGGCAAATCATACCGGCAAAAAGAAAATGTGAAGTCTGAAGCAGGTTCAGCCTTCAGCCTTCTGGCCCGGGCCCATGGCGCTTGACGTTAATACTACGTTTGGCGTAGTATTACGCCATGCGTATTACGCGGGGCGATGCAAAAAAGCGCGCCGCCGACGAGCTCGATGACTTCGGCCGCTTTGGCGAGCCGGCGCTGCTGATACTGGTCAGCCTGGCTGGCGGCCCGAAGCACGGTTATGCCATGACCGAAGACATCGCCGCGGTCGCGGACGCGCGTCTTGGTCCCGGCACCCTGTACGGCGCGCTGACCCGGCTCGAGGCGCGCGGGCTGATCGAACGGCTGGAGGCAGACGACCGTCGGAATCCGTACCGGCTGACGGCGCTCGGCGAGCGCGCGCTGCGGGCGCGGCTGGCCAGCATTCAGGCAGTCGCCCGCATCGGGCAGCGGCGGCTGGCAGATGCATGAAGGTTCTCATTCGCCTGTATCCGCGCGCGTGGCGGGCGCGGTACGGTGACGAATTAGCCTCACTCGTGGCCGCCGAGCGGCCAACACTGCGCCTCGCACTGGATCTGATCGCCGGTGCGATCGACGCGCGAGTCAATCGGCAACCGCTGCCCGGCGACGCCGGCAGCAGCGATCACAGAGGAGTAGCCATGCGCCAAGCGATCCTGCACTGCGAGCCGGTTCACGTGACGAGGGCGGAGTCGTTGAGGAGCGCGGCGGTGATGATCGGCGCCACGGTGCTACTGGCCGGTGTGTCGCTGGCGTTGAAGTCGTGGTTCGGCAAGACGCCGCTCGTCGAGGCCTTCATGACGTCGACATTCCCGCTGGCCTTCCTGGTCGGGGTGAGCGGCACGTATTTCAAGCCCTACACGCGCTCGGCCCGCGCAATCATTATCGGCACTGTCGCCCTTTTGGTCTTCCTCATTTCGCTGACCGCGGCGATGGTGAACTAGGAGAGGCCGTCACCAATACCGACACGACGAGCGGTTGGCGCCGACCTCACTGTCCTGGCTGACAGGGCGGACCGCTCATCGTCGAGATGATCACGAGCGGCTGACGGCCACGGCGAACGATGCCGTGGGTGACGCCGCGGGGGACGACGGAAAACACGCCGCCGCTCAGCGGGTATTCACGACCGCCAACCTTGTGCGTTCCCTCGCCGGCGACGACATAGATCAATTCGTCAGCGTCGTTGTGGGCGTGATCGGCCAGCGGGTCGCGCAGCTGCACGAGCGTGGATGTAGACGCTGCAGTACAGCCAATCGGCGACCGCTTGATCGGCGCGCTGCCCACGAAATTCTTCTCGAACAAATCCGGAATGTCGATAGAGGTCGCCGAATAGTTGCCTGCCGGTGGCCCCGAGGGAGCCGGCGCAGGCGGCGGTTCGACCTTCGGAGGCGCCGGTGGAGGAGGCGCCGGACTCAGCGACGCTGACGCCCGAAGCGGCTTGCCGGCTGGGAGCGTCACTTCCTTTTCGAGGGTGATGAAGTCCGGATGTTCGAATCGGAGGCGGTACGTGCCGGGGGCCATGTTCGGGAAGGTCACCAGGCCTGAGGGGTCCGTCGTAGCCTCGCGATCGACGGGGCCGGTCGCCTTCACAGCCGTCTCCGGGATCGTTCGACCGTCGAGCGCCGTGACCATCACCGTCAGCGCCAGCCGCGCATTGGCGGGCGTCGCCGGCGTCTGCCGGGGGCGACCGGCCGGTGGTGCCGGCGCCGGCTTCGTTGGTGGAGCCGTTTGTGGTGGTGCGGGGTGCGGATCCTGTGCGCTTGCCGTCGGAGCCGTGGCGAGCGTCAAGGCGAAGCAGAGCAGTTTGATGAGTTCGCAGCGCATGCTCTATGAGATGGCGTCCACGTCGATGCCGTCAAGTAGGGGCATTAACTCAGCAACGGTGTAAACACAAATATCCCGTTACCACTGGGGCTATGTGAACTGGCATTTGTTGTGTATTCCGGATCGGTATGAGGCGCGCTCTGTTATATCTGTTGTTGGGGTTGATCGCCGCCGTTGTGATTGTCACAAGCGCCCTCGACGCGTGGCGAAAAGCCCCACCAGCGGTGTTTTTTGCCGCGGCGACGCGCGGTTCGATCTCGCGCGAAGTCCTGACGAGCGGTGTTCTCGAGCCGAAGACTGCGGTCGACGCCGGATCTCAAGTGTCGGGAACCATCCAGTCGCTCAGTGCCGATTTCAATGCCCGCGTGAAGGCCGGTCAGGTGCTTGCGCAGATCGATCCGGCACCGTATGACACGCGCCTCGCCGAAGCGCGCGCGGAGCGCATCCAGGGGGAAGCCGAAGCTGAACGGCTGCGATCTGAGCTCGACGATCTCCGGACCAAGGCGGCGCGCGCGGTCGAATTGGCGAAAGACGGACTGATTACGCAGGCGGAGCTCGATGCCGCGCAAATGGCCGTCAAGCAGTCCGATGCTGCCCTGAAGGCGGCGATCGCCGGTGCACAGGCCGCGAACGCTCGTGTTGATGAGGCCGCGGTCAACCGCGCGCGAACGACGATTCGCTCGCCGATGGACGGACTGATCGTCAACCGCAACGTCGAGGTCGGACAGACGATTGCAGCCTCGTTCAACGCGCCGGTGCTGTTTCGGATTGCCGATCTGCGGCGGATGCAACTGCTTGCCGAGGTTGGCGAAGCCGAGGCTGGTGAGGTGCGTGCCGGTGTCCCGGTGACGTTCGAGATTGAATCGATCGGGCCGCGACGATTCAGCGGCACCATTTCCGAAGTCCGCCTGGCGCCGGTGCTCGAACCAGGAACCCCGAGCGGAACCATCGGCACCACCGCCGCGCCATCAACGGCGGCGTCGACGACCGGGCGTGGCGGCTCCGCGACGGTGGCTGCAACCGCCGGGTCGACATCGGCGGCGGGAACACGGAGCGGCTCGACTCAGACGACTGCCGCTCAGACGGCGCTGGCGAATGCAATGCCGTCGGCGCCAGCTGGCGCGGTTGTTTCTTACACCGCGGTGATCGACGTCGACAATTCCGACGGCGACATCGTTCCGGGGAGCACCGCAGTCGTGAGCTTGCCGACGGCGCGCCGTTCGGACGTGTTGCGCGTTCCAAACCCCGCGCTCTCGTTCCGGCCGACTCCGGACATGCTGAAAGCCACGGGTCAGCCTGCGCTCAAGCTGTCAGACGAAGATCGCTCGGCCAACGTTGTCGAGGGGCAGGGTTACGTCTTCAAGTACGAGGCGGGGAAGTTCGTTCCGATCGCGGTAGAGACCGGCGCGTCAGACGAGCGATGGACCGAAGTGACGGCGGGAGAGATCCGGCCTGGCGATCAGCTCGTGACTCAGGTCAGTCTGCCGCGGCGGTGAGCAACAAGCCAGGGGGGCAAGAGTGCCAGGGGCCAGAGGGCCCTTGGCACCCTTTGCCTGGCCCCCTGTTCTACTTGCCGTTCGCCATCGACCCGAGGAACTCCGAGTTCGACTTCGTCTTCGTCATCTTCGAGAGCAACAGCTCCATTGCCTCGGAAGGGGAGAGCGGCGTCAACACCTTGCGGAGGACCCACACGCGATTGAGGTCTTCCTTGGGGATCAGCAGTTCTTCCTTTCGCGTGCCGCTCTTCGTGATGTCGATCGCGGGGAACACGCGGCGATCCGCGAGCTTGCGATCGAGGTGAATCTCGAGGTTGCCGGTGCCCTTGAACTCCTCGAAGATGACTTCGTCCATGCGCGAGCCAGTGTCGATGAGCGCGGTAGCGATGATCGTCAACGAGCCGCCGGCTTCGATGTTGCGCGCCGCGCCGAAGAAGCGCTTCGGGCGCTGCAGGGCGTTGCTGTC
>AR_comb_assmDRAFT_10568638_pt1 | contig 11365 bp, 8 predicted proteins | sample ArasoioldDNA_FD_10543 | JGI IMG/M metagenome (IMG submission 10543) | reverse complement strand
CGGGAACTAGATCCTGATCACCACAATACGCTGCGGCATAACTGCACAAGCCGAAAGCGGGCACAGCGATGCTGCGACGATCTCCATTTGCAAACCGATCGCTGACCTTGAAACCCTTGCGCTTGAGATGTGAGGCCAGGTGAACTCTCCGGTTGTCTTCCAGGTTCATTCCGTGATCCGAAAACATCACTATTTCGGTTTCTTTCCCACAGAACTCCAGGATACCAGTGAGTATCGAGTCGAGAGTTTCCAGCGCTGTAGCCAAACGTTCCGGTCCTTGAGCATGAAGCAGTCCATCCGTCCCTTTCAGGAAGGCAAAGAAATCGCGGTTCTGTGGAGCGGTCCCAAACCTCTCCCGAAAGCGCTGCATATCAGCGCGCCAAACTTTCTCCGGGGCGACATAAATCAGGAATTCGAACGCAAGTGGTTCCTGATAATCCAGTTCGTCCATGTATGAGGATGGAATCTTGTCACCTGTGCGACGGCCCAGGTACTTTCGAATACCGCCGCGCAACTCTCTTGAGTTCTTGTCGAAATATAAACTTTCATAACCAGCGGGCGGTGACGCGCCAAACATTGCTGCGAGCGCAACGTTGGTCATAGTGGGAAAAGGAGACAGGAGCCGCGTAGGTGGTCCAAACTTAGCGAACAGACCGCGAGCTTTTGCTTTCTCGATTAGCTTGTGAGGCACGCCATCAAGGCATAGGAGAAGTCGGCGAGGACGATTTACCCCGGGCCGTTGTGGCGGAAGATTGTTAATACTATTGCTCATGCTTATTGCTCATCTGAACGCACCAGTTGTTCTGGCTTATACTTTTCCTTCAATCCCTTCTTCGCCTCATCGTGAGCATCATAAACATCGGGTCGCGCCAACACCTGTTTATACTCAGTCACTGCTTCATCTCGCTTGCCTGCTACATCATAAGCTCTCGCCGCATACAGGTGGGCCATTGTAATTAGGCCCGGCTCAGCACGTTCTGCTTTGGTGGCCGCCAAAAACTCCTTCGCCGCTCGTTCGTTTTGACCAGCAGTAAAGAGAGCCTCGCCGTATTTGAAATGAATCAAATCCATCGCGCGAGTAGCAGTTTCGCGCACAGTTCGATCGCGCAACAATTCATCAAAGGTCGCAAAGGCCTCCTTCTCAGCTTGTACGGCTCCGGCGAAGTCTTTTTGCTTTCTCTTTTCCGCAGCGATTGCCACTAACGCATCCGCAGTTTCGAGCCGGTACAAATAATTGCGGGGATACTTAGCGCTCAGCTCTTGTGTAATTGGTACCACCTCAGCAAAGCGTCGCTCCCGCGTATACAAAATCATCAGGAGGGTCTTCGCATCATCTTTAGACCAGCGGCCATCTTTCGCTACTTGTTCCAGCAGTGCCAGGCCCCGCTTCCTTGAACCTCGGAAGCCGGAAACTCCGGCCAGCACTTTGATTGGGAGCGGCAATGAACCGATTACATATTCATAAAGACCAATACTCAGGTTGGAATCGATATATGTTGGATCGAGTTTTAAGACATCGCGATGGTGATTGACGGAATCATTACCATCCCTCAACGCCGTAAAGTGACGTCGTTCAACGGCTTCTTCAAACGAAGCTTTGAGTCCTTCAGTATTCGCCAGAAAGATTAGAGCTTCGACATCTTTAGGATTCTGTTTGAGTCTTATTTCGGACAATCGCCGAGCTTCGCGAGTCAAGTTACGAAACTCTGTGACTATACTCGGATCGACCTTGTCATCGCCGTTGATATAGAAAGATTCGGAGGAGTAAAGCGAGGACTGCAGACGTCGCGACTCATAGAGCGTTTTGATCCACAGTCGCGCCGCCAGTAGTGATGGACCACCCGGGTGATTGGGAAAAAGCCGGGTGATCTCTTTAAAATCTTTCTGAGCCTTGTCGTAGTCGATATTGTAAAGCGCGTCGAGTCCACTGCGACGTAATGATTCAAACTGCGCCTTGTCCTTGTCGTTCAACAAGGACGCGGGTTGTTGGGCCAACAAAGGGGAGCTCAACAAAAACAGGGACACGCACAGTCCAAATAAAAACTTCACAACATTCCTCCAGCGTTTTATTTCATCGATCGAACGACTCCATGTATTTCACGCCCGAGCCCGTGTTGAATAGGACCACGCGGTCGTTCGTTTTCACAGCTCCGGAATCGATCAACTTCTCCAGCGCTGGTAAACAAGCAGCGCCCTCGGGTGCACAGAACAAACCTTCAGCAGCACCAATTACTTTTGTCGCTTCAATCAACTCGTCATCAGTGACGGCGACTGCTGTCCCGCCCGATGCTCTTATTGCGTCGAGAATTAGAAAATCGCCAATCGCCTTGGGAACGCGCAGTCCTGAAGCGGTCGTGGCCGCATTCGGAAATTCATCGGCAAAACGCTTCCCCGCTTCAAGTGCTGTCACAATTGGCGCACAACCTGAAGCCTGGACGGTAACCATTCGTGGACGTTTTGAGCCGATCCAGCCTATCTGCTCCATCTCTTCGAATGCTTTCCACATTCCAATCAGGCCGGTTCCACCGCCGGTCGGATAAATTATTACGTCGGGGAGTTCCCAGTTGAGTTGTTCGGCTAACTCGTAACCGAGAGTCTTTTTGCCTTCGACTCGGTAAGGCTCTTTCAGAGTCGATACGTCAAACCAGCCTTCAGCTTCTTTGCGACGTCCGACTTCAGCGCCGCAATCAGTAATAAGTCCATCCATCAAGGTTACGTGCGCGCCAGTCTGTTCACATTCGACGACGTTTGCACGGGGCGTATCACGCGGCATGAAGATGAAGCTCTGTAAGCCTGCTCGTGCGGCATAAGCCGCAAGAGCGCCCGCTGCATTTCCCGCGGACGGAACAGCAAGCTTTTCCGCCCCAAGTTCTTTAGCCATCGAAACGGCGGCAGTCATCCCTCGGGCTTTGAAACTCTGCGTCGGATTCTGCGATTCGTCTTTGATGAAGAGTTCGTTTAAGCCAAGTTTCGCGGCCAAAGTTGGGGCCGGCAGCAGCGGCGTCCAGCCTTCGCCAAGCGAGACGATGTTTGCTTCGTTCTCGACTGGTAAAACCTCGAGGTAACGCCAGAGATCGGAGCGGCGGCTGGGTAGTGATTCCTTTTTCAAAGACTCCTTAGCTCGCGCGAGGTCGTACCGCACGAGCAATGGTTTTCCGCATTCGCGGCAAAGGTTTTGCAAGGTTCGTGCCTCATGTTTCAGACCGCAGAGCGCGCATTCCAGATGCGTAACATTCATCGATTTTCCCCAGTTTACGAGTTTAATTGCGAATTAGCCTGCCCAGTATGCTACAGAAGTCTACAGGCTGGGAGTGGAGATTAAAAACTGCAGGTGAAAGAAAAGGATGGCAGTGCTTTTTGTGCTTTTTGTGCTTTGTACTTTGTACTTTGTGCTTTGTGCTTTGAACGATGCTGCAACGACCCGGAGGTCCGCGATGTTTATAGCAGGTGCTACGAAACATTAGGCTGGCTTCGTTCGGAGGAGCGGACAGCAGCGCAGAAGGCGCGGAATATTCCGCGTGAGTCCAGCGTTCTGAATTCAATTCCAAAGTACAAAGTACAAAGTACCAAGTAAGTACTAAGTACTAAATACCACCTTTTGCCTTTTCTCGCGCGTTCCATTACTTTGAACTCTCTTATGACTATTCGATTTCTGGCGCTTGACCTGGATGGAACACTGCTCGATCGACGAGGCCAGATCTCTATTAGAAATCGACAAGCACTCGATGCTGCGCGAGCGCTGGGAGTGCACGTCGCAGTGGTTACGGGACGCCGGTTTCGCGATTCAAGACCCGTAGCTTTAGAACTCGGATTAGATATTCCCGTCATCTCTCACAATGGAGCGTTGACCAAACATGCTCGCACCTTAGAAACGGTTGCGGTTTTGCCGTTGCCATTAAAACAAGCCCGACAAGCATTAGAGATTGGTCGTGCTGCGGGAGCAGACCCATTGCTGAGCGATGATCATGAAGGGCTCGGTGTCCTTGTCTACGATCATATCAGCGGCGACAATACTGCAGTTCACAAGTACATCGCCTGGGCCAAAGAAATTCACGGTGACGACGAAGGAAAAAACGCCGTCCAGCAGGTCAATTCACTCGACAAATATTTAGACCATGATCCAATTCACCTGGCCTTCTCCGGAACTTGCGCCAACATGGAACTACTTGAACAGAGTCTAAACCAGGAGATGAGCGGGACGATCAAGATACTCTGTACCAAGTATCCACAAGAAAACTTTACGCTGCTCGACATCCTTAATTCGGCCGCTTCGAAAGGCGCTGGCGTAGCTGCTGCCGCCGCCGAGTTAGATTTGGAGTCAGCTGAAGTAATGGCTATCGGCGATAACTACAATGACCTGGAAATGCTACTCTTCGCCGGGACCGGTGTCGTAATGGCTAATGCTCCGCAATCCTTGCGTGAAATTGAAGGACTATATCCAACCACTTCGCAGAATGAAGATGGAGTTGCGATAGCTGTTGAGAAATTTATTTTGAACCAATAGGCAAAACGTCAATTTGCCTTATTAAACTTTTTACTGAGGAGACGAAATGGCAAACCGAACCGCGGTAATTCAAACAAACAAAGGAACTGTTAAGGTCGAACTGCTCGAGTCAGACGCACCAAAGACGACCGACAACTTCATCCGGCTCGCACAAAAGGGTTACTACGATGGCATCATCTTCCATCGCGTGATCAAGAACTTCATGATCCAGGGTGGCGACCCGACCGGCACAGGTCGCGGCGGCGAATCCGCCGACGGCGGCAAATTCAATGATGAGATCAACTCGCAGTCGCAAGTTTACAAGACCGGCTACAAAGCGGGCACCATGGCGATGGCGAACGCCGGGCCAAACACAAATGGATCACAGTTCTTCATCATGCACGTCGACTATCCATTGCCGCCGAACTACACAATTTTTGGCCGCGTACTTGAAGGTCAGGACGTAGTTAACTCGATTGCTACCAGTGCCACAGATCGCAATGATCGGCCTCTTGAAGAAGTGAAGATGGAAAAAGTTACGATTGAAGGCTAACAGGCGTTCGTAAGATGGGATGGTCCAGTTAATTGATATTTGATAATTGAGAATTAAGAATTGTTAAGTCCGGATTGTCGGGATTTGACTCAACCCGCTACCGCTTGACTTAGTAATTCTCAACTGTCAAATATCAAATATCAATTAACCTGGACCATTCTCATTCCCCTAAACCAGTCCGGGCAGATGTCCTACTGCTACAAGGGTCGTGCACCATGACCTATGCGTGTTGAGGTAAGTAAGGCGTGAATCCGTCCATCAACAAATTCTTTCGCCGCTCGAACGGAATCCAGCAGATCGAGCCCTTGAGCAAGGTTGGCGGCGATGGCTGCAGACAGAGTGCATCCGGTTCCGTGTATTTCTCCAACATCTACAAAATCTGATCTAAATTCAAGCTCCTCCCGGTCCTGGCCCATCATCAAATCAAGTACACTGCTACCTCGGCTGCCCAGATGTCCGCCTTTGATCAGTACCATTGAAACATTCTGAGCAAGTATTGCCCTTCCAGCTTTCCGCATGTCTGCCTCGTTGTTGATCGAAAAGCCAGCGAGCCTTTCTGCTTCGGGAATATTTGGTGTGACTATTCGCGCCAGAGGCAATAGTCTTGAGGTAAGAACTTGAAAAGCTTCTGGCCCAATCAGATCATGTCCCGAGGTTGAGACCATCACCGGATCGACAACCGGGGCCGGCAGCTTTAGCTCTTGAATCAGATCGGCGACGCCGGAAACAATTTCTGCGGTGGGCAACATGCCCGTCTTCACCGCCGCGACTTCAAAGTCCTGAGCAATCGGCTCTAACTGTCCCCGGAGCGTCGCTGCAGTTTGATGGACTGCGCCAAAAACTCCGGTGGTGTTTTGAAAAGTTATCGACGTCAGCACCATCGTGGGAAAACAACCTAACGACACAAATGTCCGAATGTCCGCGATCACTCCGGCTCCGCCCGAAGGATCGAGTCCGGCAATGGTTAGCGCGATAGGTGTTGTTTTCGACATCATCTTAATTCTCTCTGCGTAAATCTCACGCGTCCCTCTGCGTCAAACGAAAGTATTATTAAGCCAAGCCATGTTTTAACGCAGAGACACGCAGAGATCACGCGGAGTTACGCGGAGAAATACCTTTGTAACGATCGGTAATAACTATAATACGATGCGCGAGAGTTGCAGGCTCTTCAAACAGTCTAATCGCGGCTACGCCCATCGCACCTGCCGCAAAACACTCATCCACGTTGTCGAGACTTACTCCACCGATCGCGAACACTGGAAACTTTCCCGCCGACGACGAAATCTCTCGTAGCTTGTCGATACCTTGCGGCTCACCAAACTGTGCTTTCGACGGAGTTTCAAACACTGGGCCAAAAACAGCGAAATCGGCCCCTCCGTTTTTTGCGACAATTACCTCATCCAGCGAATGCGCCGACACACCTACGATGAAGTCGCTACCGGATATCTTACGTGCTACCGCCGCACTCAAGCTCTCACTCGACAGATGAACTCCATCGGCGCCATGGGCAAGCGCGACATCAACACGGTCGTTAACGAGTAATGACGTTCCACTTTTGCGAGTAATAGTCGACGCTCGACCACATAAGTCGGCAAGAACTCGAACCCGCAAGTTTTTTTCTCTGATTTGAATTAATGAGACGCCGGCAACGGTTGCGGCTTCGACGAGATTGAGGATTTTTAAAAACTCGGGACTGTCAGGAGTTGTCGTCGCTGATGTTTGGCCGCTCGTTATCAGATAAGTGATCGGTAGTTCCAGTTTGAGTGCCATTTCCAGTTTGTCGAACCTGTGGTCCAGCCTGACCATCGAGCACACGCACAGTCTGGTTGAAGTGGAAAATCTCCCAGAACGCCATTCCCAGATTCAGCAGTCCGACTCCCGTTACTGCACCACGGACCCAACCTGAAGCAACGACAGTCTGCAAACCCTGGCCAGTCTTTCGCGCAGCATATAGCAGGAAGTAGTTGTTACCCCAGTCGCTCAGGCCCCACATTCCTTGTGGCCACCAAGGCAACACTGTGAGAAAGATTCCGATCTCGAAGCAGAGGATTATATAGAAAACGACACTAAGCCTTGCGGACAAAGAAGATCTGTTCTGGACGCCATTATTTTCCAACTATCGACTTTCCTGCATCTTCTTTTTCAAGAGGTTTAGCTTGTCCCCAACCTCCCGATAGGAGACATCAACTCCATAAACTTCAGTGTAAAGCTGCTGAGCATTGGTCAGGTCACCAGACTGTTCATAAGCGAGAGCCAACTCATAGCGCAGCGCTTGATACTCGTCTTCCGTGTGCCCGGGCGCTGCCAGCCCTTTCTTAAACCACATGACTGCAGCTTCAGGCATCCCCTTTTCAAGGAAGCAGTGTCCAAGCATATTACAACACTGGAGGAACCGGGACGTACCGTCGCCGGGCTTTACCAGAGCGACAGAGGTCTGGAACTCCTGAATTGCCTCATCAACCAGATCCATCTCTTTATAAGCAGTGCCCATGTTGTAATGGGTCTCGTAATCCTCGTGACCTAGATCTTCTTCCTCAGCTACTCGAAATTCTTCAAAGAGTTCGGCAAGCCCCGAGTCAATACCCTGAGCTGCCGGCGCCGCGGCTGCCGAAGATGGACTGGCGGCAATATTCGACTCTGGAGTTTGAGTAGTAAAGGAAAAGGGGACATCTGCGTTTTCAGCTGAGAGGTCAGAGGCCGTGTCGGTATATTCTTCAAGGGCACCAAACTCAAACGCTGTTGAAGTCTCGACGGCCTGACTGCCTTCCGCCAGTTTTTTCTGTCGAGCTTCAATCTCTGGATGAGACCCAAACTGTCTCTGGAGCATCTCGAGCGTATCGATTGCAATGTCGTTATAGCCCTGGGCGATATAAAAATCTACACTTTCCAACTCCTGACGCATCATGTTTTCTTGACGCGCCTTATCAGGAACAGCCTCTGATTCATCTGATTCGTCATCAGCAACTACAGCCACATCGCCAAAACTTACTTCCTGAAAATTTGAAATGGGGGTGGCTGCTTCCGACGCAAATGAATCGTCGTCATTTAAATCCGCAAACGACGAGGTTGGATCAGAAACAATCTGTTCAGGTGCATTCGTCTCAAACTCAACGACCTCAACTGGAGTTGAAAGATCCTCATCTGAGTCGACGACAGCAAACGTTTCAAACTGAGGTACATCGTCTGAGCGGAAAGGTTCTGGTTCGGGTTCCGGTTGTGTAGGAAACTCCTCGACCGTCTCTTCCTGGAGCCCTCCGATCAAGTTAAGCCTATCGAGATAACGTGGCTCGTCCGGAGCAAGGCGCACCAACTGGGTTAAGGCGTAACGTTCTTCATCAACAAATTCCGCCGCTTCGGCTGCTTCCGCCAGTCGCTCCAGGGCAGAACGCAGCGAATCCATGTCGCGTTGCCACCAGTAGATGCGAACGAGCATACGAAGTGCCGGGACTCGATCGGGATCTCGCTCGAGAACACTATTTACGAGTTCGAGCAGCTCTCTTTCTTCGCGCCCAGCCAGCATTCGTTCGATGATGCCCTCCAACACGCGAAGGGTTTCATCGATCTCATTATTTTTTAAGTAGAGTCTCGCAACGGGAAGGATTTGCGGGTAGTTGGACGAGTCTTGCTTCATCAGAAGCATAACTGCGCGCTCAGCACCCTTAGGATCTTCGGCTTCGAGATGAGCGCGCGCTAACATCGAGACAATTTCTTTATCGTTATCTCTAGTTTCAACTACTCGTTCCAGAACTTCCGCTGCTTCATCGGGAGTACCTCGAGCAATATGCGACTCAAGGTGTCCACGGAGAGCGTCGACGTCGTCAGGAGTCAGCTGCAGAGCTCTTGTGTAGGCATCCAGCGATCTGTCGAGTGAATTTGTCTGCTGCAGACGGTTGGCAGCCTGCACAAAAGCAAGAGTAGCCTCAGACTTCATCCCTTCTTTAAGGTATCCTTCGGCTAACTTCAGACGGATCTCAACGTTATTGGGATCGAGGTCAGCGATGCGGTGCAGGATGTCGAGGGCTCTTCGGTTGTCACCGGAGCGGGTAAAAGAGTCGGCTACGATAAGGTACTGGGCACGAGCGTCAACAATCAATCCCTGGCTGGCATATAGGTCCGCAAGTTTACTTGCGATAGAAGGATCGCGCGGCCTGAGCCGATCGATCTTTTTGTACATGGCAATGGCTTTAAGATTAAATTCCTGAGTGCGGTAGTGTTCAGCGATCCGATCGAAGCATTTAATTGCCTCTTCCTTCTTATTCGCACGAACATACAGATCACCGAGCATGTTCAAGGTAGTAAGGTCATCCACGTCGTTATCGACGATCTGACGGTACTCCTTGATTGCTGCGTTGATCTTCCCCTGCGAAAGGAATTTCTCGGCGGCCTTTAGGACCTTAGCTTTTTCGAAAGCCATCAGAGATATTATGTATCAATAATATGGTCGGCGGCGTTAATCGTAGCGGCGGGCAGCGGGACAAAGCAATCAAGTTAAGCGCTTGTCAAATACTCCACTTTCCTTACCCCGGGAAACAGCCGTCAGATACGCTAACATGCGAAATAAAGGGTGTCAACGCAATGATTTGTCGTTCTGTGACTTAAGTTATCTGAACGATGATCAATTCAATTTTTAACCAGTTCTCCGGCTGAACGTCAGGCGAACAAATGGTTTAACCAGTCAAGGTCAAAAATCGAAAAGACATCAATAATTGCTTAGCTCAGCTCAATTAATGACTAGTCCTTCTCCACTTGCTAACTTCGGACAACGAATCGCACTCGCCGGACTAGTACTTTATGCGGCTTTTGCCCCCCATTCTGTCGCTGTTGGGTCGATGGGCGTGGCTTTGGCTGGCATCGGGTGGATTTTTCGTTCGGTCGCGACAGGCAGCCTCGGAGTTTCGCGTACCAAATTCGATCTAATAATCCTCCTCTCGCTAATTTGGACCACTTTGTCGGCCTTCTTATCCGTCGAGCCGTCGATCAGCTTGCTGAAGCTTCAGGCATCCTGGTGCGTGTTCATCTTCTATCTCACACGCGCCATTACAACCAGGAAGACAGTCCTGGGTTTGGCCGCCATAATGATCCTCTCTGCAAGTGTCGGCAGCGTCTTCAGCGTTTATGACCTTATTCGCGGTCGTGGCGTGGTTGTGGAATCTATCGCGAGCGACAGTCCCTTTCAACAAATTGACTTGCGGCCAGGAGATACCATCTGGAGAATTAACGGACGCAGGGTTTTCTCGCTCGACGAAATAGAACAAGTCCTGCATTCAAGCCCGACGGGTACAAAGGTTAGTGTTGGCATAATTTCTCACGGAGAACACGTTGAACGGCCCGGCCTTATCGTGCCGGCGCCCTCAGCTAGCAGCACCGGCCTGACCGGGCAGTTTCGAAGTCACCGCTTTCGCGCGTCGGGATGGACACGCCACTATGAGACTTTTGCGGAGCTGCTCCAAATCATCGCGCAATTGGCCCTTGGTCTTTCGTTGGCCCATCTGCGAAATCACGGCGCTAATAAGTTTTTCGTTGTTGCCCTGATCGCAACAGTACTCATAGCAACGGGTATCACATTGACAGCGATGAGGACCGTGATCGTCGCGTTCATGTGCGGAGCGAGCTTGATTGCCTGGCTCTCCTTACGTGGTTCCTTAAAAGTAGTTTTTACGTTCGCCCTCTTTTTTCTCCTTGCTTTCGCTGCCGTAGTCGTTTCAGAAACGCGGGCGGACCAAGCCCTATCGCTCTCTGACCCGAGCTCGACTTTACGTTCCGAGATCGCCTCTGTTGGAGTGAGACGGATTCTTATTCATCCAGTTTTTGGACACGGGATGGATGCGATGAAGCGGCATTGGACCGAGTGGGGCTTTCCAGGCAATGACATACTTCATCTTCATTCGACGCCTTTGCAACTTGCGTTTGATCGTGGCATCCCAATGCTTCTTTTATGGCTATGGCTAATGGGAAGTTTCTGGCTATTGATCTTCAGAGCCCAAAACCAGGCGCGCGATTTAAGCGACACACATGGATATGGATTTCTCCTTGGTGCCTTAGGGGCAATGACTGGCTTTCTGCTCAGTTCGCTGGTGAACTATAACTACGGAGACGCTGAGGTTGTAATGTTGTTCTGGTGGTTGATGGGTGCGGTGATGGTAGTGGGAGGGGAAAAGGGAGAGGGTGCGTTGAGAGTTGAGCATTGATTGTTCCTTTCATTTTCCATTTTTCCATTGTTGGAGTGTTGGCTCCCGGTTCTGGGCAGCGACCTGAAGTCCACAATGAAAAATGAAAAATGGAAAATGATATATGGAAAATAGAGATGATCGAAAATAGAAAGGAGCGTC
>AR_comb_assmDRAFT_10151143_pt1 | contig 11365 bp, 6 predicted proteins | sample ArasoioldDNA_FD_10543 | JGI IMG/M metagenome (IMG submission 10543) | reverse complement strand
CCGCCAGGAGGAATCCTGGCTTCGAGGCCTCCGTCAAACCCGGCCTGGCTCAGGCTCGTGTCTGAGTTGATTAACAATCAGACCTGTCCAAGGGTTCGGCTTTTTGCCTCTCGACTATTCGTTGAGCCGATACGCTCGGCCTGTTTTTGCCTCGCGCTCTTGTAATCAGATTCCACTCACGATGAGCCTCAGCTCCCACCTCGACTCTAAGAACAGTCCGGTCCGCGCCTGGTTTGAGGAACGCCTTCCGGAAACTCAGCACGTCGCCCGAGAGACCAACCGTAGACTTCGCAGCGACGCCACCGAGTGCCCTGTCCTACGTGTTGATGGAGCTGATCCCGGTCTCGTCGGGACCTCCGTCGACTACCTCTTGCGAGCCTGCCTACGGGCCTCCTCCATCGAGCGAACGGTCGCGTCTGTCGCAGCGAAAATGCTGGCGGAGAAGCGTGGAATAGGCGGCAAGGCCATCGAAGTCGAACGCGAGGCAGTCGAGGGCATCAAGGTCCTCGCGCCAGACCAGCGAGACCTGACAACAGACGAGTGGGCAGACCTCTGCATCAAATGCCTGGTGCTTGCCCGTTTCGAGCAGTACTACCGCGCAGGTTTCAGGGCACCGATAAGGGTTGACCTCAGCAGAGCATCGACCCTTGAGGATCTCGTCCAGGTGAGCCTGTCAGCCGAGACGATTCGAGATCTTGAACGGTTGGGGAGAGTGGCCTGGGAAGATCACGGCGACCTGCGCAAGGCCCGACCGCTGGTGCTCAACCCGAGGTTCCAGCTGAGCTCGGCATTGGGGGGAGCGGACGCTGATCTGATCGCCAGACACCGGCTGATCGATTGGAAGGCGTCCGCTGCAACGCGGGTAGTGGGTCGTCACGAGCTCTGGCAGCTGATTGGATACGCGCTGGCGGATTCGAAAGATCAGTACGGGATTCGTGAGGTGGGAATCGCCGCATTGCGCTGGCGCTCAACGGTGAGCTGGCCGCTGACGGACCTGCTCGAAGAGCTTGCTCCCGGCCCTCCGGCCAAACTCAGGATCATCGGTGGAACTACGCCCCACCGAGAACCGATCGATCTCGCTGCCCTACGGCGAGATTTCGCCAGTGTGGTTGCGAGCAATCTCCCCAAACCTGCACAGCGCGTTGACCAGTCGCATCTGCTCGATCGAAGTCGCGTGGATGTCGAGCAAACGCGGACTGCAGACGAGGACCGCGAGGCACCGCGCGCGTGAGATAGCGACGTTGAGGCGGTTGCGGCTGAAGAGAAACTCGACGTTGCGGGGAATCTCCTCGCCGCTGGAGGTCGCCATCGAGAAGAAGGCGACCTGCGCCTGCTGTCCTTGAAACTTGTCGACGGTGCCGACGCGGACCCCGCCGGGAAGGCGCTCCTGCAGACACCGGACCTGGGCGTTGTACGGGGCGAGGACGAGGATGTCCTCGGGCTGCAGCGGATGCTCGACGCCGTCCGAGTCGGTGCAGATGGAGCCGGAGAGAAGCGGCGCAATCGCCTCGGCGATGCGGTCGGCCTCCTCCGGCGAGGATTGAGAGTGGCCCTTGTGCTCCACGGGCAACCAGCGCAAGCCCGTGCCAGTGAGATCGCCAGTGGCGTCGACGCACTGGCACTCGCGGCCCGGCGCGGAGCTCAGACGCCCGTCGTACATGAGGTCCGAGACGAATTCGCAGACGTCGGGGTGCAGGCGATAGGTCTTCTCGAGGAAGATGCCGTGCGCCGCGTCAACCGTCTGCGATGAGCCCAGCAGATGCTCCAGCACCGAGAGCGAGGAGCCCTCGGGGTGGGCAGCCTGCGCGACCTGCGGGAGCTGCTGGGGGTCGCCAAGCAGGACGACGTTGCGGGCGGGGGTCGCCAGGGCGAGCGCGTCGGCGAGCGAGACCTGGCCTGCCTCGTCGATGAACAGGTAGTCGAGAGGCTCGGTGTCCTCGCGGCTGTAGTGCCACGCGGTGCCCGCGGTGAGCCTCGCCGCCGGGTCGCTGAGCGCGGCGTTGTCGCCGACGGACTCGATCAAGCCGTGCTTGGAGTCGTAGACGGAGTCCGGGTTGTCGGAGCTCTTCTTCAGGCCCTTGAACTCGACTCCCTTCTCGTGGGCGACGTCCTCGATCTCGTCCAGCAGGTTGTGGATGACCTTGTGACTGGTGGAAGTGACCCCGACGCGAAGCCCGCGCTCGATCAGGTCGACGACCAGGCGGGCTCCGGTGTAGGTCTTTCCCGAGCCCGGCGGGCCCTGGATGAACAGGTGGCTGCCATCGAGCAAGGCGACGATCCCCTTGAGCTCGTCGACCTCCATCTCGGCGTGGTCGATGTCGGCGCCGGGCTCGCGGTCGGACAGGCGCGGTGGGTCGCCGCGCAAAAGGCGGCGGGCGGCTGCATAACGATCGCCGGCATCGGGAGTTCCGGACGAGCCGATCACAGTCGCAGCGAGACGTCGGAGCGCGCCCTGCTGCTCCGGGGTGGAGTACGGCCGGCCGGGGATCAAGGCCGCGGGGAACTCCCGTTGCTGCAATTTCGGCCCGCGCTTCAGCTCCAGCCAGCCCTGCTCCACGTCCATCGCGACGATCGCGCCGGGGTTGCCGCCATCGATCGGGTCGACGGCGTCCGAGCCCGCGCCCATCTTCGTCTCCTGCGGCGGGAACTTGAGACGCTCCACCAGGGACTTTTTCTCCTGCCTCGGCGGCACTGAGCCGTCATGGGCGAGCATCGAGATGCAGTCAGCGTCTTCCTTCAAGGCGTCGGCCGTCGCCTCCATGCGGTCGAACAGAGCCCACCAGACAGGCCGCGCCTCGCGATGGTGATACTCGAGCAACTGGGCCATTTGGAAGCGCGCTCGCTGATCGGGGTCCCAGTCGGCCGGATCGCCGGGAACGCCCGACAACAGAGACTCGATCAGAGCCTCGTTCTCCTCCTGAAGCGCAAGCGCTTTCTCGCTGCGCTCGGTCGGCTCGGGCTCGAACCAGCGAATCCACTGCGCCTCCTCCCAGCCGTCGAACTGCCGCTCGGCCTCCGCGCGCAGCTCCAGCAGCCAGTCGCGCAGCTTCAGCGTTGAGATGCAATCGTCGCGGTTGTAGTCGACGATCTCCTCAAGGATCTTCGGGTCGTCCTCCTCCAGCCAGCGCTCGAACATGACGACGGAGTTGCCGCCGTCGGTCACCGCCGTGTCGCGCTGATCCATGTAGAAGGCCTCGACCTTCTTGATCGAGTAGCTGGGCTGGGAGATCAGCATCGCCTCGCGCACGACCTTGTAGAGGTCGACGAAGACTTCGTCGCGCAGCAACTGGTCGAGCTCCTCCTCGCGGGTGCCGTGGGCGCCGGCGATCCGCTTCAGCGCGGTCACCTCGTAGTGGTTGTAGTGGTAGACGTGGAGGTCGCCGAACTCCCTGCGGCGCTCGGTGACGAAGTCGACGAACTCCTCCAGCGCCCGCTTCTCCTCGGCGCGATCGCGGCCCCAGATCGCCGTGAACTCGGGCTCCTCGCTGTCTGCGGTGACGAAGCCAAAGAGGTACTCCAGGCCCCCGTCGTCGAAGAGCGGGTCACCCTCCATGTCGAAGAAGACGTCGCCCTCCGAGGGCTGTGGCATCCGCGCGAACCCTTTGCCCTCCTGGGGGACGCGCAGCTCGTAGCTGTTCTCGCCGCTCTCACGGGCGCCGAGTTGGAGGCTGGCCTGCTCGTGGAGGCGCGAGAGCACTTCGGGGTCGATGCCCGGAACCGTCAGGTGCCCGTTGCCGCCGAGCGCGGCGAGGGTCTCGATCCCGGCCCCGGTGAGCAGCTCCCGCTGGCGGGCGGTGATGTTCGCGACCAGGCTGAGGTGGTCGTCGGCCTCCCGCCTCTCGTCGCAGACCGTCCTCCAGCGGCAGATCTCGCAATGCGCGACGGGCTCGGGGTAGGTGCTTCGCCCGCCATCGGCCAGCGCGGCCAGAAAGGCGGCTCGGACACGGCGGAAGTAGGCGGAGAACTCGGCGAGGCGGAAGGTGCGCTGCTCCCCGTTGCCGAGGATGACGTGGATTCGCTCGGGCTCCGCGCCCTGCGCCGCGGCAAGCAGCTCGCTGTAGAAGCAGAGCTGCAGCACGAAGTAGGGCTTGGCGCGCCGGGCGAGCTTGGTGTCGGCGACCTCGTAGCTGAACTCGCCCAGCTCCGAAGGGCGGTCCACGCGGAAGAGGAAGTCAGCATGGCCGCGCAATCCGTCGCGGAGGAAGGTCGCCTGGTAGACGACCTCGGCGCCGCTGCGCAATGCCTCCTCGGTGCGAGCGACAGCATCGAGCAGGGCGGCATGCGCGCCATCGCCCTCGGGTATCTCGGCTACCTGCCGTCCCGCGCCCTTCAACGACTCCAGGTACCGCAGCTCGAACTCGTCGCCCTTGCGAGCGAGCAGCTCCGCGTCCGCACCGCGCTCGGGCCTAGCCTCCAGCTCGCCACGCGCATGTGCCAGGTCGAGCGTAGTCAGATGCGGGCAGGCGAGGAAGTTGTTGAGGTCGCTCGCCGAAAGAATCAGCTGTTCGTCGAGCAGCTGCATCGGCTATGAGCGCAGCTTGATCCTGCGCTCGTCGGGGTCGTATTCGTAGCTCTCGATGCCCTCCGACTGGATCAGGGCAATCGCCTCGTCGATCTCGGACAGCGGGACATCGAACCACTCGTTGGCCTCGGCGACGATCTGGTTGCTTCGCTCGAACCAGGTGTCGAGGCGAGCGGAAGCGAAGAAGCTGTGCAGGATCGCCTCGACCGGCTGGGCGGCGACGGCGGGGAGAGAGTAGGACGCGACCGTCTCGACTGGGGCCCCCAGGAAGGTGACGTCACCCTCCGCGCCGGCGGTTCGATGCTCCACCGTCTGCGTGGTGAAGCCGATCTTGTGGACGTCTCGGAACCCAGAGAGTTGTGGGTCGTCGGAGAGCGAACGGAGGACGTAGATGTGGCCCATCTTGGTCTCCGCCTCCAAGCCCATGCGCTCCAGCGTCACCTCATTCGGCTCGGTGACGCGACGACCGTCCTTGTAGAGGTTGCTGGCGAGCGACTGCATCAACAGGTTGGATTCGGTGCCGTTCTCGAAGATGCAGCGGGTGCGCGCGTTGGCCTTGCGGACCTGATCAAGCTCCAGCTCGCCCATCTCGGCGACGTAGAGCAGGACGCCATTTAGGACGAAGAACTTGCCGGGCTCGATCTCGATCGGGTTGCGAAAAGGGAGCAGCTTGCGCTGCCCGGCGCGCAGCCCCGCGTGGCAGTCCTTGAACAAATCCGCAAATTGATCGAAGTCTTCCGCTGGGCGGCGCCGGGCGATTTCCTCCGGCATCGTCTGAGCCTTCGGTACGTGCTTGAGCTCGAAGAGGTCCTCGGTGCCGTCAAGCAGGCCGAACGGGTCGGCGGCGCGGGCCTCATCGACCGTCTCCGGAGGCGTATCGGGGAGCACCACCTGCTCGGGCTCGGGCGGCGCCTCTCCGAGCAGACCGAGGTCGTCGGCGCCTCGCAAAGCGGCTGCCTGATCCTCGTTCTCGCGGATCGCATTCAGCCGCATTGCCAGCTTCGCCTCCATCATGTCGGTCTGTGTCCGCTCCGGCTCCCTGCCGTTTACCCGGGTGAACTCAGCGATCTCTTGGAAAGCGGCCAATAGTCGGTCATCGGCGGTCACCGGCACACGCTTGGGGGCGGGCTTGAGCAGGCCATACTCGTCCTCCGCGAGCATCTGCAGAAGCGTCTCGCGGTCCAAAGTCATTGCGGCTGGACGTTTTGCTCACGGACCTCGCGCTGCATGTAGAGCAGCGCCTCGGCCATGCGGCGCTCCAGCGGATCATGGGAGCGAATGTCCGGGCGCTGGCCGCCATGTTCTTTCACGAAGAGGTTGATCTTTGGCCAGAGCAGCCTGGCCTCTTCCCCGGTGATCGCCAGGCGGGTCGTGTCGATCGCGTCCTGGATCACCTTCAGCACCTGCTTGGTGACGCTCTTGGAGAGAATCTCGAACGCCTTCTGGAAGGGGTTGACCTGGTCGATCAGGTCGATGTGCAGCTCGTTGATGTTGACGAACTTGCCGGCCATCAGAACGAACTTCCTGTCACCGACCTCCTTGATCTCACCGTTCTTGATCACCGAGTCGACGACAACGTGCTGGCGGACCTCCTCGACCTCCGCCTCATCAAGGGTCGGGTAGACCTCGCGGATGATCTTTGGGATCAGCACCTTGTTCATGACCTCTGGATCGATGTTGCCCGGCATCGCCTTGAGCATCTGCTGGTCCTGAAGGATCTTGGCCTTGAGGTCGTTTATGTCCGCCTCGACGATGTTCTTCACTCGCTCGGTCGAGGGCTCCTTGAAGCCGCCGATCTTGAGCTCGCCGGGCGAGGGAGGCGTCTCGTCCCCGGTGCGCCGGGGCTTGAAGTTGAAGTTGGGCGCAAGCACTTGCTCCATCAGCAGGGAGGCGGTGATCGCCTTCAGCATGTTGTTGACGGCGACCTTGACCTCGTCGTCCTCAGCGTCGGGCTGGGCGATCAGGTTGGTGAACTGGGTGTGCGTCTTGTTGGCCGAGTCACGGGTCGCGCGGCCGATGATCTGGATGATCTCCGTCAGTGACCCGCGGTAGCCGATCGTCAGCGCGTGCTCACACCAGGGCCAGTCAAAGCCCTCCTTCGCCATGCCCAACGCGACGATCAGATCGATGTCGTCGGCCTCCTCGATCTGGCGCAGGTAGTTGACGATCTTGTCACGCTCGCGGGGATCGTCGTTGACCAGGTCGGCGACTCTGATCAGCGTGCCGTCGCTGCTGCGCTCGATGGTGATGACACCAGTCTCGGGGTCTTGACTGACGATCTTGCCGATGCTGTCTAGGATCGAGTCGACCTCGGCGACCTTGTCCTTCAGCGACTCACCCGACCCGACGTGCGGGATGTGCAGGATCGTCTTGCGGTCAGTATCCAGCACTTCGTGGACGGCATCGGTATAGCGACCCTGGTAGAAGTGGTAGCCGATCCCGAGGCTCTTGAGGTAGGTGTACCCGTTGAGCTGCTCGTAGTAGTTGTAGGTGATCTTGGTGAACTTCTCCTCGTCCTCAGGCAGAAGCACGGGGGTGGCGTCGCCGCGAAAGTAGGAGCCGGTCATGGCGACGATGTGCGCGTCGGTGTTGCGCATCACCGACCGAAGCAGCGCGCCGAGACGGCTGTTCTCGTCGGACGAGACGTGGTGGAACTCGTCGATCGCAAGCAGCGTGCCGTTCAGCGCCTCCTCGTCGATGGCGTCATGGGCGAAACGCAGCGTCGCGTGCGTGCAGATGAGCGTCGTGTCGGCGCTGTTGAGGAAGTCGATCACCGCCGGGACCTTCCCCTGGTCCACGCCGGGCAGACAGAGGTTGTTCCGCTCCTCCACGTCCCAATCGGCGAAGAAGCCGTGGTCGGTCAGCCTCGTGCTCGCAAACGACGCCCCGATCGACCGCTCCGGCACGGCGACGATCACCTTTTTTAATCCCTGGTTGAAGAGCTTGTCAAGAGCCACGAACATCAGCGCCCGCGACTTCCCGGAGGCTGGCGGCGCTTTAAGCAAGAGGTATTGGCTGGCACGGGCGGCGAACGCTTTGCGCTGCATGTCCCGCATCCCGAGCGAATCGGTCTTGGTGCTCTCGCCCGTTTGCGCGTAGGTGACGTCGACGAGATTAGGCACCGGCTGCCCCCTGCATAGCCTCAGGCTCGGTTCTGCCGGCGCTGGTGGCACTCTCGTACATGTCGAAAAGCAACTCTAGGCGCTCGTCATCGGACTGAAAGGGCCGCTTGCGGTACAGCTGGTCTACCGCCGCGTCGAGAAACTGGTGCGCCTGCCTCAGCTCGCCCGGCATCTTCTCCCGGTCATATAGCTGGGCCAGCGACTTGTCGGAGTGATGCTCGCGCGCCTCAAGCACAGCGAATGCGCGCTCGGACAGCAATTCTCGCTGCCTCTCCGGCAACGGCGGAACCGGGAACGTGTTGTAGCAGAGCTTCCCCGAGTACCGAATGTCGGACTTCATACGCCCGGCAACAGTCCGGACCCAGGCGTTGTGCATCCGTGACGAGATCAGAGCAAAGATCCAGGGCTCGGCACCGTAGATCGCGTATGCCAGGTTCGAGATGACCGTACCGCCGTCAAGGAAGCCGACGGGTATGTACTCGCGCTTCTCGGAAGAGACGCTCGGGACGATGATCGAATGTCCATCTTGGTGAACGCGATAGTCGAACCGATACGGCAGATCGGCAACCGCCGCCGCCGATTGCCCACCATCCAAGCGGGCTTGGCGAACCTTCCGTAGGCGTTCTGAAATCTGCGGCAGCGCAGCAATGACAGTTGCTGCCTCGTCCGGAATCCAGAGACAATACCTCTCGCCCCCGTTGAGGAACTCTCGAGAACCAACGTACCTCTTGACGTAAGCCCGGATCTCCGGAGTGCTCGTGATGAGGCTCTCGACCTCTCCCTTGTTCAATATCAGGTTCCCACCGTCGTTCGGCCGGTTTCCTTGAGTCATTTTGGGCAGGCTTTCTGCCAACGGCGAAGACCTCGCGTAAACGATCGTGTTCCGAGTCGACGGGCGTAGATAGGCGTTGATGTGGTCCACCTCGCGCATTGTCTGGCCCGCATAGAGCTTGTGGCTTCCACCAACGGGTGACTCGAGGCCGATGACCACGCAGGAAACGCCTGCGGTGGCCTTCGCACTGTTGCTCCACAAAAAGGATTGATGCGCGAATGCGACTTCTACATCTTCCGCAAATACAAGAGGCCACAGAAGACCGACATGGTCGCCCTGGCAAACGGAATTCGTCGATACAAAGCCAAGACGCGCCTGATGCTGACTTACGTACTGCGCGCCCTTGATCAGCCAGATCGAGATGTAGTCAAGATTTCGGGGATAGTTTGGCGTGCCGAAGAATGCTACGAAGTCGTTCTTATTTTCGGTGGACTGCAGCTTCGCACCACGATACGGAGGGTTGCTCAGGAGGAAGACTTCGTCACCGTCGTAAACGGGGCAAGCCTTGTCCCAGTCGGTAAGGGCCGCGTTGGCGCAGACCACGTTTCCCGTGTCTCGTAGTGGGATCAGTCGGATGTCCGCGCCGAAGAGCTCCTTGAACTCGACGTTCATCTGGTGCTTGGCGAGCCAGAGAGACAGGATCGCGATCTCGTGGGCGAAGTCGTCGATCTCGATCCCGAAAAAGTTCTCCAGCTTGATCTTGGAGTCCTGAAACAAGGTGAGCGGCGCCCGCGCATCGACCTCCTGAAGGCGCTGGAGGATGCGGTGCTCCAACTCGCGCAGTTTCTTGTAGGCGATCACGAGGAAGTTCCCGGAGCCGCAGGCCGGGTCGAAGCATTTGATCGAGGCGATGCGATCATGCAGCCGGCTCAGCTTGGCCTTGGTGTCCGCGGCGTCAAAGGCGGACTGCAGCTCGTCCAAGAACAGTGGCCGGATCACCTTCATGATGTTCTCGACCGACGTGTAGTGCATCCCCAGGCTCTCGCGCTGGCCGGGATGAACGACCGCCTGCATCATCGAGCCGAAGATGTCCGGATTGATTTGCGACCAGTCCAGAGTCCCGCAATCGAGGACGAGAGTCCGTGCTTTGGCAGTGAACCTCGGCGCGCTCGCGTGACGTTCGAAGAGCTTGCCGTTCACGAAGCCGAACCCGACCAGGTGCGACGGATAGCCAATCCGTTTGCTTTCTTCGGTATTCAGCACGTCAAAGACCTGGTCGAGGAGTTCGTGAAGGTCTTTCCCGTCTTCGCGACTCAGGGATCCGACCGCGTTGGTGAAACTGCCCTTCTCGAAGACCCCCGTGTCCTCGGCGAAGAAGCAGAACAGCAGTCGCGAGAAGAAGACGTTCAGATCATGAATCTGATCGTCGGTTTCGACCGCGTTGTGCTTGACGATCTCGTCATAGAGCTTCGCCATCTTCTCGGCGGCTTTAACGTCGGCGAGGTTCTGGTTCTCGATCTGGGTCTTCTCGATCCTGGCCCACGGCAGGAAAAAGGCCGTGTGGTTTTGGAGCTCCTCCACTTCGGAATCGAGAGCGTCGCCGGTTTTCAGGTCCGCAGCAACGAGCTTCGACTGGTTGCGAGCGATCACGAAGCGTGGCCTCTCACGCCGAACCCGCTCCTCAGCCTTCGCCGCGTCGACCAAGGCATAGAGCTCCTCGTCAGGGCACTCGACCGACCGGAAGTAGACCTTCTCCCTCCACAGATACTCGCCCTCCTGCTCGGACCTGTTGTAGGACCCTGTACGCAGGCGGGTGATCGACGCCTTTGGAATGCCGTATGCACGCAGCAACTCGAAGAGAAACTCGCCCCCTTCAAGGGCCTTCGCTGCCGCAACTCGCTCTTCAATCTCTCGGAGGGTCATATCGACTGACCGGTGGGCATCAGACGGCGAACTCTATTTACGCAGCCTGGGACCGCAGATGCGCAGGAACGACCACCGCCTGATCGAGACGGCGGTGCAACAGCGAAGCAGTAGACATCATGTCGAGGGCGTCGGCCTCGCTGATCGGCCAGGCAACCTTCGGCCGATGGGCGGTCGTGTTGCGAAACGCACCGAAGAGACCGCGCAGCATGTTTGCGTATCCGTCGTGCTCGGACTGATCGGTTCGACTCTCCAGCCGATTCATGGCAACGATGGGAAAACTGCCTGAGCGACCGAGGGCCCGATCAACGAGAGTCGTCCCGTCTTCGTTCAAACCACTGAGAGATCGCAGCCTGTCCGCAAGGCCCTTCGTAGTCTCGAAGACCGCGTGAAAGTAGTTCTCGTCCTCAATCTCGGCCGCACATCCGGCGATCACCAGGTGATGGACGTTTCGGGCTCGCAACGCCTCGCGAAATCGGTTTGCCCGAATCCGAGCCTCGGAAAGAGTCGATGCCGCCTTCGGCAGGCGCCGGATCTCGCCTTTCTCGGAGATCATGAGCCCAGAGAAAGCAAGTGCCTCGTTGATCGGCGTGCGCCAGTAGTCGAAGGCTTCTGGCGCGTCCAAGAAACGATCCGGACTGAGGGCGAGCCGCAGACAAGCCAGGACCCCGTTGGCAGCGCCATCGCGAGCTTGGCGAGCTCGAAAAGCCTCGAAGAGGCGATCGCGCTTCGTCATTTCGCCGGGATCTTCGATACCGGCCTCCCCAAGGAGGGCCGCGATTTCGCGTCCCGTCAGACCCGTCTCAGTGTCTCCCAAAACCTCGCAGATGCGACGCAGAACGCCAGTCGGTAGAGATGGAACCTCAGCCATCATTTCAGTATGGGGCCGCAGACGGACAAACCCTTCACGGCTGCCGACCAGCACCCCAGGAGATGAACACGAGCTGAAAAAGAGTGGGCTTCCCCGGCCATTAATCCCAGCTCGATGGGTCGAAGGCTGCCGAACTTAGTACCCACTTAGTACCC
>AR_comb_assmDRAFT_10016933_pt1 | contig 11373 bp, 10 predicted proteins | sample ArasoioldDNA_FD_10543 | JGI IMG/M metagenome (IMG submission 10543) | reverse complement strand
TGCTTCTAACAATATTCCAGTGAGCCAAGGAGACGGAGAAAAGTTAGTAGACATTGCAATTCACAATGACAACATCATGTTGTTTAAACAGAGCAGCACTTATGTACTTGCTTATGATGTTTCTGTGGCGGATGGAGTTTTGAGGAAGGTCAACAATAACATTGGTGCTTCTACCTATCGTTGTGTTGCCCAATTTGAGAGCTCCATTTTCGTCTACAATGAAGGCGTAGTGTATGAAATTCAGAACTACGATTTCAGATCAATTAATGATAAAGTGCCTTTCAATGCAATTGATGCTACTCCTGGTGATGCTGAGAGCATTTTCATTTGTGTGGTTGGAACCAGGCTACTTGTACGCTATTTCGATTATGTTTTTGTGTACGGTTTGGTTACTAAGACTTGGAGTAGATGGGATAGCGCCAACGCCAGTCTTCGTTCTTTTGGACCTTGGGTCGAATATCCTTCACAAGTTGCACAATTCAACTTCCCAAGGTTCTACGCTGGCAGTGTAACTACAGCCAATGAACATGTATTTATGTTCATAGACGGTTATTCAGAAGATGTTTCCGAATTCACCGCTGGCCCTGTTTACTACGACATAACGTGCTCGATCACTACTAAGAACTACGATTTCGGCGATCCTATGCATTTCAAGAAATTGAAGTGGTGGGGTCTGGATGGACTTTCTGTAAATGATGTTAGGGCTGTAGCCTCTCCCGTTATCTTGAGTTTCCGTACTACTTGGGCAGATTTACACTCCCATACTTGGGATAGTTTGTCTACTGGAACATGGGACTTGCCGCTCCCTATTATTGCAGATGTTGTAGATGACGTGCATGATACCTCAATCTATCTCAGAAAGTTCTTCAAGTTCCTCAAGGCTTTGAGGTTCCGACAGATTCATTTCCATATTGAAATGAAAACTGATGGAAGTACCACAGAGGGACCTTGTCGCCTATTTAGTCTTACAGCAATAGTAGGTGTCAAGGAAACAGTAGTTGCGAAGGTTTCGTAATGGCTAAGAGTCATCCATACCAAGGCAAAGCATACGATTTCAATTCGTATGCCGCTGGGAACAAGATCTACGGAGGGGGTAGATCTTGGCCCACGAGTGGTCCGGTAGATATTCTTGGCTACAGAGAACGTGATCTTAAGATCAAAGCTAAAAGAAACGCAATGCTCCGCAAGCTAAAAGCGGGCAATACACAAAACTACAATAGTCCTGCTTGGCTTGGAGGGGAGAGGTAATGCCTTACGGAAGTGCTCCACAAACTTATACTACTCCCACTGGAAGTTATTCAGGCGGCGGAGCAAGTTCTGGTCCAGTACAAGGTCAGAATACTTCAATGGACCCTCGAATTTCTGCAATCCTACGGGCTGTCTCTTCTCCTAAAAAGAAGAAGAAGAACGTAGTGAATGAACCTGGAGGGGTAGTCTAATGCCCTATAACCAGAACCAAAGAAGAGGAAACACAGTAGATGGTGGTCCTCCTGTTTTCACACAGCAGCAATGGAGAAGAGACCCTGTCTACCGTAACACAATGAATGATCTTCAGACCAACTTTAGAAATTATCTTTCACAGAATACTACTAATAAAAATCAACTTGCTCAAGACTTTGATCTTACTACGAAACGGTTAGGTCAAGATCAAAACTTGGCAGTTAGAAATCAAAATGAAGACTATGCAGCACGTGGTTTGTATGGTTCAGGTATGTATGGACAAGCTAACGAAGAACTTCTAGGTAAATATGCTGATCAATTGGCTGATGCTGGGACTTCAAATCAGCGTAATGCTGGGCAACTTGTAACTGACCTTGGGAATGCACGAACTTTGCTTAATCAGCAAAAACAAGCTGCAAGGCTTGCAGCCGTTCGTAGAATGGCCGAAAAGTATGGGATCAGATAATGCCATATCCAGGTGGTTCACAAACATCAACAGGTGGTTTCCCTTACCAGAGTGGGCAAAAACTTCCTGATTGGATGCTACTTAATATGCTGGGAGCCAATGCTCCACAGCAAGGAATTCAAATTGATCCCAGAGATATTCCTTATTGGGCGCCTGGACAACCCCCTCCCCAGGCTACTATTCCTAATGGAAGACTTCCTATTGATGTAGGAGGTTTCCCTGGTGGAGGTAGTCAACTTGGAAACAAGATTGATATTCCAAGTAGGCGTAATGCTTTTGATCGAGGTGGCTATCAAGGTTCTGCCAACGCAATGGAAGAACGTATGCGGCGAGGCGGAGATCAAGTAGATCAAGCATCCGCAGAAGACCCAAATGCTGATTTGCTTGCTCAACTTACTGCTCTTGCTATGCAATCTGGAAGCGGTCTAGATGTAGACGCAATGATTGCAGACGCTACAGGGGGGATTAACAAAACTTACGGTGCTCAAATTGGAGCAATCCGTCATCAGATGCAGGGTGCGCGAAAAGATACTCGAAAGGGTAAGAAGGAAATTCTAAAGATGTACCGTGCTCTCGGTAGGTCTGAGGAACGTCTGGGTAGAACTGAAAAAAGACAAGGCATGACTACATCAAGGCAACTTGAGCAACTTGGTACGAATGCTGCAAATGCTGCTCAAGAGAATGCAAATGAACTTCTTAATCAGAATGCTGCAACTGCTGGCGCTTTGGGAAGTCCAGACCTTCTTGCTCAATTGAATACACCTGTTAATGAGCAAACAACTGGTATTGCAGGCAGAGCCACTAATGAAGCTGCTAGAAATGCTCAGCAGGCTCTACAAACTTCTGCCAATTTCCAGAAGTATTTTAATGAATCTTCTGGTTCAGCCAGACTAGAAGGAACAGGTCGCGCCGCAGATTTGATTGGACAGCTTCAAGATTATCTGCAAGGCTCTCGTGATAAAATTGGTGAAGTTGCAGGAGAAAAGGCTCAGGCACTTGCTGCTGCAAAGAATCAAATTCTTGCTCAGGCTTCTGAAAATCAGACAGATGTTCAGCAGCAGAACTTCGAGAACATGATGAAGATTGCTGGATTGCAGTCTGATTTGCAGAACACCGCAGCAGACAACCAATTGCAACGTGATCAACTAATGGCGCAATTGCAGAAGGCTGCTGGTGGTGGAGCAGGTGGAACTGACTTCTCTGACTTCTTCTCTTCCGGTTATGGAAAGAACCTTGGCCTTGCTGCTGAAATGGACCCTGCAACTCTTAAAGCATACAACCAATTCAGAGGTAATCCAGACATAGCAAGTAAGGGCTACTTCGAGAGCGGTAAAAATAATATTCCTCTAAATAATGAGAATGGCATCTTCCAGTATGTCACTCAGAATTTCCCTAATTTGTCAGGCCCACAGCGAGATGCACTAGTAGGTGCCATTATTAACATGGGCATCAAGCCCCAGATGCCACAATTCTAATGCCTCCGCAGAAGTTTAATAAGGATAGATTCCTTCAAGACCTGCTAAAGATGGACTTGGCAGGTGAGTATAGACCTCTGCCTATGGCAACTCCTTCTGGTTCTTCAGGTAATTTCGCGCAGTATATGGCCGCACATAACTTTGGTGCAGTTTCGCCTAGCACTACGCGGAATCTTGGACTTGCCAGCCAGGCAGATAAAGATACTCGCGGAGTGTTTTCTAAGACAATGTCTTGGATGGCATCTCTCGGGAATATGGCTGAGAATGTCTTTATGGAAGCCTCTGACCCTAACCAGAGCTTCATGGAGTCTGTAGGGAACTCTATTAAAGACGTAGGGGCCGGAATCGGCAACTTCCTCAACCCATTAGCAGAGGCAACCATTGATATCCCTGGGATCCAAACTCCTTGGGAAGACAAAGCTGGGAAGTGGTTGAGAGAAAACAATACCCAATACCGTGGGGAAAATATAAGTGGTGCCAAAATTCTCGAAGATCGCTTCGGCGTCGAGAATAATGTGGGGAAATACGGCGGCGGGTTTGCGATTGACATTCTGACTGATCCGTTGACTTATGTTGGGTTGGGAGCGTCACAACTAGCTAAGTTCAAGTCAGCAAGTAAATCGTTGGAGGGGCTCGCCGCCGGCACGACTTCTAAGGGAGTTGAATCTGCACAAGAAGCAATTAAATCAGGTGCTCAGGCTGCTGAAAAGAGTTTCACAGGTTTCCGTAGAGAGTATGGTGCTACTACTGGTGGAAGAACTCTTACTCAACAAGCACCAAAGATTAAACTTCCTGGATTAGGAGAACCAGGTCTTGCTAGAGTCCCTGGGATACATACTCCTGCTGCGCCCTACGAAACAGGAGCTTCACAAATTCTCGCGCAATCTCTTGCTCGCAGAATTGAGACTGCTCAGCCAATTAGTCGCCAAGTCGCTGGACCTTACATTCGTGACTACGAAAAGGCTATTAAGGTCCCGAAAGAATCTTTCAACTCTCCTAAAGACGTAGCATTTGCTGGTCCGAATAATCCTACACGTGCTAACATCGCGTCGAGCGAAGGCAAGGCTGTAGCCGAGGATTTGCCTATCGGTCCAGCAAGAGATTTGAGTCGTGAAGAACAAGCAAATTTGTTCACTCAAATGTCTGATCGTTTAGGTGACATGAATGAGGCTGAGAAAACCTTCGCTCTCAGGCATTTTGAGGATGAACTAGTCTCTCGTGGCTTTTCGTTCTCAGACGGTAGGCTATCTGATTTCAGAAACACTAAGGGTCTAGCAAAGACTATGGGAATCCCTCATGCAGACCCACATAATCTTGAGCACTTCACTACTGGAGTAACTCGTAAGGTTGCTCATGAAGACTTTGTGACTGCTCCTGAGGCTTACAAGAAGATTATCGCTCAGAAGCTAGAACAGGGTGAGGGAAAGGTAATTGGTAAGTATGGGATTAATCCTCTAGTTGTAGAAGATGCAAGACTTGCTGCAACTTCTGGAAGAACTCCTATTGCTGTCAAGGCTCCAATTGCTGCTCGTGGTGAAGCAGGTAGAGTTGCATTAGAAGAAGCAGAATCTTTTGCAGGTAACCTTGGAAAGAGAGTTCCGGGTACAAAGATAACTCGTCATAAGGAACTTAATCCTGCTAACCAGGCTAACCTGTATAACCGAATGTTTGATGCTACTAAGAAACTTCCTGAAATTAAGTCAAGTTTCAAGGGAATGCATGGATCAGAAGAGGCTTTGAAATGGCGACGCGCTACAGCCCTATCAATGTTGCGACGTGCTGAGGATCACTTAATTTCAACAAGAGGTCTTCGAGGACAACATTGGAACGGGTCAGGTCTAAGACTCTCAGAGGTCATTGCAGAAGTTGGCGACGACGTTCTGGAAGATTACATTCCTAGAGTTCTTCATGCATTTGAGACGGGTAATGTAAAGGACCTTGCCAAATTAGATCCTGAAGTTCGCCACATCATAGAACGCGCAATTGGGCGTAGAGTTGCTGTTACTGGCGGAGTAGCTAAAACTATCTATGACGACATGGCAAAACGCGCCACAGCGGCTCAAGAATTCTACTCTCCACAAAAGTATGGGGAGTGGCTCCGTGGTGAAGATGTTCTTTCCAAACAACGCGCTATGAACGCCGGGCTTACTAATAAAGAAGCCGAGGCTGTTTCAGACCTTGTTAAGAACCACACCACAATTCAAGACGTTCAAAACTTGGAACCTTTCCAGGTTATTGAAGCACTAGGTCCGAAACTTGCTAAGCAAATGCTTGAAGTTGGCAAAGTTGATGCCAAGATGCAAAGGCAAGTAACCAAGGCTATTACAAAGCAGTTGGGAAAGCGTCCTGGGCAGATTTCTAGAGACGTTCTCCAAAATGAAGTCAAAGATTGGATGTGGCACAACCTAACGACTTGGAGAGGTCGTGGTGCCATGATGCCTTCAAAGAGAACTTTGGCTTCAATGGGTCAACTCTGGGCAAAAGCTAGGGCTGACTGGTTTGGTCAGATTATGAAAGACTACACCAAAGAAGAAATTCAACTAGCCTTTGCTTTCTCTCAGAAGCCTTTAAGCCATGTTGCAGACATTACAGCAGAGATTAATCCTAGAGTTGCAGAACTAGCAGGTAAATTCTCTGACTACTTCGATAACATGCTTGCTACTCCTTACAAGGTTAAGATTGGTGGCAAGTACGAAACTCGTAGTCTTAAGGACTTGAAAGATATAGAAGGTTCTTTTGCTGTTCGTTCTCAGGCTACAATGCATGACTTTAATAGAAGTTTGCAAGCACTTGGTTCAGATTTCCGTTTCAAGGCTGATAAGAACGGAAACTGGATGGATTCTTGGAAGCACGCTGATCCGAAGACACTTAAGCAAAATCCCGGTGTTTTCATGTATACTCTGGATCAGGCTATTCAACAGACTGCGGCAGAGTATAACCTTGTTGACATGTTTGCCACGGAATTTGGAAAGATTCCCGGCGAAACAGGATTCGTACTAGGTGAACATACTCATCCTGTCCACCATCATAGAATTCCTTCAGACGCGAAATTTGATCAGCAAGTAAGTCGTGAATTCACAAAGTTGTTGCAAGACATGGAAAAGGGTGCTTGGCGGCCAGGATCAAAACCTACTCATTACATGACGCAAGCAACTAGGCGCTGGAAGTCTGCTGTTACAATCTACTATCCTTCTCACCACATTCGTAACTTGATTGGTGATACTTGGTTGATGTGGACAGCGGGACATAATGACCCAAGAGTCTTTGGTAAGGCTATGAAGGTTATTGGTTCTGAGCGTAAGCGTTATGCAGATGCAATTGCTGATCCTGACATTTCAAAGATGAACAAGTTGTTGGACCCTAATGCAGATAACTGGGTTAATACAGAGGCTCAAGCTATCATTTCTAGAAAACATGGTGCTAACATTAGAGCAGATGAATTCTACGCCGAGGCTTTACAGCGTGGTCTTTTAGTAGATGCTTCTAAGATTGAGGACTTGCAAGGCAATACTCTTAAGGTCTTCCGAGAAGGAGATGAAGGACCTTTAGGTAGCCTCAGAAATCCAAAGCCTCTGGGTGGAAAAGCTCATAATGTTGCTTCCACGGCTGCTGAGGTTCGTGAGCATTACGTTCGACTGGCTCATTTCATTTCATTTGCAGAAAAGCATATGACTCGTGAAATGGGTGCTAAGCTACAGAAGGCCACAAGTCCTGTTGAACGTTCTGAAATCATGGCTTCAATGTTTGACAAGGCTGCACTCGAAATTCGGAAGTATCATCCAGATGGTACTGACATGAGTTTCTTTGAGCAGAAGTATCTCCGTAACATCATTCCATTCTATGCATGGCAGCGCAAAGCAGTTCCTCTCACAATAGAAGCTTTTGTACAGCGCCCTGCAAAGGTAATGGCTTATCCAAGAGCAATGGCAGCGATTCAAGGCTCTCTTGGAATTGAAACTGGCGGAGTAAGTGATCCATTCCCAACCGATCAACTTTTCCCTGATTGGGTTCTAGGACAAGGAGTCGGTCCTATTGGTGACCCTGAGAGTGATAACCCAATTGCTAAGTTTTTTGGTCAGTTAGGGCGAAACCAAATTTCTCCATTTGGAACAGAGAAGGGTTATACTCAAGTAAACCCAGGTGGAACCGCGCTTCCTACTGGAATTATTGGTCAGATGCTTGGTATGGGCGATATAGATAGTCTTAAGCATGGCGCAATGAGCCAACTTAGTCCTCTTATCTCAATACCTACCGAAGTTCTTAGTGGGCGCACAGAACTTGATCAGAAGATTGGTGGACCAGAGGGAGATGTTACTTGGTCTGAATACGGAATGGGTAAGATTCCTCAGACTGAAATCCTACAGAGAACTTTGGGAATCAATAAAGAAGTCAAGCCGTGGCAAGAAGGCTATGATACCGGAAAGACTGAGCCACTGTTGAACTTGTTTACTGCACTAGGAATTCAGGGAACAGGTAAGTGGACAAAGTCTGCTCAGTTCGACTTGCAGAATAGGCTTAAGGCGGCGGGCGGTGGCTAACTACTATACAGCCGAAACTCTCCAGAACATGCTGGATAGGAATAAGCAGCGTCGTGATTTAGTCAATTCTACTTCTAAGGTACCGAACTGGACTAATTTCACGCCCGAACAACTTACTTACCAACCTCCCGCTGGTGCCAATGAAATGTACAAACGAATGCAAGAGGGGGCTGTAGCCGACGATCAAATTGCGACTAACATTGAGGCAATTAAAGCCCAGAACAGATACAACTACAATCAACTTTCCCAAGCACAGAAGCAACTCGACATTGCTAAGCAGAATAAAGTTAAGAGGAACCCGAACCCTGCACCGACTAATCAACCCGGAACTCCCCAAACAGGAGGTCCTGCCGTTCCCACAGGAGGACTTCCAGCAAAAGGTAATTGGGGACCAGACAAGATTCCGCAAGTTTGGGACATTCAAACACTTAATCCTAAAGCTCCAATGGTTACTGCTAATTTTAATGGAATGCGGTATACAGTTAATTCTCAGGTTGCGCCAATTTTTAGGTCTTTTCTCGTTGACCTATACTCGATGGGCTACAGACCCAAATCCATCGGTGGGTACAACGTTCGCAATATCGCTGGTACGTCTACTCCTAGTCTTCATTCTTACGGGTTTGCTATTGACATTGATCCTACTCGGAATCCTGTTTATCGTGATAACAACCCTGCTGACGATGTATACGCTCTTCCGAAATCTGTCGGGGCGCTAGCTAAGAAATATGGTCTTAGTTGGGGTGGAAGTTGGAAGAGTTACAAAGACTACATGCACTTCTCTGTTCCGTACGGAGGTAGGCAATAATGGCAATGCCACTTACTAATTACAGACGTGGGTTGCAGAAAGAAGACCCTAGTCCGTACTGGAACCCTGTCACAGCGCGTATGAACAGTATGCAGAACATGCTGGATACTAACCAAGAGTCTTTGAATCAAGACTACACTGAAATGGTTCTGCCGCAGTATGACTGGGCTTACAAGGCTGCACAAAAAGGTGGCAAGGTTGCACAGGTTAATTACAACAGTGCATTGAACGCCACCCAAAATACAATTGATCAAGCTAATGCTAATGCTCAAGCACAGCAACAACAGCAGCAGCAAGAGTTTGATCAAGCATTGCAAAATGCCCAAAATCAACCTCAGGCTCCTGTTACAAATCCAAGACTTGGTGCAGTGCTACGTGCTTATAAGCAACAACAGCCAGAATGGAATGCAAGAGATAATGGTCTTCTAGGACGCTTTGGAGTGTCTCGTGAAAAGATTGCAGGACGAGGGGGTTGGGACAGACAAGCTCTAGGACGAGACATTTCAGCAAGGCAGTTCCTCAATAATCGTGACCTTCAAAAACAAATTGCAAGAACCGTAATGAATAGAATGCTAAACAATAATCAAGATGTTACAGGTGCGGTTTCTAAGTGGTACACAGGAAGTCCTACGGGATGGGATGAACGAAACGCACAAGGTCTATATTCGCCATACCGTAGCAATGTTATTCAAATTCTTCAAGCATTGGGTTTGTGGAATCCACAGCCTTCTGGCTCAACTAGCACTCCCATTTAAGGATTGTTGTGGCATCTAGTCAAAATGGATACCCTGTAATTTTTCGCTCCTCAGAAGTTGCGAAATGGTTCATTCCTGTCACATCAGGGAATCAAAAGTATCTTCCTCTACGGCCTGGGCATACAGGGTTCATTTTAGCTCATTTTGCATTGTACTTCCATGAAGAAGTTGAACGTCTCAACGTACAAAGAGTTTGGGACGATTGGGGTTGGGCAGTACGTTCGATTACAGGTCCCTCCAGAATTTATTCTAATCATGCGTCTGGTACAGCCCAAGACTTAAATGCAACTGAGCATCCTTACGGACGGAGAGGAACATTTTCCGACGCACAGGAAGACGCAATTCATAGCAGATTGCGCGAAGATAGGATGCGTGGTTCAATTCGTTGGGGTGGAGACTACAGCGGTACTAAGGATGAGATGCATTTCGAAATTGCTCAGGGCTATACTACTATTACTGCTGTAGCCCGTGATTTGAGACAGTCTCCTAGAGGAAAAAGAATAATCCAAGCAAACAAACATTACTTAAAATACTTCTAGACTGTTGACAACAAAGCCCCCTCTCTAGTATGCTAGGTGCACTAGAGAGGGGGCGCTTATGTTTAAGGTGTTAAAGTATCCTGCATTTTATGAGCAGGCTAAGTGCGCCAATGATACTAGACTATTTAATTTCATGCAAGAGACTCGTATAGATCCCTTCTTCGATCTTCCTAATAAAGCTACGAAGGAATTTCTAGCATATTACTGCTCGACTTGTCCTGTTCGATCTGATTGTCGTCTGTATGCTTTGAGGACGAATCAATTGGGGGGATGGGGAGGGGAGACGTATTGGAAGAGAATACGAGAGGATCAAGCTCAGAAAAAACAGTTCGAAGAGTTGCAAGAGCAGATGCAGGCACTATCGCTGGGTGTGAAAAGTACCCATAGCGTTTCTTAAGATCATGACTTCTAGAGAAGACAACCCCGATTTTGGCCAATGCTTCTTCTTGGCAATTAAGGCTACAGTGGGTCACCCCGTCATATGACCAAGCATATGCAAACTCTTCACCGCAGTTCTTACATACTTTGATGCGCCATTCTCGGTACCGCTTATCAAAGTCTTCTGGCTTCTCGCCTTTTTCTATGTATGGTCGAATGCGCGCTTCGTAGAAATTTATGATTGATTGTGTTTCGTATGCTAAATCTTCTTCAGAGTATAAACCTGCTGTAGCCTGAGCCTTTAGTTCTTCAAAGTTACTATGATTGAGAGCGGAGAACTGGTGGAGAATTTCCTCCATCCTCTGCTGTTCTTTCCTGTTCAAAGTAACCCTTCTCCTGTTTTAACGGTGGCGATGCGCCGTCCGTTGGAGTAATTTGGAAAAAAGGGGCTCGTGGGTTAGGTACGTGGTAAATCGTTTCTCCTTTTCTATTAACAATGTGATGCTGACAATCGCAACCTTTGCAGAAGCCGTGGAGAGTTCTTGCTACTCGGATGAAATCACGAGCAACAAAGTCATTCTCTCCTGTTACTTCTACCTCGTCCACACTATTAAGCTGAGTTACCAAATCAGCCCCTATAGCACAATGTTTGCAGATCACTTTAGAATCCTATTCTTACGTAGGTAATAGGTTCCATGAGCTAAAGCACTAATTTGGTCAGGAACGTGCTTATCTTTGTACTGTGTCCACACTCCGAGAAACTTTAACCCTTGGGTCAGGCAAGGACTAGGTTCTTGCATCACCATTTCAACTTTCTTTTTCCGGCCAATTCTCTTAATAGCTCCTATATGTTGACTAGTAGGCATATCAGACCAAGAATTAACAAACCCACCACGATTTCTGTACTGTTCAATGACGTAAACCTTTGCATCCTGTTCTTCTAGCCAATCAAGAAACTTATCCTCGTCATTAAACAT
>AR_comb_assmDRAFT_10318092_pt1 | contig 11374 bp, 12 predicted proteins | sample ArasoioldDNA_FD_10543 | JGI IMG/M metagenome (IMG submission 10543) | reverse complement strand
TTGATCTGCCACCTCGATCAACTGTCGGCCAGCACTTTGACGCCATAGGGTTCCAACCTCACAGAACTGGAAACTGATTTGCTAGAGAGCAGATCTCTGTACGTGTTCTTCAAAGGAACATCCACCGCTTTGGAGGTGTGGTTGAGCAGATAGGTCCAACGTTGTGATCTGTCGTGCCGGACCGTCATCTCGACTCCGGACGGAACAGAAACGGATTGTCGAATTCCGTTCGCCGCCAGCAGTGTCACGAGCACACGCCCGAGTGTCGCAGGCTCGAGGTGTGACCCGATATAAATGGCTTTCCCCTTACCGAGAGAATGCGAAGTGATCGCGGCTTTTCCCGCGTGATCGACGGTATAGGTGGCCAGCACCTCGGTCCCATTTCCCGGATTCAGTATGTCGGCCCATAGACTGCATTCAGCATTGGGTCCAGCCAGCACGCCCGCAAATTGCACGCCCTGTTTCGCTGAATAGAGCGGTTGATAGTCGATCACCTCGACTCCCATCACTTCGCTCAACAGCCCGGGTAAAGCGGTTTCGACGATGCGACTGGCCTCGTCCTTTACTCCCACGCGAATGCCCGTGATGAATACGCCGCCGGCTTCCACGAAAGCGCGAATGCGTCTCGCCTGCTCCGGCGCAACGATATACATCAGTGGCGCGCAAAGAACCTTGTAGGCGGACAAGTCCTGCTTGCCGTCCACAACATCAATACCTGCGTGAGACGCAGCCATGCAGCCGTACCACGTCATGATTTCCGAGACGTATTTGAGCTTCGGCTGGCCGGGCTGAATGGCAAGCGCCCAGTCGGAGTTGTAGTCGTATAGCAGAGCAAGTTCAGATGTATACGACGCGTTGAGGGCCTTCTCGCCCAGGCTCTTCAGTTCACGAATGGTCTGTTGAATTTCGTCAAACCCGGGACTCTTTGTACGATCGTGGTTGAGCATCCCGTGCCAATATTCCTCCGCGCCTGAGCGAGCCGAATCCCAGCGAAAATAGTTGATTCCCATCGCTCCGTGCGCGATTGCCTGATACGACCACAGCCGTAACTGTCCAGGCTCCGGTTGAGCCGAAAACGTAGGCTGGCCAGCTTTGCCCGATTGCTCTTCCATGATCAGAAATGGTTTCCCATCTTTCACGCTGCGCATGAAGTCGTGGGCGAACGACACCATGGCGCCGGACGCTTCCGGGGTGATGCTGAAGTTGGGGTCGCCGGATGCAAAGACCTCAAACACGCCCGGATAGTTATCCGATGCCACGAAGTCCAGGTCCCGATAGAGATCGCGCATGTCGACGGTGTCAATGAATCCACCCACATTGTTTGTAGTGACGAAATGGGATGGGCAGAGTTGCCGCAACAGTTTCAGTTGCTCCTTCATAAAGGAGACGTTGGCCGCGCTTTGATAGCGATCGTAGTCAAGGGCGAAGCCCGGATTCGGCGGCGCTCCGGAGGGCAGGGGCACGGGCACCTGCGAAAAATCGGTGTATACGTTGCTCCAAAATGCCGTGCCCCATTCGCGGTTCAGCGCCTCAAGAGAGCCATACTTTGCCTTGAGCCATTGCTGAAACCCTTCACGGCAAAAACGGCAGTAGCAACGAGAGGCGCTGCCCAGCGTGAGTTCATTGTCGATCTGCCATCCCACTATTCCTGGTACAGAGCTGAAAGCTTTCGCCATCTCCGTTGCGACCGCATTCGCGAGACGCCGGTAAGTAGGGTTGGTGGGACAGGTGAATCGCCGTGTTCCCGGAGTCAGAGTCACTCCGTTTTCGTTGACCAGAAGAATCTCCGGGTATTTGGCAGATAACCATGGCGGCGGAGCGGCGGAAGGAGTGCCAAGGATAACCGCGATGCCATGCCGATGCAGGACATCGACCGCGCGCTTTAGCCATTGAAAGTCGAATGTTCCCTCTCGCGGCTCCATCAGCGACCAGGCAAACTCGGCGATGCGAACGTTCGTGATGCCGACCTCAGCCATTGCCGCGGCGTCCTGTTCCCACAGTGCTTCAGGCGTCTGATCGGGATAGTAGTCAACTCCAAAAAAGAGTGGGAGAGGCGCCCGACTCGGGGCGGGCGTCTGCGTTGTCGCCAACGCAGCATTCAACGGCTTGTTGAGGAGAACACCTATCGCACCTGCACTGGTTAGAAGTACAAACCGTCGACGATCCATCTGGATTTCCCCTCCGCTTCCGTTCGTACGCTGCATGATCCGTGCTCGATGCCTCCACAGGAGGCAATGGTATCCGCTAGAGTGTAATCCTGGAGGTCAAGCGAACTTGCAGTAAATCTGAAAGTAGCCGCCCAGTTTTGAAAGGGCAGGGCTTCACAGCCCGCGGAAAGAGTCGGTCAGGAAACGATTTTGGGTGGCGCAGCGCTTCAGCGCTGCGATAACCGTTTTGTTTTGAAACCGCGGCTTTAGTCGCTGGGGGGCGCGACCCTACGCTCGCTGAAATGCCGCGCAACTTCTGAGGCGTATCGCATTCCGACAGACTCTTTGTGCGCGGCCAGCCAATCGCTCAACCGAGTCTGCCCCGACGCCGGTCCTTCGGGCGCCAGCAGGTTGCCCATCAGTCCGCGATACTCCTCCCACGTAAGCACCACATCCCCAACCAACCACCCCGTTATGAGAGTCGCGAGATACGCCACAAAGGCCGGCACATGGACGAAGTGCACGGAGCGTCCAATCGAGCCAGCAATCAGCCTGACCAACTCCTCGAACGTGTAAGTTTCGGGGCCCACCGCATCAATCACTGCATTGGCACGCGCGTCCACAGCGTCAGCCAACAGCCGTGCCATGTCTTCCACATAAATCGGGCGAATTCCATACAAGCCATCGCCTGGTACGCCGAACACAGGAAATCGCCGAACCATCCACGCAATGTTGTTGATGAGTATGTCTTCGGCTCCGAAGATCACCGTAGGCCGCACGATCGTATATGCCAGCCCAGAGTCAATCACCGCCTGCTCCAACTCCGCTTTCCCGCGATAGTACCCCAGCGGAGAATCCGCCGACGGATTCGCGATGCTCACGTGCACGATCCGCCTTACTCCCGCATCCTTTGCGGCCCCGATCAACGTCCGCGTATTGCGCACCGCCGCTTCGAACGTGGACTCGCCGCGCGGAAACCGAACCCAATATGTGTTGATCAGCGTCGATGTGCCGAGCAACGATTTTGTGAGCTCATCGGGACGATCAAAGTTGTAAGGAAAAACCTCAACGGCCTCACCAAAGGGATTCTCCCGCCCAGGATGCCCGGTGAGAGTACGAACCCTGTAGCCACGGTCAAGCAGAAGCCTCGCAACATACTTCCCCGTGTAACTGAACGCACCGGTAATCGTGACTGTCTTGTGGCCAGCGTTTTTGTCCTGCATCACCCACCTAAGTTTTGAAAGGGCACGGCTTCAGCCGTGCCGTTACGAGCCAAAAAGACTCGCGGCTTTAGCCGCTGAGGGCCGTTCTACCCGCTCGCCGCCTCGACCAACTCCAGCGCCGTCTTCCGCAACGGCTTCATCAGCGGCAACGACGAAATCCGCAACAGATTCACCAACAAACTCAGACTCTTCTCCTTCAATCGCTGCGTCCGCGCCTGATCAGGCGAGTGGTCGTAAAGCCAGAACATGATCAGCGCCATCTGGTACAGCCATAGCAGATACGGCAACCGTGGCTTAAGATCGGACGGTATCTTCACATCGCCGCCGTCGATCGCCACCCGCATCTGTTCGATCGCCGCGTCGCGAATCAGGCGCGATTCCTCGCTGAACGGCGACAGCGGATCGGCTCCATCCGGCGCATGGCGGAACAGCGCGGCGCAGAACTTGCGATTCGGCGCCAGCAGCTTCAGCCGTTGATCGAGTACCGCCCGAATCCGCTCTTTCAGCTTCTTCTTATCCGTTAGCGCTCCGCCGACCAGTGGGGTGCTGGTCTCCTGCATCTCGCGGTAGAACGCCAGCACGATGGCGTCCTTCGAGGAGTAGTAGTAGTAGGCTCCGCCCAGAGCCACGCTGGCCTTGGCCGCAATGTCGCGCATGGTCGTCTCCTCGAATCCCTTTTCGCGAAACATTTCCATCGCGGCTTCGTAAATCTTGCGCCGCGTGTCTTCCGCCCGCGACGTGACTCTGGGCTTGATCGTTGGGTTGGTCATTGTAAGTATTCCCGAACCGTGGACATCGGTGCGTTACCCGCCGGCAAGGCGCACGGCTCAAGCTCGACCTGCCGTAACTCTCCAGCAATCGCTTCCACATCTTCCGAGCTCAACATTTTCGAAAGCCAGTGCCGGTTCTTCGATAGCGCCGCGAAAGCCTGTCGCGCCAGCGGCATCAGCACGGGATGCGTAAGCCGTGACGCCCACTCGCGGTACTCCACCATGGCATACAGAACCATGATCCACGCGCGGTCGTTCAAATAAACGGCGCCTTCATCGCTGATCACGGCGAGATCCTCTTTCGTTGCGATGCGCTCCAGTTCCGGAAACAGCCGCTTGGCCTTCTCCGATCCCTGCTCCACCAGCGCCAGCCCGATCCACGACCGTTGTACCAGGATCCAGTTCTTCAACCGGCAGCACAGTTCGCACTTCGGATCGTAGAGCACATAGAGCTTTTCCATATGCGTTCCTCCTTTCGTCCACCAGCCTTGTCATCCCGAGCGAAGTGCGTAGGCGAGCGTAAGCGAACCAACGCACGGAGTCGAGGGACCTTGTGTTTCGAGCCTCCCTATACACCGAAACCTGTCTAATCTGTTGCGAAGCCGGCACCAGAAAGCCCGTCGCTCGCCCTACCGCGGCACCGCCACCTTCAACATCGCATCCGGCGCCACCGGAGGAGTCACCGGAGGACGCGGTACCCGCGCGCTCCGCCGAATGCGCGAGAAGACATAGAGATTGAAGAAGTGCATCCCGCCGAGAATCAGCAGCACCATGCCCATCTTGTCGCTCAGCAATTCGATCGCTCCGCGCGTAGTGTTGATCACGTCGGCCGTTTTCAGCGCCAGTGACACGAATCCGATATTGATCAAATAGAACCCCACCACCAGCAGATGGTTCACGGAGTCGGCCAGTTCTCGATTGCCATGAAATGCGTCCACCAGAAAAATGGCCCCGCGCTTGTACAGGGTGCGCGCCACCCAGATCGTGAGTGTGACGCTGATCAGCAGGTACGTCAGGTACGTGACCACGATGATGTTGTTCTCTGTATTCATAATGTCCCCTCCCCAAGGGGTGTTGAACGTGTTCAAAATAACCATAAAGCCGCGTCCGGCGCCTGTCAAGGATAAAATTGAACGTGTTCAAGTACACATGTTTCCAGCTACTTGCAATCGACGGCTCGACCGTGCTCACATTTCTTCCCCCCGCCCAGGACCCGGCGACCCTCAGCTTCATTCGGGATAGCGAATGGTGGGTGCGCAAGAAGTGACATTTCCATCTCGACAACATTTGTTTGGAGCGCAGAATTCTTGCTTGGTACACTGTGCCGATCTTGGTACTAAGCCAGCTCGCGGACGGCGGCAAGAGCAAGTACGGATGCAATGACGCAGGGCCAGGGGGAGTTGATGCCCTTCGAGGCCGGCAATATCACTGGGCTTTTGCCCGGAAAGAAGGTCGGCCAATGACAACACTAACGCCCGAGACTTCCAGCATACGACTCTGGGCGGGCCGCGTCATGAGCGGTCTCGTAGCGCTATTCCTTCTGTGGGATGGAGTCATGAAGCTCCTGAAACCTGCTTTCGTGGTGAAAGCAACTTTAGGGTTGGGATATCCGGAATCCGAAATTGTAGGGATCGGCATGGTTCTGCTGGCGTGTACCTTGTTGTATTTGCTTCCTCGAACCGTCGTCCTCGGAGCAATCTTGCTGACCGGTTATCTCGGTGGCGCCATCGCGAGTCAGGTTCGCGTGCAAGCAAGTTGGTTCAATGTGGTTTTCGCCCTCGTCCTCGGCTGCCTCCTGTGGGGAGGTCTTTGGTTGCGGGACGTTCGCGTTCGAAACTTCCTGCGCAAATCATCACAGATGCAGTGACCGGCTTCCCGGAGTTCACGCCTTCGCAGGCCAGCTGATCAGCCCCCCGCGCTGGTGCGCCAGATTCCCGATGTGTCCCGCGCGTGCCGCCGCGACTCCCGCCTCCACCGGCGCATTGGGTTCCTTGCGGCTCTTGATGCAGTCGAAGAAATTCTCCATGTGCGTGATCGTTCCATCGCGGTAGCTGTGTTCGTTGAGTATGGGATTCTGATCCTTCTGCACCCCCTCGCGGTAAACTGTGAATCCACCGCGATCGATCTTCAACGTCGCATCCGTCCCGCGAAACTCCAGCCCGCCGTCGTCGATCGACGAACACATCATGCCTTCGTACACCACGTCAAACCCGGGATAGCGGAACGCCGCCTGAATGGTGTCCGGACAATCCCACTGATCGAACACATACTTGTCTCCTACCATGCAAGCCTGACGCGGCGTGTCGGCCTTCATCGCCCAATGCACCACATCGATCCAGTGGGTGAACAGGTCGGTCATCGCTCCGCCGCCAAAGTTCCAGAACCAGCGCCAGTGCGCGAATTTCTCATCGCTGAAGGCTTGTTCGGGCGCCGACCCAAGCCATAATTTCCAGTCGAGTGCCTGCTGGTCAGCCGGCTTGGACACCCAGTTCCGCTGATAGTTCTGCCACCAGTACGTCCGCACCTGCACCACGCGCCCCAGGCTTCCCGCCTGAATCAGATCGACCGCATCACGGAAATGCGTCCAGCTGCGTTGCTGCATTCCGCATTGCAGGATCTGCTTGCTCGATCGGACTGCCTTCGTCAGTGTGGCGCCTTCCTCAATCGTGTGCGTCACCGGCTTTTCGAGGAATACGTCTTTGCCCGCCTTCAGCGCGTCCACCGCCATCGGCACATGCCAGTGATCCGGAGACGCAATGAGCACCGCATCGATGTTCTTGTCGAGAACTTCCCGGTAGTCGAGATGCGTTGTAGCCAGCCCGTTCGACCGTTCTTTGACCGCATCGCGATTCGGCCCGTACACGTCGCTGACCGCCACAATTTCGTAAGAGCCGGCCTTGTCGCCGGAGTCGAGCAGCCCTTTCATGCGATGTCCGGCCCCGATAACTCCAACCCGAAGTTTCTCGTTGGCGCCAAACACACGGGTCGAAGCGAGAGCGGTCATTCCGCTGGCAATCATGAAGCTGCGGCGAGTAATCATGGGATGAACCTCCTGGAATGCGGATGAATGGTATCAAGTTTTGTTGTGTTGTGTAGGGGCGGACGCCTTCGCCCGCGCCGCGACCCTGAGCGAAGTCGAAGGGGAGCGTGCCACCCGCGGAAGGGCGGTGGAAGAGCGGCGCTTTAGCGCCGCGTCAGGGCCAAGAGAGATTCGGGCTTTAGCCCCCGGGGAACAGACGCGGCGATCACAACGGGATTCACGCGGCCAGCTAAAATCCACGCTCCGCCAGCCGGCGCAATCCCCTGCGAGTTGACACTATTTCGGTGTATCCTCTGGAACATTATGCACACTCCAACTCTGATGTTCCTCGCCATTACTTATGCCGTGACGTTCGCCACCGCGATTCAAGCACAACAGCCCCAAGGCAAGCCGGAAGACACCGAAGTCTGGCAGCCCGAACCAAAGGTCGTGACACCGGCCGCAGAGCCCGGCAAGCCCCCGTCAGACGCCATCGTCCTCTTCGACGGAAAGAATCTCGACGAGTGGGTATCAGCCAACGATCGCTCGCAACCAGCGAAATGGACCATCACCGACGGCACCCTCGTTGTAAGCAAGACCGCAGGCAATATCGAGACCAAGCGCACTTTCCACAACTACCAGTACCACATGGAGTGGAGGGTGCCTGAGAGCATCACCGGCTCCGGCCAGGCAAGAGGGAACAGCGGCCTATTCCTGGCTTCCACCGGCCCCGGAGACGCCGGCTACGAACTGCAGGTCCTCGACTCCTACAACAACAAAACCTACGTCAACGGCATGGCTGCGAGCGTCTACAAGCAGAGCATCCCGCTCGCCAACCCCACCCGCAAGCCCGGAGAATGGCAAGTCTATGATGTCGTCTGGATCGCACCCACGTTCAACGCGGACGGCACAGTCAAAACACCGGCATACGTGACCGCATTCTTCAACGGAGTGCTGGTCGAAAATCACTTCGAACTGAAAGGCGAGACCCGTTACATCGGCCAGCCTTTCTATAAGAGATTCGACGGCGCGCCCATCAAGCTGCAAGCTCACGGCGACAAAAGCGAGCCGCTCAGCTTCCGGAATATCTGGGTGAGGGAACTGCCGTAGTTCGGTCTTAGAATGCTCGGCTTCCAATGTCCCGTAGGGATATCCGAAAATAGCCCGGCGTTTTCAACGCCGGGAAAGCGTCCGCACCTGGGACCCGCGTCGGGACGCCTGAAGCCGCCACCGCGATGTTTTGCAACTCGGACAGGTCGAATCTCCAGGCGCACCCGAATCGACCGAATGCACGACTTGGACGCTCTAGGCCCCCTTCGATAAAATGAGAAGTTCTGTGGATCTCCTATGTCCTTAACCAAACAGCAAGCGCTCCAGATGTTCGAGTCCGATGATCTGATCGGCATAGGTATGGAAGCCGACACGGTACGCCGCCGCCTTCATCCCGAGGGCGTGGTCACCTACATCATCGATCGCAACATCAACTACACGAACTTTTGCACCGAGTACTGCACCTTCTGCGCCTTCTATCGCCCGCTGAAGGGACCCGCCGCGAAGGAAGGCTACATCCTCGACTTCGATACCATCTACGACAAGATTCGCGAGACCGTGGAACTCGGCGGCACCGGCGTGCTTATGCAGGGCGGCCTGCATCCTGATCTCAAGATCGATTGGCACGAGAAGATGCTGCGTGGCATCAAGCAGCGTTTTCCGAAAGTGCATCTCCATTGCTATTCGGCGTCAGAGATCATCGCGATCGCCGAATACAGCGGGCTGAGTATCCGCGACACGATTCTTCGTCTGCGCGATGCCGGCCTCGACTCCATCCCCGGTGGCGGCGCCGAAATTCTCGATGACGAAGTCCGCTACAAGATCGCCCGCCTCAAGTGCCTGACCGAGGACTGGATCAACGTCCACCGCACCGCCCACCAGATCGGCATGCGCACCACGGCGACCATGATGTTCGGCGTGGGAGAAAATTACGACCACCGCATCAACCACTTTCAGAGACTCTATGAACTGCAGGAAGAAACCGGCGGTTTCACCGCCTTCATCCCGTGGAGCTTCCAGCCCCAGAACACTGCGCTAGGCGGTCGTCACTGGGATGAAGCCACCGCGGTCGAATATCTGAAGGTGCTCGCGATTTCGCGCCAGTATCTCTCGAATTTTCTCAACGTGCAATCCAGTTGGGTGACGCAAGGTTTGAAAGTCTGCCAGATGGGCCTGCGCTTCGGCGGCAACGACGTAGGCTCGGTGATGCTCGAAGAAAATGTAGTCCGCGCAGCCGGCGTAACCAACTGCACAACCGAAGAAGAATTGCGGAGAATCATCCGCGACGCGGGATTCCGTCCCGCACAACGGGACACGCTGTACCGGCAGTATTTTCTAAACTAGCCAATGCAGTGCGAGCCAGTTTCGTGGAAGAGCTGTGGTGGAAGAGCTGCGCTTTAGCGCCGCGTCAGGAGCCAAGAGAGATTCGGGCTTTAGCCCGAGGTTCTTCAAATGCCCTACCCAATCAAAACCTGCGTAGTTTGCGGTGAAGAATTCGAACTCAAACCCGGCAAGCCCGGTTTCGCCAACCGCTGCCCCTCGTGCAGTGAAGAACCCTCCGCCGATGCCAACGCAAAAGCCGACGGATGGAAGGCTGACAAAGGCGCCAACGCCGCCCGCCGCGAAGCCATGAAAAACCTCCTCTATCGCAAAGACAGCTGACAGCCTGTCCTCTGTGCTCCTCCGTGTCCTCTGTGGTGAATAAGAAGTGATTGGATCGCATAGGTTCTGAGCAATGAGCAATGCGCAACCGGCTTCGGTTGTTGCTCATAGCTCACGGTTCGTAGCTCGCATCTACAAGACAAAGTTTTGACATCGTTATTACATCTCTGATCAATCCAATCTCATTTCGCCGAATCGAATCCACTACGCGCTAAAACAATTTTTATCCGGATTGAGTCCGTACATTCGGAGGACCCAAGTGTGTCTAGTCATCAAGCCGGTGCGAAGCGGGCGCGTCACGAGTCATCGTGAACCCACTTAAGAAAGAGGAAAGTTATGCAGAATCTCAAGAAGTCCGCGTTGTTCGTGTTGATGGCTGTATTTGTTGCGTCACTCGCAATCGTGCCGGCACATGCTCAAGGCATTGAGGCAACGGTCCCGTTCGATTTCACAATGGGGAAAACCACGTTGAAGGCTGACAATTATCGGATCCAGATGCAGGGTTCGTTCGTTGCAATCGAGGGCGTGCATGGAGGAACCAGCTATGCGCTGCTTATTCCAGGCGCCGATGCCGCCAGCCGCAATGGCCAGCCCTATCTCGTCTTCTCCCGCTACGGAACGGAATCGTTCCTCAGCAAGATTGTGTTCTCGAACGACAATATCTACAAGGTGCCACGCAGTGCCAGGGAAAAAGAGATGATGGCCCACGTGACCTCGGGTGAAGAGGTCGCCGTGCTGATCCAACCAGCGCGGTAAGCGTCTTTTTATACGCGCGTGCGGGTAGCCAGCCTAGCGAGAGCAATTGAAGAGCTCGCGGTGCTGGCGCCCGAGCGCGTGACCGCGATCGGCCGCGAGTTGTCCACTGTTCGCGTCCGGAAGATTTTCCAGCTCTTCCAGCCCGACCAGTCCCTGCCCGCGAGTCCGACGCTGCCGCAGGACATGCGACGCGCCCACGTTGTGCGCCACGCGACAAACCCAAGTCCGAAGCGAGCATCGCCCGGCGGGTGGCCCACTCAAGGCTTCTTTTGCCTTGAGTGGGTCAGTCCGAGACCTTACGCTGAGCTGATGCCCTGGGGCCTTACGCGTTATCACCACACCGGGCAAAGCCATTTCGTAACCTTCTTTTGTTGCCACCGCCTTTTGCTGTTACGTCCGACGCGAGCCGACGAGTCTTTGAGAGCGCGCTCGAGCGCGTGAGTTGCAGCTTCCGCCTCCGCGTCTGTGGAGCAGCTTTCTCCATCGCGCAACGGGCGGCCAGCGACGAGTTGAAATCGAGTCCGAATGGACCGCACGCCAGCGCGAGCGAGCAGCGGGAAGACTCTCGTCCAGCTGTCGAAGAGCCCCACTCAAGCCAAAATCAGGCTTGAGTGGGCCACCCGTCCCGTCCATTTTTTTTAGCCTCCCTACGTGGTACTTTTAGCGCCCGGAGGTCCGCATGCTTTGGTTCTACGAATCTTTCTTTCCCGTGGTCTGGATCGTTTTTGTTCTCTACTGGCAGATCAA
>AR_comb_assmDRAFT_10021462_pt1 | contig 11374 bp, 12 predicted proteins | sample ArasoioldDNA_FD_10543 | JGI IMG/M metagenome (IMG submission 10543) | reverse complement strand
GCGTTTGTGTCTCGCGGCAGATCGTCGGCCTGATCCAGCCGATCCACCCGTCTTGGCAAGCAAAGCCCGCTCCACGGGTGAGCGGGCGCCGATGAGCGGCCGAACTCCGGTCGGACGGGCTCTGAGGCCCGCAACGCGATCCGTCCCCACGAGTGACGCGAAATTCCGGTTCCGAGTCGGTGTCAAGAGCGTCTGGGGGTGAACGATGTACCTCGGATGGACTCAGGTCGCATTCGAGTCCGATCTGACAGACGACGTGGTGCCAGTCGACTGCGGCCGCCGCGCGCTGATCGCGGTGCGCACTGGTTCCACGTTCGTCGTATACGACGGACGGTGCCCCCATCGCGGTGCGCACCTCGGACATGGAGGCCAGATCAATGGCTCGTCTGTGGTATGCCCCTTCCACGGCCACCGCATCCAGCTCGGCACATCGGCACGCGGACCATTTTACGTTCACTCTTACGAAACCCTGCGCGCGGCTGGCGGATTGTTCGTTCTGTTTTCGCCGTCCGTCGACACCGGGCTCGCCGAACGCTTGCTCGGCCTGACCCAGAGCCATCACGTGCGGCCCGCCTTCGAGCGGCAGCTGTCGGTGCCACCGGAATACGTCATCGAGAACGTCTTCGATGCTGATCATTTCGTCACCGTGCATGCGCTCAAGAGCCGCCCCGCCCTGGAATTCTCACCGCGATCAAATGGTTCCGTGGGAATCGAGGGAGTATTCGATGCGATGGACCCGAACATCGAGATGGTCGACACGACTCCTTATTGGCGACCGCAGCTGCGATTCTCGGCGGAAGTTTTCAGTCCCACCTTGGTCGTGTCGGAATTGGGCGGGGCCGACTCCCCGAACGTCGTCATCACCGCAGCAACACCCACCGCCGACGGCGGTTGTACAGCGCGGGTGACGGTAGCGTTCCCGCGCGAGCGCAGGCAGGGTCCACCGACAGTCAACGAACTGTCATGGCTTGTCAGCGGGAGCCAGACCGCGTTCGACCAGGATGCGATCGTCTGGGAGCATCTAGACACGTCCATAACGCCCCACTACGTCGCGGGCGACACGTTCGTACGGCAGTACCGCGAGTTTTGCGAACGATTCCGGGAGTCTGCCCGGTGAAGGTGAGATGACGTTGAACTGGGACGGTATGTCGGTCATCGAGGTCGGTGACGGCCCCGGCGTGCTGTGGCTACATGGATACACCATGTGTTCCGATGTGTGGCAACCCGTCTGGGAAAAGCTGCCAGGTTGGCGGCACATCGGCCTCGACCTCCCATGGCATGGAGCTTCCCGCGGGCTCCGGGACGGAGAAACCCTCGCGATGCTAGCGGATTCCGTTCTGGCATATGTTGCCTCGGCATCCGTCGCGCATGTGGTCGCCCTCTCGTTCGGCACCATACTTGCCATCGAGATGGCGGCTCGGCACCCCGATGCTTGCGATTCCTGGACGTTGGCCGCGCCGTCGCTCGCGGGCATGCCACACGAACCGGCTGTCACGCGGCGTTACCTTGATCTCTACATAATGTATCGCACGTACGGCGCCGGACCACACATGACGCAGCTGTGGATGGCGAGTCCCCCGGCGATCTTCGCGGCCATCAACGACCGGCCGGACGCACGCGAGCGGATGCGTCACGTCATCGACAAGCACCAGTGGCATGAACTAGCTTCGGATGGCATGCGCCAACTCGTCACTCGGACACAAGTGCCGGGCGACCTAGGAGCCGTGCGGGCACCGATTTCCGTCATAGTCGGCGACGAAGATCTCTTGACCCACAAGGCATGCGCCCGCTCACTCGCCTCGTCGAATCCCAACGTTTCGATGGTGGTCATGCAGGGCTGCGGTCACCTGCCCCTGCTCGAAGAGCCGGATTCGGCCGCATCCCTCATCGCGACACACTTGACGGCGAGCGTCATGCGTTGACCCAACGGACCAATCGGTTCAGCACCTGCATACCGTCGTGAGGTCGACCGGCGTAGACACGCTCCGCTTCCCCGAGCGGCAGCACGTTATCTGCTCCGTATCCGGCCAATACCTCGCGAAGCCGCCTCAAGGACGACGCGGGAGCCACTCCGACGTGCGAAACATCGCGGTCGACATGAACGGCTATCGCGGACTCGAGGTCGTCTGCAGCCCGCACCAGAACAACACGTCCGCCGGGATGCCTGCTGAGGTCGAAATCACGGTTGATCCGAGCAACGGCGGACCCACCGGGCCACGAACCGTTGAGGTGCCAGTCCGCGGACGCAAGAAGGCCGCGGCGCAGACCCACCAGCCTGCCCTGCACGCTGTCCGGTACACGATGAGGATAGTTCTTGTCCCATTTGTCGAGCACGTCGGCGAGCGCGCAGGCGTACGCATCGGCATCTGCGTCCGTCCCCTCGACCACATGGAGCAGAGACGACATGCAGGCTTGCTGATTGGCGACGACGGAGTCGGCGGCGGCCAGCCTGACAACTGCCTGCAGATCGTGCTTCACCGCCGCTCGCCCAACGAAGCTGATTCCGTACCGGGGTCGCATGACGATCGTGTCCGCGGCACCGCCTCGGTGTGCGAGCGCCTGGACGGCGTTGCGCCCTCCCCAGATGACCCGCCGATCGAACGCACCGTCAGCCAGCAAGGAAGCTTCTATCGCTGTATCGCCGCCGCGCCAGTAGGCAAGCGTCGTATGCCTGGCCAACGGATGGGCGAGATCGACCTCGGCGAGTGCTGTTCCGAGCGCGGCGATCAGCGGAACGCTGTCCGCTGCAGGCTTCAGCACACACGCGCCTTTGGTTGCCCACGCCCAGAGCAAAGAAATCACTGGCACGATCGGCATGTTGCCCGCGGTGACGTGCAGCTGTGTGGTGGGCACCCCGCGCATCATCGGCGGCCCGGTCGACGGTTTCGTCGGCCGCAGTTCCGGTGTTTGAGCAGCGATGCGTGTGCTGATGCCTTGCTCAGCGGGGGCGGCCACGGCAATCCAGCCATCCATCCTGCGTGCGCCTAGATCACCGAGTTCGTTCACCACCATCGTCCTCAGCGCCTCACCGTCGAACATTCGAGGCAGCCCGCGGACGAACGCGCGGTGCATCCATTCATCGTCGACCGATGTCGCGGAGAGCACATGCCCGGTGTCGCAGAGGCCGATCGCGTGGGCCGCCAGGCTTTCTCCGATGGCGTCGACGAACTCGCAGACGGCGTCCAACGGCATGCGCATGAGCTCCATGATCGCAGCGGCGGGATCGGGTTCGACCAGTTCCCGCGGGTCGGGTGCGGGCACGATGAGGACGCGCATCTCGCCGGTGGGCTCGAGTGCCTGCCGGTCGATGACGGGTTGCGCTACCAGATAGGCGCCGTCGGTGGTCGGGCCGAAGACCGACGGTGCACGGTGGGCGACCGCCTCCACGATCTCGCGTACACGTGGCCACGTGGGCATGTGAAATCGACCGCGTATGACCGCAGGCAGCCGAACCGCTTCGACCCCGGCGAGCCTTCGGACATCGATGTGATCGAGTCGGAATCCGCGGGCGTTCATCGGTAATCGGGTTCGCCGACGCCAAGGGCACCGCATCCTCGTGGGAGTGCGTTCTCGAGACGGGTTATCGGCGCGAGCAGGGTTTGGCCCGCCAACCCACAGGCGCATGGATCCGCGCGGAGGATCACATGGTCTGAGGTCGCCAAGCTCGGATACGAGCGCGCGAAGGGGTCGAACACGGCCAGCCGACCGGCATTCGCATCTTTGCCCATAGGCCGCAAGAGGTCGTCCACCAGTACTGCCTCGACGACGGGTGGTACGTGGTAGCGATGATTCGCGCACGAGACGAAGACCGTATTCAGCTCAGCGGTCGAGTACGCGTCGACACACCTGCGACGATCGATGCCCAGCAGTGTGGACGCGGCATCGAGGAGCGTATCGAGATCCTGCGCCAGGCCGTCTTTCCATCCGCCCCCGGTCACCACACAGCTCTCGGCAGGCAGTTCGACCGGCCTGGACGCCCGGGCCAGCTCATTGACGAGCGATGACAGTCCGGAAGGCGGCCCGAAGATGATCACCCGCTGCCGTCGGGCAGCCGCGTCGCACAGGAACTCGTACACACCTGAGGTGCGGAGGTGGTGAACGCGACAGGCATTCGACGCGAGTCCGGCGGCGCCCGCCTGGAGCCCGGAATCCATCCCCGCGGCGGTCAGCAACACGCAATCGTATTCACCCGCGCGTATCGACCACGGGAACCGGACCCCTGAACTGCTGCGTAGCGCGGCCAACGTGGATTCATCGCGCGGGACCAGAGACGGCTGCCCGGTGGACGTACCACTGGACAGGGTGACGAACACTCCGTGCTGCGCAAGTTCTGACCGCCACGACGACAGGTCGGACGCGCGATGGGAGATTTTCGGCAACCGTACAGTAGACACGGTCTCGAGCCAGGCGCTCAACGACGCAAAGTCACCGTCGAGCCATTCCGGATCATAGCTCTTGAACCAGTCGTCGGAGAGCACCAAACGATTGCGGGCGAGATCGCACGGATCTCGATCTGTGATGTCTCCCTCGCGCGCCAACTGTGCGTAGATCGGGATCTCTCGCACATGATGCCGGTGGTTCGAAGTCAGAACTCTGCGCCGCACCTGCGCAACCGCGTCGAAGTCAAGTGGTATGCCATGGGACCATTTGCGGGCGAAGACGAGCAGCTGCCGCAGCAGCGGCAGTACGTCGATCTCGGCGTCGGCCATCCTGCGGACCTTCACCTTGGATTCGCGTACAGTTGCTCGGCGCGGTTGAACAGGATCCAGCTCGTGGCGATGTATTTGTCTTCGCCTTTCGGCATATTGCCGCGGTGGGTGTGGGTGAACGCGGTTGGCGCGATCAGCAGCGAACCGGTCTTCGGCGCGATACGCCGGTTCTGGTAGAGAAACTCCGTCTCACCTCCTCGGAAACCTTCATTCAAATAGATCGTCCACAGCACGACGCGATGCAGCGTTTCGCCGTTGTCGGCTTTCGGATACAGCTCGCAGTGCCAGTACGGATAACCGCCCTGGTCGGCGGTGTACTTCTGCAGATTGATGCTGCCGGGCCTGAACACGCGAAAGACCAGCTGGTCGAGCACGCCGTCGACGAGCGTCGCGACGTGTTCGGCGTCGAGCATGACGAGCTCGCCGGTCGCCGGGTCGGGCATCTGCAACTGCAGCGGCGCCAGCACCGCGTGCGCGTACTTCCGCACGTAGTGCTTGAGCCCCGTGAGCGCGGCGATGTTCAGCGCTCGTTCGGCGTCGGCCCATTCCCGCCGACCGCTGATGCGGATGTCCCAACTGTCCTTCAGTCTGAGATCGACACCGCTGCCGGTGCTGCCGCGCGCCGCCTGGCCGCTCGCTTCGAAGCGCTGCAGCAGCGCGCGGCATACGTCGCTGTCGAGCGCGCCGTCGAGGACCTCGATGAAATCCGGATCAGCCATCGGAGTCCACCTCCAGGTGAGAGCAGGTCGAGATTTGCGCCGCCCTTTCGATCCGAGGAACACCGGCACGCGCTGAGGTGGCGAGTCCAGCGAAAGACGCCTGGCCTAGCGGAGCCCGACCGCTTTCGCTGGCAACGCCAACAGAGAGAGCCAGCTAAGGGAAGCACTTCCTGACGATTTGGTTTCCCAGCACACTCACCGAGACGCAAACGCCTGTGGGAAACCCCCACCAGGTGCGGATGTCCAAACAGGCCGAGGCGGCAGTGCCATCGGGAATACCGAGAGGGATCGGAAGACAAATGCTGCCGAACCCCAACGGGAGGCTCAAGCACACCTTGCCCGCGTTCACCGTGACCTCAATGCACGCGGCTTGGATGCTCACCTCGGAGACTTGTGCTGTGGTGAGGTCCAAGGTGCTTACGTCCTCCGTGGCCACCTGAACCTGCTCTGCCGTGGCTGCTTGGGCTGCCGCTAGAGCGTTCTGGACCGCTTCTTGAGGGAACTCATGGTAATATGGAGTTTTTGGCATTGCGATTACTCCTGACTCTTCGCGAATCGGTCGACGCGTGTCATCGTCGCGTTTGTCGGCACGTTCGGCGTCCTCCGGTGGACGTCGTCTCAATACAACAGGGCGGCATGTCATCGGAGCGTTATCGCCGCGTTACCGGGACTTGAGCGCCCCGGAATTGCCGAGTGGTGCGATGGTCGCCGCATCCACGGACGGATCACCAAGGCAGCCCACGCACGCCGCCGGCAGACTGAATCCCCCCGGGTTTCGTAGAGGCTCGATTGGAAGGACGATCGAGTCATGGCGAGGAAGTCTCCGTACCCGGCTGAGATGCGGGCGCGGGCAGTGCGGATGGTCGGTGAGGTCCGGCCGGACTATGACAGCGAGTTCGCAGCGATCGAGGCGGTGGCGGCCCGGCTGGGCATCGGGTCGGCGGAGACGCTGCGCAGGTGGGTGCGCCGGGCGGAGGTCGATGCCGGTACGCGGCCGGGGATCACCACTGAGGAGAACGAGCGGATCAAGGAGCTGAAGCGGGAGAATGCGGAGCTGCGGCGGGCGAATGAGATCCTGAAGGCGGCGTCGGCTTTTTTCGCGGCCGGGCTCGACCGGCCACTGGGGCGCTCGTGAGGTTCATCAGCGAGCATGAGGACACCTTCGGGGTCGAGCCGGTCTGCCGGGTGCTCAGCGAGCACGGCTGGAAGATCGCCCCGGGGACCTGCTATGCGGCCAGGAAGCGCCCGCCGTCGGCGCGCAGCGTGCGGGACGCGCAGATCCTCGCCGCGATCCTGCGGCTGCGCCAGGCGGGCTATGAGGAGGTATACGGGGCCCGGAAGACGTGGCTGGCGCTGAACCGGGCCGGCATCCGGGTCGCGCGGTGCACGGTGGAGCGGCTGATGCGCGAGCACGGCCTGCGCGGGGTGCGGTGGGGCAAGGCGGTGCGCACGACCGTGCAGGGCACGGGCAGCGGGCACGAGCGGGCCGCGGACCTGCTCAAGCGGGCTTCACCGCCGATGCCCCGAACCGCCGCTGGGTTGCCGACTTCACCCATGTCGCGACGCTGGCCGGGACGGTGTACGTCGCGTTCGTGGTGGACATCTTCTCCCGCGCGGTGGTGGGCTGGGCGGCGGCCCGGCACAAGCGGGCCCGGCTGGTGCTCGACGCGCTGGACATGGCGCTGTGGCACCGGGGCCACGGCGGGCACCCGGTCAGCGCGGGCCTGATCAACCATTCTGATGCCGGGCCCCAGTACACCAGCATTGCGTTCACCGCGCACCTGATGGCCGAGGGCATCCTGGCCTCCATCGGGACCGCCGGGGACGCGCTAGACAACGCGCTGATGGAGTCGGCGATCGGGCTGTACAAGGCCGAACTGATCAACCGCCGGGGGCCGTGGCGCGCCCTGGCGCACGTGGAGACGGCCACCGCCGGCTACCTGCACTGGTTCAGCACCCAGCGGATCCACGGCGCGATCGGCGACATCCCGCCGGCCGGGCACGAGGCCGCCTGGTACGCCGCGGCCGGGAATGAGAAGAAGAACGATGAGGAGGCGGCATGAGCCGCCGCTTTCTTCCTGGATGCTGCCGCGCGGTGGCCCGGCGGGCGCCGCGAGGGTACCGGTCCGGGCAGCAGAGCCGGCAGGCCCAAGGGCCTGCCCGGAAACGCCGCGGCACAGGCACAGGCGAAGGAGGCAACGAACAATACAAGGCACACAGAACAAGGAGGGCACGCCAGTGAACTCCTGTTCGATAACGTCAAACAAGCGAAAATTACAAGATCATCTTGTGGCTAGCCTCAGGATGAAGCCTCAACCAAAGTCGGGGTGGTCCACGTCGACGCCGTCTGGTCGCGTGCGGGCACGGGGTCGGCGATCGCGTCGAACCACATCCACCGCCGTCCGAAGACACCACACACCACGTGTCACTTCGGCCAGAAGTAGAGCGTCAGTGAGGGGCTAGTATTACCGCCTATGGCAACAAGGCCGAGGTGAACGGCGAGACCGTGATTGCGAGTGACCGAACGGACCAGTTGGAGCGGTGTTTTCAGGTCGATCTCCACGATCGCCGAGAGGAATCCCAACACGAGTCCGAGCCCGGTCGGGCTGGCCCATCCCCACGGCCTCGTGAAAAAGAAAATTCTTTGGTGACGGCCCGCCCCGTCGATGGACTGCTGCAAGAACGTTGCGGTTCCGCGCACCTGACCTGGCACCGAGCTGGCGAAGTGGTCATACACGGCCGCGGCGTGCGGTAGTTGCTCTTCGATCTCCGAGCGGTCGGCCATCGGCCGCCGCGGATCGATGGGCAGCCAGTGGTAGGTCTTCCACCGCGTCAACCCACTTGCCGAGAAGTCATATCCAACGACCTCCGCGCGGCGGGGCAGGGTCGTCGGATGTGGTAGCCGCTGCACCAATTCATCAGTTTCAAGCCAGCCCGCCGGAAAATAGAGGGAACCACGCCGCCGCCCGCCCGATGCCAGCCCGACGCCGTGCATCACCGTGGGGAGGGTGTGTGGGGCGCAGCCGTCGAGATGCGTTCCGAAGAGTCGACGGAGAGGTCCTTCTGGTTGCCCACTCGCGAGCTGCGCTGCGGCGATGTATGTTTCGACGTTGCCGGTGATGTCCAGGGAATGGTCGGCCGCGTCTACGACGTAGCGAACGGAAACGTCTCCGCGACCGTCGATCTTGATCGATATTTCGACCGGCGCACCTGTTTCGGTCAGGGCGGAACGATGCGCAAGGAGGTCCGATCTGTACCTGTTCCACGAGGGCGAGACCAGCGTTCGAAACTGCGCAGACGCATCGGACGGGCCGTCTACGCCGAAGCCCGCACACAGGTCGTGGAATGTCGCGACGACGTCATTCACGTGTGCGGTCATCGGGCACGGTCTCTATGCTGTGTTCCATGGACACGGCGGACGTGGCGGTCATCGGGGCCGGCGCATCCGGGCTCGCTTGCGCCCAGGCCCTTTCGCGCGCAGGCTTGCGCGTCGCCGTTCTCGAAGCACGCAACCGCGTCGGTGGACGTGTTCGTACCGTGCGAATGCCTACCGGCGAAGTCATCGAGCTCGGCGCGCAAGTCATCCACGCGACACACGACCAGCTCCTGCTTGAGCTCATCTCGAAGGCAGGGATCCGTACCGCACCCTACCGATTCGACTCCGACATGTATGTGGTTCACGATGGCGTACGGTGGGACGCCGCCAGCTTGTCGCGGTATCGATCTCCAACGCCGTGGGTCGTCGAAAGGCAACTCGGTAGTGACGGGGCAACGGGCACTGTCGCCGACGCCCTTGCTCACCTCCCCGACAACCAACGAACACTCGCTACCGCATGGCTGGAACAGGTGGTTGGCGGCGACTGCCGGGCCCTTGACGTCGCCGGTGTCGCCCTCGATCGCGCCAGCAGGAACCCTGGCAGTGAAATTGTCGTGGTCGACGGGTTCGACAAGGTCACCAAAGCGCTGAGCCGCGGTCTTGACGTTCGACTCGCGTCGCCCGTCGAGACCATCCGATGGTCGCGGCGCGGCGTCGACACAGGCGGCGTGCTGTCGGCCAGGGCCGCCGTAGTGACGGTCCCGCCGTCGGTCATCCTCGATGGAGGGCTCAATGTCGAGCCGCCGCTCCCCGGCGACAAAGTCGCCGCGCTCCCGTCGCTTGCTTCCACAGACGCACTCAGTGTCGTCCTGACCACGGCCGAGCCCGCACGTCGATCGGTGTGGGCGATGCTCGTCGACAAGCCACAGGGGCTCTGGTGGACCAAGGCAGGCTCTCCGCATGTCGTCGGGCACGTCAAGGGCCCTGCTGCCGCGGGTGCTCGCGAATGGGGATTGACTGCGGATCACGCAGCCCAAGTCGCCGTCGCGCTTGATCCCGGACTTGGGGCTGTCACGTCGATCAGCCTGCAGGACTGGGGAGCCGATTCCTGGGCGCGCGGAGCGTATACGGTTCCGGTCACCGGGGTAGACGACGCATCGCGCAGATGGGCCGAGCCGGTTGACGGCGTGCTGTTCTTCGCCGGTGAGGCGACCGCCGACCGCGGCCTGCGAGGTTTGGTCCAGGGCGCGATCACCAGCGGGCTGCGCGCCGCCCGCCACCTGCTTGATCGCCTCGATCATGGGTGATCCGCCAATTGCCTGACCGGCAGGCTGTGATACCCGCGCGGAACTACCGCCGATGACCGCACCGCAGGCGCCCGCCCCGCCACGAGGGTCGGCATCGGGCGGGGTAGCGCTGCACAAATCAGTTCGGCAACCAGTCGTACAAGTGGTGCGCCCAGGCATACGTGCACGCCGAATCCGAACGAGAGATGTGGGTTCACGCGGCGGCTCAACACAATCCGGTCAGGGTTCGTGAACCGGTCAGGATCTCGGTTGGCGGCGCCCAGCAGCACCACCATCTTGTCGCCAGCCGCGATTCGTCGTGCGCCCAACACCAGGTCTTCGGTAGCTCGGCGCGCGGTGAACTGGATTGGACTGTCGAAGCGAAGGAGCTCGTCAACGGCGCTACGGATCGAGCAGCGGTCGTGCGGCCTCTCCGATCGCGCGCCGAGCAGCGCCGCTGCAGAGTTGGCGATGGCGTCGCTCATCGGCTCGACGCCGCCGATAACGAGTAGGCCGATGGTGCTCAACGCCTCGCCCGCGCTGATCAGCCCGCTGGCATGGCTCTCTGCGACGACCGTCAGAGCGTCGTCGCGGGGACGGGCGGATCTTGCGTGGAGCTGGTCCGCGAATCGCGACAGCATCTCATGCATGTGCCGGGAAGCGCGCTCGTCGCCGTCGGGATTCGCGAAGGGATCGAGGTTGATCGCAACGGCTTGGCTCCATTCTCCGAACTCCGTCAGCTCGTCATCGGGCAGTCCGAGAAAGCGCCCGAGCACGGCCACCGCAATTGGCCTTGCGAACTCCGTGACGATGTCGACATCGGTCCCCGACTCAAGCGCCCCGAGGAGCGGCCGTACCCGTCCGCGGACGATCTCTTGAACCCAACCTCGGGATCTAGCCAGCGCACGGGGTTCGAACGCGGGGGCAACTGCTCGTCGGAGACGGGCGTGCTCGAGAGCATCGGTGTTGAGCATGGATGTGGGCAGCGGATTGCGGCGATGCCGCAACAATTGCCCTTCGCTCGCCGAAAACCGTGCGTCCCGAAGCACAGCTCGGCAGTGATCGTACGACGTGACGAACCACATGTTCGCAGCCGGATCAAAAGCAACGGGCGCCCGTTCCCGCATCGCGGCATATGCGCGATACGGGTCGCGCCACACCTGGAGATTCACCGGCGCGAACACATCAGTGCAGAATCAATCCGCTGGTTCGGATGACATTCATGTTCCCTCGCGAGGCCCGAGCAGCATGCAATACACGACCGATTCGTGGAGCCCGTCGAGGCCCATGGCCCGATCGACCTCCCGGTCCACGTAGCCCCCGACGGGTACGGCGGCCAGATCA